>Ga0209511_1000674_pt1 | contig 33090 bp, 26 predicted proteins | sample SSSSmetaG_FD_184141 | JGI IMG/M metagenome (GOLD analysis project Ga0209511, IMG submission 184141) | Glacier valley bacterial and archeal communities from Borup Fiord, Nunavut, Canada, to study Microbial Dark Matter (Phase II) - ​SSSS... | ecosystem: Environmental > Aquatic > Freshwater > Ice >... | reverse complement strand
CGAGATCAGCGTGCGACGCGCGCGCACGAAGTCGACATCGAAGTCGGCGTCGCCCTTGCGCAGGTCGTCGAGGCTGTCGCGGATCGCCTTGATCGATTCACCCGCGCGCTCGGCATCCATCGTGCCGCCGAGCCGCGCGCCACCGACGAGCGTGTACTCGCTCGGGCCGATGTGCTGCGCGCGCCGGAAGTACAGGCCGTACGTCGAGCCGCGCTTGAAGCGAACGTTCTGCGCGCGCTCGTCGAGCATCTCGGCGAGCACGCGGCGCGCACCTTCTTGACCATCGACGCCGGGCGTCGAGGGATACGAGATCACGGCGGTGACTTGCTGATCGACCTTGTCCTTGGTGACGCCGATGAACGACGGCCCCGAGCGCTTGAACGGCGTGGACTCGACGGGCTTCGCGATCGTGCCCTTGTCCCAGCCGCCGAACGTGTCCTTCGCGAGCTTCTCGGCGTACTTGAGATCGAAGTTGCCGACCATGATCAGGGTCGCGTTGCCGGCGGTGTAGTGCTTCGCGCGGAAGTCCTTGAGGGCGTCGAGGTGGACCTTGCTCGTGGCCGAAGGGCTGAGCACCGCGTTCTTGGTGTACGGATGATCGGGGCCGTAGACCGCGGCGGTGGCCTGGCGGATGTATTCGTTCATCTCGAGGGTCGAGTGAAGCTTGAGGTCCTCCGACTCGCGCTTCTGCCAGCGCTCGAGCTGCTCCTGGTTGTACTCGCCGGCCGTGATCAAGCGCTCGAGGCCCTTCACCATGACGTCGAGGTAGATGTTCACGCCGTGCGAATCGCAGATCACCGCGTCTTCGTTTGCCTGGCAGCGGACGTTCACGCCGGTCTTCGATAGGGCGTCGTCGCCGGTGATGTTCGGCGGCCGGCGCAAGAACGCGGCCGCGCCTGCGGCGACCGCGCTATCCGGGGTCGCGGCTTCGCCGACATTCTTGAACCGCAGCTCGACGTGCGCGATCGGCATCGATTTCTGCTGGAGCATGATGACCTCCATGCCGTTACCCATCGTGAAGCGCGTCGCGCCGGCGAGGCCCTTGGCTTGCGTGCCGAGCTTGAATGGGTGACGCGCTTCCTGCTTCGCGACTTCGGGATCGATCGCCGCGGCGTTGACGCCCGCGTCGGTGCTGACCGAAAAGTTTACCTTCGAGCGGGTATCGCCCTTGAGGCCGCTCGAGCTCGGCTTGACGAGCACGATGCCCGCCTTGTCCCACTCGAGTGCGGACTTCACGACGCGCGCGATGCGCGCACCGTCGAACTTCTCGATCTTGTCGAGCGCGTGGAACAGGTACTGGCCGGTCGAGTTGAAATCGAACTCCTTGTCGAACTGGACCATCGACGACACGGTCAGCGTGCGGCTCGGCAGTGGCTCGAGTGATTGGATGAGGTCGGCCTTCTGGAGGTTCTTTTGCTCTTCGAGATCCTCGGACGTGCCCTCGTCCCACCCGCGATACGCCTGGCTCGCCGCGCTCTTCGCGAACTCGAGCGCTTCGTCGACCTTGTCGAGGCCCTTGAGCTGGATCTTGACGCCGAAGATCGGCGCGAGCTCGCCGCCGAAGAATGCCGGGCGGACGCTGTACGCGAAGCCATACTCCTCGGCCTTTTGCGAGATCCGAGCGAACGCGCCCTGGATCCCGAACTGGGCGGCCTCGCCATCCGGCGTGTTGCCGGCGGGGAGCGGCCACGCGATGTAGAGCACCGGGCGCTCGACATCGGCTTCGATCTCTTGCTTGCTGTGGAGCGCGATCGTGAACGGCTTGGGCTCGACGCGCGGCGCGGCGGCACGCTTCGGCAGCTTGCCGAACCACTTCTCGATATCCTTGACCGCCTCGTCGACATCGACGCCACCGGCGATCACGATCGTCGCGCGCGACGGCGCGTAGTACTCCTTCATGAACGTGCAGGCATCGGCGAGCGAGGCGCTCGCGATCTGGGCATCGTTGCCGCCGGTCTCGCGCGAGTAGGCGTGGTGCTGCGGATAGAGCTGCGCGGCGACGAGCTGCTCGACGTATTTGTCGGCCGACGAACCGGCGCGGATCTCGTTGCGCACGACCTCGCGCTCGCGCTCGAACTCCGACTTCTTGAGCGTCGAGCAGCCGAACGGCGGCAGATCCGCGGCGTAGAACATCCGCATCGCTTCGATCTTCAACATCGCGTCGAGGTTGTCGGAGTGGACCGTGGTGTTGTAGTGCGTCATGTCCTCGGTCGTGAACGCGTTCATGAACGTCGCCATGTCGAGGATGTTCTGGAACAGCGGCTGGGTATCCGGACCGTCGGGGCGGGTCTGGAACATCAGGTGCTCGACGAGGTGGGCGAGACCCGCCTTGCCTTCAGGATCTTCGCGCGCACCGACTTCGTAGTGCACGTCGACCTCGACCAGCGACGTGGTCGGATCCGGCATGATCACGAAGCGGATGCCGTTCGCATTGATCACACCGCGCCGCTCGGAGCTCGTGAACGCGAAGCGCGGGGTCTCCGCGTGACAGGCACCCAAAACGAACAGACCAGCGACTAAGCACGCCAGGACCCAGATCTTCGACATAGGCCGGATAATTGCCACAGTTCCTCGGGATTCGCGCCGGCCGGACGCTGACAAACGTGCGCCCCTCGTGCCTCGCTGCGACGACGTGGTGCGACATCAGTTTGTCGCACCACCTTGGCGATACCTATTCGCCCCGGCCTTGAGTTAGTGTGCGCGGCCGATGTCGAAGGATCCTGACCGCGCGTTCTTTGGCCACCCACGTGGCCTCTCGACGCTGTTCTTCACGGAGATGTGGGAACGGCTGTCGTATTACGGCGGACGCGCCCTGTTGTTCGTGTTCATGACCGGCGCGACCGCGCTCGGTGGCCGTGGCATGTCGGTGACCTCGGCCGGCACCGTGATGGCGCTGTACCTGTCGTCGGTCTACCTGTTGTCGCTGCCCGGTGGCTGGATCGCGGACCGGTTCCTCGGTCAGCGAAGATCCGTCACGATCGGTGGCATCGGCATCGCGATCGGCAACGCGATGCTCGCCGGCCCCGATGCCTTGTTCTTCCCCGGCCTCGTGGTGATCGCGCTCGGCACCGGGTTCCTGAAGCCGAACGTCTCGACGATCGTTGGTCAGCTCTACAAGCCCGAAGATCCGCGCCGCGATGCCGGCTTCACGATCTACTACATGGGCATCAACATCGGCGCCGGTGTCGCGCCGGTCGTCGGCATGCTGTTCGCGCAGAGCCAGGGCTTCCGCTCGATGCTCGCGGGTCACGGCATCGACCCGAACCTGTGCTGGAAGTTCGGCTTCGCGATCCCCGCGATCGGTATGGCGCTCGGCGTCGTGCAGTACCTGATCGGTTACTCCAAGCTCGGCGAGGCCGGCCTCTATCCCACGATCCCGACCGATCCGAAGATCGCGGCGCGTGATCGCCGGATCGCCGCCGGGATCGCGATCGGCATGATCGTGATCGTCCTCGGTGGCGTGATGTTCGACAAGTTCGTCCACGCGATCGATGGCGACTCGCTCCAGAACATCTTCGGCATCGGCCTCGTGATCGCCTCGTTCGGCGTGTTCGCGGTGTTCTTCAAGGCCGCCCAGAACCCCGACGAGAAGAAGCGGATCACCGCGATGATCCCGCTGTTCATCGGCGCGATCGCCTTCTTCATGGTGTTCGAGCAAGCCTCGACGACGATGTCGCTGTTCGCCGATTCGCTCGTCCATCGCGAGTATCTCGGCGTCCACGTCGTCTCGATCACGTACCAGTTCGTCAACGCCGGTTGCATCCTCCTGCTCGCGCCGGTGTTCGCGTGGATCTGGACCCGCCTGGTGCGCGTCAACAAGGAGCCCTCGTCGGTCAACAAGTTCGCGATCGGCACCGTGTTCACGCTGCTCTCGATCGTGATCCTCTTGCCGACCGTCACGACGATCTCGCAGGTCGAGCACATGGCACCGATGCACATGTGGGCCTTCCCGTTCCGCACGGTCAGCCCGAACTACTTGATCATGTTCTACGTGATCTCGACCTGCAGCGAGCTCTGCATCTCGCCGGTCGGGTTGTCGTCGATGAGCAAGCTCGCTCCCAAGCGGCTCGCCGGCATGGTGATGGGCACGTGGTTCCTCGCGGCCGCGATCGGTAACTACCTCGCGGGTCGCGCCGCGCAGCTCTCCGAGGCGAACGGTTTCGGCTTCCTGTTCTGGTTGCTGATCGTCGCGTCGCTCATCATCGCGGCCGCGCTGTTCGCGATCGCGCCTTCGATCAAGCGGATGCTCGCATCGACCGCGCCGGAGCTACCGACCGCCACCGTTGTCTCGGGTACCGGAGGTGAGTCGTGAAGTACGCCGTCCTCGCGTTCGCACTGGTTGGCTGCGCCGACGGTGCACCACCGACGCCCGAGTGCGTCGCCATCCTCGAGCACATCGTCTCGATCTCTCCGCGCGGCGCGGGCAAAGACCCGAAAGCCGTGGTCGCGGCGCTGCCCGTCGAAGACTTCGACGGCTGCAAGGCGACCGACGAAGAGATCCGCGGCTGCATGCTAAAGGCCGCCGATCCGGCGGCCGTGAAGGCGTGCGTGCCCAAGGCCGAGATCCTCGACTGCATGCACACCTCGCTCAAGGCGCAGAAGCAAGCGCGCGAGAAGGCCGGCAAGGACAAGGACAAGCCGGACCCGGTGATCGACAAGCCGTTCGACGACATCCGCGCGAAGTGCTGGAGCGGCGACGAGAAGGCTGCTTCGGCCTTGAAGATCGACTAGTCGTACATGTGCGGGTACACCAGCGATCGGAGTCCGGAATTCGGGACGACATCTGTTTTGACCTCGACCTAGATCGTCGGCCACCTCGCGAAGTAGTCGTGCGCACCGGCGGGCAGGTGCGCGAGCACCCAGTTCCAGGTCGGCTCGCTGACCAGGACGAGGCCATTGCGATGGTTCGCGTGCAACGAGATCGGCGGCGCGACGCCGGGATCGCGGCGCGCCGCATCGAGCGTGGCCGAGAGTACGCCCTCGTCACCACCCATGTAGACGAGCCCGAGCATGCGCATGCGCTGCGTGAACGGCACCGACTCGGGGCGCAGACGGACCGGCGCGCGCGTGTACCAATCGACCATGTAGAGGATGTGGCGCTCGGGGACGATCACGGTCGCGCCCGCGGGGATGTGATTCGTGGCCTTCGCGACGGCGGCGACGAGCGCGGGGTGCGTACGGACCTGGCCTTCGCTGCGATCGCAGAAGAGCTGCACGATGGCGATGATCGCGGCGACGCCGACGATCATGCCCTCGCGCTCGATCGTCGACATCCGATGGCCGATCGCGCGCGCGAGTGCACCGGCGCAGATCGCGGCGCATAGCGCCATCGGCATGAACGCGGCGGCGCGCAGGCGAAAGCCGAGGCCTTGCGGATCGTCGACGCGCAACCACGGCGAGGCGATCACGAGGCCGAGCACCACGATCATCCAGCCACACGCGCGGACCTCGCGCGCGAGCGGCTTGGTCCACAGCACGCCCGCGGCGAGGAGCGCGAGCACGCCCGCGACCAGCGCTTCGTGCTGCAGCGTGATGATCGCACCGGGCGCGACGAGCGCATCTCCGCTCCAGGTCGCGTGCACGGTCGCGAGGTGCCCGAGGAGCGAGAGGTCGGTCGCCGAGACGAAGCGATGCGGTGCCGCGATGCCCAGGACGATCAAGGTGACCACGATCGCGAGCCCGCCGAGCGTCGCGTAGATCAACCGGCGCCCCTGAAGCAGGGCGCGCGCGCGCATCACGATCGCCGGTGCCACGATCACCAGCACGATCGCGCCCGCCAGCTTGTGGGTCGCGAACGCGCAGCCGATCGCGACGGCGGCGCCGAGCACGCGGCGCCGGGTCGTCTGCTCGAGCGCGCCGAGCACCGCCCACAGCGCGACCATCGCGACGGTGAGCCCGATGCCTTGCTTGACGAACTCGATCGACAGGAAGCCCGCACCGGCGGACAGCGCCGCGATCACCGCCGCGAGCAAGCCCGAGCCGAAGCCGACGCCGAGCTTTTTGCCCACGCCGTACGCGGGCACCGCGATCAACGCGCACCCGAGCGCGGCACCGAGCTTGGCGCCGATGATCGGATCCGAGACCAGGGCGAACGGCGCCATCCAGTAAAACGTGATCGGCGATGCGGGGTACGCGAGCGCGCCGTGCTCGAGGATCGAGCGGACCTGGATCGGATAGAAGTAGCCATCGACGCCGATCGGATACGGCGAGGCCGACAGCACGCTCCAGTGCTGCCAGTACGCGAGCCCGACGATGCCGACGACCGCGGCCACGAGGGCGGTCCGGATCAACCGCGAATCCGCCTCGCTGGCTTGCGCACTCACGCACGCATCGTAGCGTGCTACCCATCGTTCGTGCGCGACGCCGTCGTTCTCCTCTCGGGTGGTCTCGATTCGACGACCGCTCTTGCCGTCGCCCGCTCGCAGGGCTTCACCTGCTACGCGCTGACCGTGAAGTACGGCCAGCTCCACGAGGTCGAGCTCGAGGCCGCGCGCCGCGCCGCGACGCGGTTTGCCGCGGCGGCGCATCAGGTGATCGATATCGATCTGTCGCCGCTCGCGCGCTCGGCGCTGACCAGCCGGGACATCGCGGTGCCCAAGGATCGCGACCTCGCCGAGATCGGAGCGCCGGGTGATGTGCCCTCGACGTACGTGCCGGCGCGCAACACGGTGCTGCTCTCGCTCGCGCTCGCGTGGGCCGAGTCGCTCGGCGCGAAGGATCTGTTCGTCGGTGTCAACGTGCTCGACGCGAGCGGCTATCCCGATTGTCGGCCGGAGTTCATCCGCGCGTTCGAGGCGCTCGCGCAGGTCGCGACCCGAAGCGGCGGCTTCAAGATCCACGCACCCCTGATCGAGCTGACGAAGGCCGGCATCATCGAGCTGGGCATGGGGCTCGGCGTCGATTACAGCGAGACCCACTCCTGTTACGACCCCGTGAACGGGGCGGCATGCGGGCGGTGCGATGCGTGCGCGCTGCGGAGGAAGGGCTTCGCCGAAGCAGGCCGCCCGGATCCGACTCGCTACGCGTGAGTGCGATAGTATCGTCGCGATGAAGCTGGGCACGTTGCTGCTGCGCAACGCGACGATCGGGCTCGCGCAGCTCGAGGCGGCGCTGCGTAATCAAGTGCTCTATGGCGGCCGGCTCGGCACGAACCTCGTCGAGCTGGGCTTTCTCGACCTCGAGCAGCTCTCGACGTATCTTGCCGAGATCACGGGTCATCCGGTCGCGACGCCGACGCTGCTCGACGAGGCCGATCGCACGCTGCTCGACAAGCTCGGCGCCGACGAAGCACATCGCCTGCGCGCGGTGCCGCTCGGCATGCTCGAGAGTGGCGCGGCCGCGGTCGCGATCGTCGATCCGCAAGACGAGCACGCGATGAAGGCGCTCGCCGCGCGCCTCGGTGCCCCGATCGCTCCGTACGTGGTGCCCGAGCTCCGCGCGCTCTACTACCTAGAGAAGCATTTCGGCACGCCGCGCCGCGCGCGCTTCATTCGCACCGCACGGGGCGGCACCGATCCGGGCGAGATCCTGGTCGGCGACGATCGCCGGCGCTCGCAGCCCGCCGGTGGGATCTCGATGCCGCCGACGCTCACGCTCGAGCCGCGCCGGCGCCGGGCCTCGCAGGCGCCGCTCACCCACGCCGTGCCGACCGCGCTGACCTACGCCGACGCCGGCGAACGGATCGAGAACGCCGGAAATCGCGATGGCATCGCGGATGCGTTCGTGGACTACGCGAAGGGCCGGTGCGATGCGCTCGTGGTGTTCTTGATCCGCGATGGCAATGCGCTCGGCTGGCGCGGCTATGTCGCGCCGCCGATCAAGCTCGTGCGCCCGCTCGAGGAGCTGTCGCTGCCGCTCGGCGGCATCTCGTCGTTGCAGACCGCCTACGATGGCTGTCAGGTATTCGTGGGCGTGCCGCCCTCCGGAGCGCGGCCGATCGAGACTCAGCTGTGGACCGCGCTCGGCGCCGATCCAGCGCCGATCGAGGTCGTGGTCGTGCCGGTCCAGGTCAAGCAGCGAGCGGTCAATCTGATCTACACCCACACCCTGGGCGGGACGCCGCCGAAGGGCTTTGTCACCGAGCTTCAAGATCTCGCAGCGCGCGCCCAGACCGCCTATCTCCGACTGATCCGGCAGACCCGCAGCTCGGTCTAAACGTTGGAGCTCATAGCATCGGATCTCGCGGCTGACATGTGCCCAACGGGCCGGGAGTCAAGCGCGTCCATGAATCGAAATAGACTTCTATCTGTATGGAATCATGGGAATAATCGAGGCATCGCGAACGATCCCTGGAGAACTTGCTTTCCCTCGCCAAAAGAGGAATCTCTGCCCCGTGCAGCAACGTTTCTCAGCCGTCAGTAGTCACAAGATCGGGCCCGGTACGATCGGCGCGGCCATGGTCGCCCTCTCGCTCGCCGTCATCGGTCACTTTTTTATCTAGCCCTGCACCGTTCCCGGCGCGGCCGATCGCGGCCGCTCGCGGCCGATCGCGGCCGCTCGCGGCCGATCGCGAATGAAGCCCGCGCTCGGGTACCTAAGACGCCGCGAGCGCGACGACTTGATCGACGAGCGGCAACACCATCGCCGCGCCGCTGCCTTCGCCGTGGCCCAAGCCGACCTCGAAGATTGGCTCGAGCCGCAAGTGCGCGAGGATCGCGGGCATCGTGAAGCTCCCGCGGTGGGCCGCGATCAGGTAGCCGGTGACCGGGGGGGCGAACGCGGCCGCGACCAGGGCCGCAGCGCCAGTCGCATAGCTATCGAGGATCACGGGTACGTTGATCGAGGCGGCGCCGAGGATCAGGCCCGCGAGCACCGCGGTCTCGGCGCCCCCATACCTGGCGAGGACCTCGAGCGCGGAGAGCATCGGCCCGGCCGCACCGCGATGGGCGGCGAGCTCGGCGTGCGGATCGTTGAGGCCCTCCGGCACGCGGCCGGTCAACGCACCGACCAGCGCGGCGGAGGCAACCTCGGCACCGAGGCCGAGCGCGCCGAGGGCAAGCAGGGCGAGTGGTTCACCTTCGGCGAGCGACATGGCGAGCGCGATGCCGGCCTCGAGCCCGAGCGTCGCATCGACCACGGTCATCGCGGGCTCGTGCAACAGGTCGCGCGTGGGGCCACGACCGAGGGCGATCGCGACGGCTGGCATATGCGACGGCTCGCGCGCGCCCGCATCGACGATCACGATCGGCGTGTGCGCGCTGCGTGCGAGGTGGGCGAGGGCGGCGATGCCAGACGCTATCTGCTGCGCCGCGATCACCGTTGGATGTTCGGGCCCCAGGGACACCCCCGGATCGCCGATGCCATGATCTCCCGCGGCGACCACGATCACCCGACGCGTGCCATGCGGGCGCGGTGCGTGCTGGGCGCCACCAAGCGCGGCGGCGAGCCGCTCGAGCATCGGCGCACCGGCATTCGCGACCGCGGCACGCGCCGCCTCGGCCTGGACGTGCGATGCGACGCTGATCGCTTGGCAGACGTGGCGCAGCACGACACTCACCTACGCGCGACCCCACAGGCTCGCCTTGGACTTGTTCGCGAGCAGGATGGCGAAGAACAGCGGCACGCCGAGGACCGCGGTGACCGCACCGGTCGGCAGGTGATTCCACGGGATCACCGTGCGCGCGAGCGTGTCGCAGATCGTGAGCGTGATCGCGCCGCCGAACATCGAGGCGGGTAACAGCGCGCGATGATCCGGGCCGATGATCGCGCGCAACGCGTGCGGCACGACCAGGCCGACGAAGCCAATCGGGCCGACCACCGCGATCGCCGAGCCAACCAGCAGCGACGACACCGCGAACAGCACGAGCTGCGTGCGCGCGACCGCGACTCCGAGCGACGCGGCGACCTCCGCACCCGCGGCGAGCGCGTTCATTTCCTTGCCGTACAGGATCAGGATCACGAGGCCGCCGAGGATCGGCACCGACGCGTACTCGACCCACGACAGCCGCGCGGCATCGAGCCCGCCCATCATCCAGCCGAGGATGTGCATCACATCGGTGAAGTCGCTCGTGTACTGGATCAACAGCGACGCCGACGAACAGAACATCGAGATCGCGACGCCGGCGAGGATCAGCGTCGCGGGTGGCAAGTGGCGGCCGACCTGGGCGAGCCGCCAGATCGCGAACAGCGTGAGCATCGCGCCGAGTAACGAGGCCACGCCGATCGCGCCGTAGCCGAACACCCGCTCGGCACCGAACCGGATCGCGATCACCGCCCCGAGCGAGCTGCCCGAAGAAATCCCGAGCGTGAAGGGCTCGGCGAGCGGATTGCGGAGCAGCGCCTGCAACGCACACCCGGCCCCTGCGAGCGCCGCACCGGTGAGGAGCGACGCGAGCACGCGCGGCAAGCGAACGTCGAAGATCGTCGAATCGAACTTCGCGGTGATGCCGAGGATCTCGAGGTGCCAGCTGCCGTGATCGTTGACCAACCCGACGAGCGGGGCGAGCGCGCCGATCACGAGGCAGGTGGTCGCCGCGATGACGCAGATAATCGCGAGCCGGCTACCGGTGAGCCGCACCCCGCGGCCACTGACGAACGCGCTCACAGCGGCACCGCGAACGGGCGACCCGACGGCAGCGTACCGACGTAGACCTCGAGCTGAAAGGCTTCGCGGGTTTGCGCCGAGGCGAGCACGTCGGCAGGTGCGCCGCGCGCGGAGAGCCGGCCACCGGCGACCAGCCACATCGTGCGGCCGTAGCGCAACGCGAGATCGAGATCGTGCGTGACGACGATCGCGGCGGCCCCGGCATCGCAATGGCGACGTAGCATCTCGAACACGCCGCGTGCATGCGCGGGATCGAGACCGGCGGTCGGCTCGTCGAGCAAGAGGCACCGCGCGCCCTGACACAGCGCTTGCGCGAGGATCACGCGGCGCGCTTCGCCGCCGGAGAGCTCGTCGAACCGGCGATGTGCGAGCGCGCTTACATCGGTGGCGGCCATCGCGAGCCGCGCGGCTTCGACATCGTTGGCCGACGCGAGGCCGAGCCCCCGCTGGCGCGCATAGCGACCGAGCAGCACGACCTCCTCGACCGCGAACGGAAACGCGAGCTCGTAGTGTTGCGGCAGGTATGCGAGGTCCTGCGCGAGCCCGCGGCGATCGGGTGCGCTCGGATCGCGGCCAAAGCAGCGGATCGAACCAGCCGCGGTCTCGAGCAGGCCCGCGATCGCGCGCAAGAGCGTGGTCTTACCGGCGCCGTTCGGCCCGACGACCACGACCAGGTCGCCCGCATCGACTCCCGTGGTGACGCCGCGAACGATGGGGGTCTTGCCCAACGCGACATCGACACCGGCTAGCTCGACCCACACCGGATGTTCTTACCAAGTAGCAACCCTCACCGAAACGCGGTACGCCACTGGTTCGTGCGTCGGCGTAACGATCGAGTAGTGATGAACCTGCCAGTGGAGCTGATCTCCAACGGCCAAAAGATCCGTGCGGTGTCGCAAGATATCTCGCCGCTCGGCATGTTCGTGCGGCTCTCGCCGCCACTGCCGCCCGGTACGGTCGTCCAGATCGTGCTGTCGCCGAACGGCCAGCGCCACCTGATCTCGGCGCAAGTCACGCACGCACTATCGGAGGTCGAAGCGCGCATGCTCGGGCGCTTCCCCGGCATCGGCGTGGTGTTCCGCGATCCGGTCCGCCCGTCGGACGAAGAATTCTTCGAAGCGCTCACGCGCCTGCTCGAGCGCCACACGCCGGTCAAGCAAGCCGCCGATCTGCGGATCCTCGTCGCCGATCCGCAGACCCGCTTGCTCGAGCGGCTCTCGACCGCGCTCGGCAACGCGGGCTTCACGGTCGCGACCGCCACCAACGGGATGGAAGCGATCGGCTCGTGCCTGACCAAGGCGCCCGATGTCGCGCTGATCGAGCGCGAGATGCCGGTCGTCGACGGCCTCCACGTGCTGCAAGAGATGGGGCGCCACGCGCACCTCGCGAACGTGCCGGTGATGATGATGTCGGAGAATGCGACCGACCTCGTGCGGCTCCAGGCGCTCCAGCTCGGCGCTGCGGACTTCATTCCGAAACCGTTCACGGTGCTCGAGATCATCTTGCGTGCGCGGCGGTGGGCACGCGCGAGCCAGCGCGATACCGAGCGCGTCGTGCTGCGCGGCGCGCTGACGGATGTGCAGCTGCCGACCCTGCTGCAGATGTTCGAGCAGGACAAGAAGACCGGGCAGCTCTCGGTCACGCGCGATCAACTCGTCGCGTGGATCGACTTCGTCGATGGCAAGATCGTGCGCGCGCGATCGTCCGAGGTCGAAGGCGATGCGCGCACGATCGTGATGAAGGTGCTCGACTGGAAGCACGGCTACTTCGAGCTCGCCGGTGGCGCGAACGCGACGCCGATCACGGGCCCCGAGTTGCAGACCAGCGTCACGCACCTGTTGCTCGAGCACGCGCGGCTACAAGACGAAGCGTCAGCGCTCGGCGAGTAGCCCGCGGACCTCGGTCAGTACCTTGCCGAGCAAGTTCTGACCGCGCCACTTCCGCGGATCCTGAGCTTTCGGATCATCCGCGCCGAGGCCGATGCCCCAGATCTTGTCGAACGGACTCGCCTCGACGAGCTCCGACGGCGCGGTCTTCAACAAGATCGCCGCGAGCTCGGGGTTCTGCCCGAACTTCGCGAGGCTCGTGGTCTTCACGATCTCGAGCCGCTTCACCGCCCAGGTCTTGTCGTCGAAGCCACGCACCTTGCGGCCCAGCGCCTTGTGCGTTTTTGGATGTCCCGCGGCCATGATCTTCGCCGCGATCTCGTCATCGCCGAACAGCTTCGCCTTGCCGTGCATCATCGCTTGTTCGGCACACATGAACTGCACGCCCTCGACGACGAACGTGCACCGGTACCACTGCGAGAACGGCGAGCTCTCGGCGAAGAAGAAGGTGTATTTCGGCGCCATGGTGTCTATTCTACACGAACTGTCAGTCCGTCGCAATCGAGGTCGCGAGCAGGGTCAGCGCCTCGACGATTCGCGGCGTTGGATGCGCGAGGACCTGGCTGGTCAGCGAGAGCACGTGCTTGGTCTTCACGGCCGGGATGTCGAGCGTGTCCCAGGCGGCGAGGCTGTCCTTGCCGGTGAAAGAGAGATCGAGGATCACGTCGGGCTTCTCGCGCAGCACCTCCTCGGCGCCGATCTTGGGATACTTGGTGCCCGCGCCGGCGAGGATGTTATCGCCGCCGACCACCGCGAGCAGCTCGTCATTGAAGGTGCCCGGCCCCGCCGCGACGATCGCGCCGAGCCCACCCGCTTCCCGATCGATCACGACGAGCACGCGTGGGTGGTGGGTCGGGCGGTGCGCGGCAGCCTCGTCGAGCGCCTGGTCGATGCCAGCGACCGCTGCGGTTGCTTCCGCGGTCTTGCCGAGCGCCTGACCGAGCGTGCGCAAGCAGGTCTTCACGTCCGGCACGGTATGCATCGCGCACTCGCGGGTCTCGAGGTGAGCATCGGCGAGGGCGCCCGCCGCCTGCGCGTGGATATCGTCGACCACGACGAGCGTGGGCTTGAGCCGCACGATCGTCTCGACGTTCGGGACCATGAAGCTGCCGACGCGGGGGAGTGCCTTGATCGAGGCCGGAAAGTCCGAGTAGTCGTCGACTCCGACCAGGTCGCCGGCGGCGCCGAGCGCTGCAACGATCTCGGTCGCCGACGGGCTCAGCGTGACGATCCGCGCTCGTGCGCTGGCCACCGGCGCCTCGCTCTTGCTCTGGCACCCGACGAACATGAGAAGGGCAAAGCAGCGCATGCCGTGTCGGTACCACAGTGCGCGGGTGCTATCCTTCTCGGGTGCGGGGTACCGATCTGTCCGGCTCGGTGCTCGACGACCGCTACGAGGTTATCGAGCCGATCGCCGAGGGCGCGATGGGCGCGGTGTACCGCGGCGAGCGCTTGAAGCTCGGGCGCGCGGTCGCGATCAAGATCATGCACGACGCGCTGCCCGACGAGCTCTCGAGCCGCAGCCGGTTCGAACGCGAGGCGAAGCTGATGGCGCGGCTCGAGCACCCGCACTGCGTCTCGGTGATCGATTTCGGTCTTCACGAGGGCAAGCCATTCCTCGTGATGGATCTCGTGCGCGGCACGTCACTGCTCGATGCGCTCGAGAAGGTCGGCAGGTTCGAGCCCGCGCGCGCCGTTGCGATCGTGCGGCAGGTGCTCTCGGGGCTCGCGCACGCCCACGAGCTCGGGATCGTGCATCGCGACATCAAGCCGGCGAACGTGATGATCACCGAGCGCACCGGCATGGCCGAGCAGGTCCGGATCCTCGATTTCGGGCTCGCCAAGCCCGCGCTCGATTCGACGAAGCTGACGACCGGGATCGTCGTCGGCACACCGAACTACATGGCGCCCGAGCAGATCAAAGGTGGCGCGGTCGACGGGCGCACCGATCTCTACGCCGTCGGCGTGATGCTGTTCGAGCTGCTGACCGGGCACAAGCCATTCACCGCCGATGATCCGCTCGCGGTCGTGCGCAAGCACCTGCATGCCGAGCCACCGACGCTGGCAGACATGATCAGCGGCGTGAGCTTTGGCGAGCTCGAAGCGGTGGTGTCGAAGGTTCTCGCGAAGCAACCGCAACATCGCTATGCCGATGCCGCGGAGATGTCGGCGGCGCTCGAGCACGCGATCGCTCTGCGCGAGAGCACGGCGACCCTGATGTCGCGCGCGGTGCCGCAGACCGAACCTTTTATCGGGAGCTCGCCGGTCGCGACCGCCTCGGGCTGGAACGTGCCGGGCGCAGATGCAGTGACGCAGCCGACCGCGGGGGGACCGACGGTGATCGAGGAGACCGGTGCGCCGGTCCAGCTGGCGCTCGGCACGGTGCACGAAGAGCTCGAGGTCCCGCCTACGCGTCGCAGGACGGTGCCACCAACCCGCGTGCAAACCGTGCCGCCCACCGGGATGCTACCGCTGCGCGGGGTTCCGATCACGAAGCTGCAGCTCGGTCTCGGTAGCGGCGTCCTTGCCGTGATCGTCATCGCGGTGATCGCGGCGAAATCGGGCTCGCGCGCGGTGGCGGTGGCGGTTGTGCCGACCCCGACGGTGGTTCATCCCGCTGCGGCGGTGATCGATCCCGTAGCGCCTTCACTCTCGCGCGCGAGTGATCTCTACGCGAACGGCGATCTCGAGCCCGCACTCGATGTCGTAACCAAAGCTCGGCGAGCCCATCCCGAGAGCGCGCAGTTGGCGTACCTCGCCGGCAAGATCTACTACGCGAAGCTTTACTGGGCCGATGGTGTGAAGTCGTTTCGCGAGGCGATGCGCTTGGATGCTGCCTATCGGTCCGATCCCGAGCTCGTAAAGATCGCGATTCGCGGTTTCCTCACGACGCCGGATACGAATGCTCAACTCGAAGAGTTTCTCCGAGTTGATCTCGGTTCGGCCGCGAAAACAGGGCTCGAGGAGACCGCGAAGAGCCATCCGAATGCGGCCCTCCGATCGCGTGCGAAGACCGAGCTAGCGAAGCTAAAATAGCTAATTGGTTTTGAGTGGTTGCGATGCGCTCTCGTCGGAGATGGCGGCGCGGTGACGAACGCGAGAAAAACTCGCCATCTAGCCTCGTCCCGAAACGGAACACCAATTTTTTCCGGTGGGGATCTCCGACCGACTCGATGCGTCAGGTCAGCTGTTTTCACAGCTCCACAGCCTTATCCACAGCGTAAATTAACCTTTGAAAATCGCACGCAAAACGGATCAGACCTCGACCACAATCCACCCTCAATCCACAGGTAGTCCACGTGGATATCCCGCGCGGTGGGACACTAGATGTAGTCGCTGCTCCCGACCGGCACCCCAAATACAGCGCACTTTTTGTTGCCCGATTTCGGGGTGGTCAGTACAAAGGGGCTCCGCCGGAGTCACACGTTCTGGATCCCGAGCTGACGCACGCTGTCACAGGCCTCTGCTAAAGTCGTCATCCCGCAAGAGACCAACGCGGATCACACAACGAGGGTTCTAGATAGGCGGGTGGTCTCGGGCAGATGGGTCCATCTGCCATGGCTACTCCTATGTCCAATCCTCTCACTCATCGCGCCGTTTTGAAGGAGGGACCATGCTCGTGAAGTCTGCCGCCGTTGCGCCTGGTGTTGGCCAGGAACAGAGGATTGCCCGGAAGTCGTCTCGCGTGATCAAGGACGAGCGTCCGGGGCTCACGTTCGAGCGTTACTTCACGCGCCAGGGCGTCGATCCGTTCGAGACCGTCGAGTGGGAGCGCCGTGATGCGGTGATCTCGGGCGCCGACGGAAAGGTGTTCTTCGAACAACGCGGCGTGGAGTTCCCCAAGACGTGGTCTCAGACCGCCACGAACGTGGTGGTTCAGAAGTACTTCCGCGGCACGCTCGGTACCCCTGATCGTGAAAACTCGGTCCGTCAGATGATCGGCCGCGTGGCCGACACGATGTACGGCTGGGGCAAGGCCGACGGCTACTTCAAGAGCGAGCAGGACGCGTGGGCGTTCCGCGACGAGCTCGTACATCTCCTCCTCCACCAGAAGATGGCGTTCAACTCGCCCGTCTGGTTCAACGTTGGCGTCGAAGAGCACCCGCAGTGCTCCGCCTGCTTCATCAACTCGGTCGATGACTCGATGAGCTCCATCCTCGGGCTCGCGAAGACCGAAGGCATGCTGTTCAAGTACGGCTCGGGCACCGGCTCGAACCTGTCGAGCCTGCGGTCGTCGCGCGAGCACCTCAATGGTGGCGGTACGGCCTCGGGCCCGGTGTCGTTCATGCGCGGCTTCGACGCGTTCGCCGGCGCTATCAAGTCGGGTGGCAAGACACGCCGCGCGGCCAAGATGGTCATCCTCAATGTCGAGCACCCCGACATTGTCGACTTCGTCGATTGCAAAGCGATCGAGGAAAAGAAGGCGTGGGCGCTGATCGACGCGGGCTACGACGGCGGCTTCAACGTGGTCGGCGGCGCGTACGACTCGGTCAACTACCAGAACGCGAACCACTCGGTCCGCGTCACCGATGACTTCATGAACGCGGTCGTTCGCGATTCGGATTGGTCGACCAAGTCGGTCACCAATCGCAAGCCGGTCGAGACGTTCCGCGCTCGCACGCTCATGCGCAAGATGGCGGATGCAGCGTGGGTCTGCGGCGATCCCGGCATGCAGTACGACACGACGATCAATGACTGGCATCCGTGCATCAACACGGCGCGGATCAACGCGTCGAACCCGTGCTCGGAGTACATGTTCCTCGACGATTCGGCGTGCAACCTCGCATCGCTGAACCTCATGAAGTTTCGGGATGCCGCCGGCGAATTCGACGTCGAGTCGTTCCGTCGCGGTTGCCGCACGACCGTCACGGCGATGGAGATCATCATCGACAACTCGGCGTATCCCACGTCGAAGATCGCCGACAACAGCTTCGCGTTCCGGCCCTTGGGCCTCGGCTACGCGAACTTGGGCGCACTCCTCATGTCGCGCTCGCTGCCGTACGACGGTGACTCGGGCCGCGCGTACGCCGCTGCCATCACCGCGCTGATGTGCGGCGAGGCGTATCGCGCGTCGGCCAAGATCGCGGCCGATGCGACCGGTCCGTTCGCCGGCTACGCCGAGAACGAGACCCCGTTCCTCAAGGTGATGAAGAAGCATCGCCTCGCGGTCGAGAAGATCGACGCGCAGTACGTGCCGCCCGCGCTGCTCCAGGCCGGCCGCGAGTCGTGGGACGACGCGATCCATGTCGGCGAGAAATACGGCTTCCGCAACGGTCAGATGACGGTGCTCGCGCCGACCGGCACGATCGCCTTCCTCATGGATTGCGACACCACGGGCATCGAGCCCGACATCGCGATCGTCAAGTACAAGCGCTTGGTCGGCGGTGGCTTGCTCAAGATCGTGAACAACACGGTCCCCGAGTCCCTCACCAACCTCGGCTACGACGCCAAGGAAGTCGAAGCGATCATCGCGCACATCAGCGCGAAGGATACGATCGAAGGCGCGCCTGGCCTCAAGACCGAGCACCTCCCGGTGTTCGACTGCGCGTTCCGCTCGTCGAACGGCACCCGCTCGATCCATTACATGGGTCACATCCGCATGATGGCGGCCGTCCAGCCGTTCCTCTCGGGCGCGATCTCGAAGACGGTGAACCTGCCAAACGATTGCACGGTCGAGGACATCGAGGACGCGTACATCCAGGCCTGGAAGCTCGGACTCAAGGCGATCGCGGTCTACCGCGACGGCTGCAAGCGTACGCAGCCGCTCTCGACAAACATGACGCAGGCGACGTCGAACGGCAGCAAGGTGGTCGCGAACATCGATCCGCTCGACCTCCTCGCTCCCGAAGAGCGTCGGCTGGTCGAAGCCCTGCGCTCGCGCAAGACCCGCCCGGCCGGTCCGCCGATGGCGAACCGCTACAAGCTGCCGGACGAGCGCGCCTCGTTCACGCACAAGTTCTCGATCGGTGGCCACGAGGGCTACATCACGGTCGGCCTCTATCAAGACGGCTGCCCGGGTGAGATCTTTGTCCGCATGGCGAAAGAGGGCTCGGTCATCGCCGGCCTGATGGATTCGTTCGCGACCTCCATCTCGCTCGCGCTGCAGCACGGCGTGCCGCTCACGGTCCTGATCGAAAAGTTCAAGGGCACGCGGTTCGAGCCATCGGGCTTCACCGGCAACCAGGAAATCCCGATCGCGACGTCGATCATGGATTACTTGTTCCGCTGGCTGAACATCCGCTTCCCGAGCGAAGGCCCATCGCTGGTCGATCGTCATCCGGCCGCGCGCACCGCGCAGCTGGATCTGCCGAAGATCCCGCTGCTCTCGAAGGACTTCATCGCGGTCGAAGTGAAAGCCGGCATGGAGCCCGCAATCCCTGTCGAGGTGAAGGACCGCGCGTGGGTCCAGGAGACCGATGCGCCGCCGTGCCACGAGTGCGGCACGCTGATGGTTCGCAACGGCGCTTGCCACAAGTGCCCGAATTGCGGCTCGACCAGCGGCTGTTCATAGAGGTTTAGTAGCGCGCGTGCTCGGCGCGTAGCTGATCGCTCTCGTGCAGCGCGGGCTGGCGCGCGATGGATGCGGCCATGAACGCGGGTCTCGCGTTCTTGGCACTCGGCTTGTTCGCCGTGCGCCGCGACTAACCCTTTAGCTGTTCGCGCAGATCGTCCTTCAGGCGATTGAAGCGCTTGCGAAGCGCCGCGGTGCGCCTGTCGAGCGCCTCGGTCGAAGCACCTTCGTCCTCGAACACCTGGGCGATGTCGCGCCACGAGAGCTGGCGATCGACGCGCAGGATCAGCAGCGCCTGATCGTCCGGCTCGAGAGCGGCGCGAATCTCGGCGAGCCGATCTTTGGTCTCGGTGCGCAGGTGCTGAGCGGTCTCGGTTTGGACCTGCTGGACCAAGGCGCTGACCGAATCGGTCGTCGGGCCGCGGCGTTTCACACCGCGTGCATGCGAGAAACGGGCATTGCGCGCGATCGCGTAGGCCCAGGTCCGGAAGCTCGAGTGCCAGCGGAACTTCTGGATGCCCTTCCACAGGTGCTCGCACACGATCGAGAACACCTCGTCGGCCTGACACGGGTCACGAAGCAGCGCATGCAGGAACGTGACGAGCTCGGGACCGTAGCCGCGAATCGCGATCGTTGCGGCGCTCTCCCAGGCTGCTGCGTCGCACGCCTGGCGGAGCTCTGTCTCGAGCGGGTCACTCATCGGGTGGCGAGCCGGGCAGCTTCTGCTTCGAGTGGATCGTGGAGGGTGGCAAAGCCATCGCGTGCAATGATCGCGAGCACGCGTGCGCGGTCGGAATGGCCGTCGTGCAGCTCCAGATAGCCTAGCTCGAGATCATAGCGGAACGGCCAGTCTTTCGGGCCCGGGTGCGCGACGAGTGGCGCCGCTTGGGCCAGATCTTTGCGCGCCTCGCCGAACTGATCGAGCGCGCGGTGAGCCTCGGCACGGAGGACCAGCGCCCCTACGACGCGCGCATCGTCGGGGCGCACGGACAAGATCGTGACCGCGCGATCGAACGCGACGAGGGAGGCGCCGAACGCTCGCTGCTCGAGCTGCGCACTGCCGAGGTTGACTTGCGATTCGGCGAGCTCCGCCGAGTCCGGCCCGGTGCTGTCGGGCCACAGCTCGATCGCGAGCCGGCACTCCGCGAGCGCTTCGGTGTCGCGATGCATGCGCACGAGCAGGTCACAGATGTTGTTGTGGTCGCTCGCGACATTGTAGCTCCGCGGCCCCTGCGCGAGATCGACGGCGAGCGAGGCATGCAGCATGACTAGCGCCTCGTCGTAGTGATGGGCGTACTCGAGTGCCGTGCCGAGAGCACCCTTGGCCGCTCCGACGATCGTGTTGTCGTCGGCGACGAGCTTCTCGGCCATCTCGACGGCGTGACGCGCGGCCTCGAGCGCCTCGTCGATCTGGCCCGCGTGGAGCAGGATGTTCGTGCGCGTGATCTCGATCGCCGCGTACGCGACGTTCGCATCACTGAGCTTCGCGTAGATCGCGCGGACCTTTTCGGCATCCGCGAGCGCGAGCGTGAAGTCTCCACGGTGGTTGTAGGCGTCGGCACGATTCATCAGGGCATCCGCGTAGAGCTTGCTGCGCGTGTCGGACAGCATCGCGATCGCTCGGGTCATCAAGGTGATCGCGTGCTCCGGTTTGTTCTGCGCGATATCGACCGAGGCCTGCGCGATCAGCGTCGGGACCGTGACCTCGGGATTTCCGAGCTCGGCGCCTTCGGTGATCGAGAGCTGCGCCCAGAGCGCGGCCTCTTCGAGCTTCGATCGATCGAGCAGTTGCATCGAGAGGTGCACGGCGGCACGGCTCGCGGTCGCGCGCATGCCCGCGGCACGCGCCTCGAAATACGCTTGCTGGAGCATCTCAGCGGTGCCTGGTTCGTCGAACATCCACATCATCAGGCCGCGCGCGAGATCGAGCTTCGCGCGCGCTCCAGGATCGAGGACCGTCCGGTGCTCGAGGTCGTGCAACACGCGCTGTGCACGCGCGAGCTGACCGGTGACCTCGAGTGCGTTGTGGAATTGCAGCTCGGTGTCGAAGGTCGACATCGCGAGCGCGAGCGCTGGATGTTGTGGCGGAGGCGTATCCGCCTCGACGTAGCTCGGATCGGTGCAGGCTTCGGGGCGCGGTAGCTCGCCGAGCACCTTGTCGAGCTTGCTGATCACCTTCGGTCCGAACGCCGCGAGCATCGCCGAGAGCCCGTGCTCCGCGCGGGACAAGCACAACATGCCGCGATCGTGCAGCGAGCTCGACCAGCCGGCATGGCAGACATCCTTGTAGGAAGCTGCCCACCGCATCGACCATGCGGTCGTGCGCTCGAGCGCTGACCGCACGGCCGCGCGATCCCAGCTGGTGATCGGCGCGAGATAGGTCTGGAAGTGTTCCACGCGCGTGGAATTCCACTCTCGCGCGATGCGCGTCGCGCCGTCGCCACACGCATCGCTCACCTCGGTCTGACCGTGCAGCGCGAAGCCACCGACGAGGATCACCGCGAAGGCAGGCACCGCGATCAGGGCTTGCCGCTTGCGCCGCGCCGGATCGCGCCGGAGCTCCGCGAGTAGCGCGACAAGCGACGGCCAGCGCATCCCGCAATCGGCTGCGAGCCCGCGCCGGAGCGTCGCCTCGACGTGACGCGGCATCCGCTTGGTATCGTCCGGCGGGGGCACGCCTTTCTCGATCGCTTCCCGCAAGGCTTCGAGTGATTCACCGCGAAACGGCCGCTGCCCGGCGAGCGCCTCCCACAGCGAGGCGCAGAACGCGAACTGATCGCTGCGTGCGTCGACGGTCCCGCCGCCGTGCTGCTCCGGTGGCATGTAGGCGGGCGTGCCGACGGTCGCCGGTTCATCGGGACCACGTTCGCCATGTGCGAGGCCGAAATCGGCGACCCGCGCGCGCCCATCGGTGCCGACGAGGATGTTGTCGGGCTTGAAGTCGCGATGGACGATGCCCGCCGCATGCGCCGCCGCGAGGCCTTCGCCGACCGCGAGATACAGCGCGAGCACGTCGTGGACGCTGCGGGGTATGGTTGCCCACTCGCGGGCAGTGGTCCCAGCGACGTACTCCATCGCGACGTAGATCCGGCCGCCGAGCTCGCCGACCTGATAGATGCCGACCACGTTCGGATGCGAGATCCGCGCGAGTGTGACCGCCTCGCGCGAGGCATATGCCAGCGCCTTGGGCGAGCTCTCCTTGGTCACCTTGATCGCGATGTCGCGCTCGAGCCGCCGGTCGCGAGCCAGATAGACCAGGCCCATCGTGCCACTTCCGAGCACCCGCTCGATCTCGTACTGCTCGTCGATCACGGTGCCTCGCACCAGCACCTCGTCGGGCGTCGAGGCGATCGCGCGGAGCGCCGGGCCCAGCGACCCCAGCGACCCCAGCGACCCCAGCGTGCTCAGATCGTCCACGTGTAGGTCATACCAAAAATAGCTGGTCACGACCGCAGGGGACGCACCTCTCGCGATGACGTCGACACGCGCGGTGGCTCGTGCGATCGCGGCCGGGCGGGCAGGCGTGCGCAGAGCGATGTGGTCCTAGCTCCGCTCAGGCATCGCGATGCGGTCGCGCAGGAATTGCTCGCGGCCTAGCCGAGCCGCAGCGGGCCGCAAATCGGTGGCGGGTCTACGATCTCGCGCACGGTGGCGTGACTCGCTGGCATGCGGTGCGAGGGTCCCCACACGGTGACCTCGCGCAAGGCCGGCAACGATGCGAGCAAGCGCTCGATTCTTTTGACGGCGGCTTCACTCCTCAACGAGGGCAGATGGACCACCGCGAGCCGCGGATGCTTCGCGAACTTCATCGCGAAGTCGGACATCTTGATCGCGCCGCCGAGCGCGCGTGGTTCGCGGTGTCCGCGCTCGTTGCGAGACAGGTCGAGCTCGACCAGCGCGGGCAGGCTCGCGAACATCCGGCTGATGACGTCGATCGGCGGATCGGAGTGCTGACTCGCGAACTGGCAGTGAAATGCGAAATCGATCGACGCGAGTTGGGGCCAGGTCTTCGTCGGATCAGCGAGCGACGCGAGCGCGTCGTAGCCCGTGACACGCAGCGCGCGCACGTTCGGATGCGAGGCGTTGCCGAGGATCCTTCGACCTTCAAGCTCGAGCGTGGCGAGCGCCGGCAAGCGCGTGAAGAGCTTCTTGGTCTCTTCGTTGCCGAGCGTGAGGCCGTCGAGCTCGCTCCATTGGCGGATCACGAGCTTTGTCAACCACGGTCGTGCTTGCGCGGCGAGCTGATCGAGCGCGGCACGATTCTCCTCGCAGGTGCCGGCGAGCGCGACCGAGCGCACGAACTGGCTCCCGGGCCCGTGCAACACGATCGCGAGCTGGCTCTCGGGGCCCGCACCGGTCGCGTCGGCATCGACGAAGCCGTAGCGCACGATGCCGGGTAAAACGCGCTCGCCGAACCACTGTTCGATCAGCTCGGCGCGGCGCTCGATCAGCTCGGCGTTCGCGTCGACCTCGTCGAGCCGCAGGTCGATCGCGACGAGCTCACCGCGCGGATCACCAATCGCTTGAAGATGATCGGCGTACACCGCGATCGCCTCGCGATCCCATGCGGCGCGAACGGCTGCTTCGAGGTCGCTCACTTCTTTGGATAGACCACGCGAACGGCGGCGATCACCGAGGCACGCTGCGCTGGATCGAGTCCGAAACAATCCACGAGGATGTCGCCGATCTGGTCATCGGAGCCCGACTCGACCGCGCTGCGCAGGCCCATCGCCTTGGGCATGAACGCCGGATCTCTGATTTGGGCCTGGAAGAACGTGGTCGCGGTCTCGGCCTGATCAGCCGGCAAGCCGAGCAGCTGCTCGAGCATGCCGATCGCTGCGGGCAGCTGGTTTTGCATCACCGACATCGCGTACTCGCGAAACGTAACCATTCGCCGAGCTTAGCGGAAGGTGGCGTTCGCGGCGTGGCTCGGGCAGACTCCGCGGGTGGATCCTGAGCAACTGACCACCGAGCTCGAAGCCGAGCTGATGCGCGAGCTCGGTCGATGTTTCGACCGGATCAACTGGGAGCACTTCCGCGAGAAGCTCAAGAAGCCCGTGCTCGTGCTCTCGGAATCGACGCACCTGCTCGGCCAATGGCTACGCACCACGCGCACGCTGGAGCTGCAGCGCACCCTGGTGCTCGGGCGCCCGTGGCCCGACGTGATGGCGGTGCTCGAGCACGAGATGGCGCACCAGTTCGTGGACGAAGTGATGCACGTGCGCGACGAGACCGCGCACGGCGAGACCTTCCGCAAGGTATGTGCGGATCGCGGCATCGATGCGCGCGCGAACGGAGCGCCGGTGCCGCGTGAGGATATTCCGGGCGAGAAGTCGCTCGAGCGGATTCGCAAGTTGCTCGCGCTCGCCGGCAGCGCGAATCAACACGAAGCCGAAGCCGCGATGAAGAAGGCGCACGAGTTGATGCTCCGCCACAACATCGAGCAACTGCCAGTGACGCACGAGTTCGAGGTCCGCCACCTCGGCGAGCCGCGTCGGCGATCGAAAACGATCGAGGCCGAGGTCGTGGGCTTGCTCTCGGAGTTGTTCTTCGTCGAGGTCATCGCGATCCCGGTGTACCTGCCGAAGACCGCGACGCGCGGCCGGGTCTACGAGGTCACGGGCACGTTCGCGAACGTCGAGATGGCGAGCCACGTCCACGCGTTCTTGCTCGCGACCGCGGAGAGGCTGTGGCAAGTGAATCGCAACGATGCGCGCGTGCGTAGTGGTCGTGATTGGATCTCGTATCAGACGGGCGTGATCCGAGGCTTTCGCGACAAGCTGCTCGCCGAGCGCGTCGAATTGCGCGGCGTCGGCCTCGTGTGGGTCGGCGACAAGCGGCTCGAAGAGTTTTATCGCCGTCGCAATCCGCGGATCATCACGCGTCGCCGCACGCTGCGCGTCGGTGGTGCACATCACGCCGGGCGCGAAGCTGGTCGCACGGTCGTGTTGCACAAGCCGGTCGCGAATGGCAGCTCCGGCGGCGGGCCGAAGCTGTTGCGCGGTTAAGGCTTCGGGCGCAGCGCGAGGATTTCGAGCAGCGCGTAATCCTGGATCTGCGATGCCGTCGCATTCACGGACGTTGTCGCGCCCGTGCCGGGATCGAGGCGGTCGATGCCCGTGCCCGAGCGGGTCGTCGCATCGTTCACGTCGACCCGCTCGGTCATCCCGGTCGGGGGCGTCCACGTGGTTGGCGTCGCGGAGTTGTGGCCGGAGACGATGCCGACCAGCATCGAGTTCGCCACGTTAGGGGCGACGCTCGGAAACGCGTACACCGTCGTATTCGTCTCGATGACGACGCCAGCTTCATCGATGATCGGATTGGTCGTATCGACGTTCGCGTAGCACGCGATCCAGGCGACACCCTCGACGCTCGTCGTGAACGCCCAGCTGTGCTGCGCGGGTTCGATCCCACCGGCCACGTGGACGTACACCGCGAGCGTGCTGCCTAGCAGGTGATCGAGCCGGCGCACGAGTGCCCATCCGGCCGGGGCCGTGATCGTGGGCAAGGCCGCAGCGCCGGAATTACCGACCGCGACCGCCGCGATCATCACACCGCCGGTCGGGCACGCGGGGTGCGGGATGACGATCGCCATGGCGGGCATCGCTGCAGGCACCGCCGCATCTCTCTCGCTCTTAAACAGGATCATGGGCGGCGGTGCCGCATCGCTCGGTGCGTCGATCGCGGCGTCCGGCTGGTTGCCCTCCACCCTGGCATCGAGCTGCACCGCGCCATCGCTCTGCGCGCCGTTTGCGACGCAGCGATCGCTGACGCAGGTTTGACCGCTCGGGCATTCACCCTCGGTCGTGCACGGCACGTCGAACTGAAGCGTCGGGTGATAGCACCCGACCGCAAACAGTACGACGAGCCAGCGACCTCCCATTCTCTGGAGTGTACGACGTCCGCGCGGGTGGAACGCGATGATTTGCATCGCGGTGCCAACGTGCCGGACCGTATCGATCGCCGCCTGGCTCACGTGGTGGAACGTGTAGATGGGCTCACGAGCCCGTATCCCGACATTTACTCACACCGCGTGGATGTGCATGACGCCGCTCCATCGAGCGCACCACTCGGATGCGGACCTCGACGATCAAGATCGAGGAGCACCTGCAGCTGTAACGAGTCACAGCTGCCGAACCGCTGGATCGCTCAGCGACGCATCCATATTCGCGAAGACGGCGACAGCTGTACTGCGGCCGGTCAGTGCGTCGGAATGCTGGCTTCGATCTTTGTCGCACACGCATCGACCTTCGTATAGAACGAGTCCGCGAGGGACTGAAAACCGTTCGGTGCCGTGGTCACGAGGGCGGTGAACCGGTCGATGCCGGTCATCTTGCAGGAGCGCCAGAAGCTCGCCTCGGGCACGCCCTCGAACGCAGGTCGCGTGACCAACGTCGTCAGCGTGCAAGTGCCGGCGCCGTAGTGGCAGACAAGCTTCTTGAACGACCAGCCGAAATCACCTTCGCACCACGAGTCGCCGCAGGCATCGTCGATCAGTTGGAGCACGAGCTTCGACTTCGCCGTGGTCAGGCTGTTGGACGAATCGGCCTTGGCATCGTCGACTGCTCCGGAATCGTCGACCGTGACGTCCTCGGCGGGCGTCGTCTGACAGGCAGGAGCGGCGAGCGCCGTAAAGAAAGAGACAGCGACGAGTCTACGCATGACATGCGCCCTGGCAAGCCTCGGGCCACGCGCTCGACATCGCAACCTACTGAACTTTCGCCGAGCCAACCATCGGGCTGGTGGTGGATCGAGTTGCCAGGAAACCTGATCATCCACATGCAAGCGCGGCGATTCATCACGCACTCGTTGCGGCAACGAACCTCGGCCGGGTGATCGGGATGGCCGGATCGCCGACCGCGATTCTCAGTGCGCTGCGATCTTGCTCGCGTCGAGCAACAGGCGAGATCCTTCGCGGTCGTGCTCGTGCTGTCCTGACTACAGCGACCGCGCCGTACGCGAGACCCGTGGGCTGCGACCTCGAAGAGGCCGGCGACGGCGCAGGGCCAGACGGTCGATCTTCATTCGCGTCGTTCGTGCCGGTCGGACTCGGTCGTCAGGTAGTGACCTTCGCAGGTGAGCTGGTGACGTTTGGTTTGCGTTAGCGTCGCAACCTTGGTCTTCATGGAGGACGAGATCATGATCTCTCTTTTCGGCGTAGAGCTCGAGCGTCTTTGCGGTGTCCTTCGTGACGTGGTCGCCATTTGGGACGCTACTGGCACAAGTTCTTTCGCTTCTCGACGAAGAAAAAGGCGAACGCTGCTGCGGGGTAAGTTCGCCGGTCAGTGCTCGCTCATGCGATCACCAAGATCTTTGAAGCTCGTTTCGCGGGTCGCCAGTCAGAGCTTGGGCGCAGCGGCATTTTGATGCTGCGCGCTCGCATCCGATTCGACTTGGCGGGCGTCCTCGGCATGGTCGAATTCGCGGTCGATCACGCGTAGCGAGCAGTGTGCCCAATCGCAATCCGCTTCCATGTCGGTGTTGTCGAGGTGCCACTTCATTGCATTTGGTGGATTCTTGTCTCGTGCCTCACCGTACTTCGCGCGAAGTGCGGTGTAGAGCTTCGAATCCTCGCGCAGGTCGTCGTAGCCGAGCATGTATCTGATCTCGTAGATCTTGGACGGCTTGGATTGAGTTCCCGTGAGCGCCACGTTCTCGAGCGGCTTCTTCACTTCGCTCCTGGGTCGCTCGTTCCGGTTATTCACCATCGGCGTTTGTTGGAGAACGCCGTCGAGATAGGTTGCGGCGCTCGACTGGTCGTAAAAGCAGCCGAGCGGTGGCTCTTCGCCGTACCGGAGCTCGTGGATTCCCGTCGGCTTTCCGGCACATCGCGTGTCGAGGAATTTCACACAGTGACTGTCAGCGTTAGGGTCTAGCGGCGTGCACGTATAGCCTTCATGCTTGATCGGCATCCCGATCTCGATGTCCATGACTGCGAATTTGTTGTGCGCTGTCCCCGAGCCCGCAGTGCCACCACCGCCACCACCGCCACCGCCACCGCCGCCCCCGGCGGAGGCGGCGCCCCCTGATGAGCTCCCTGGAGTCTTGCCATTCACGCTCAGTAGGCTGCACGCCGCAAGCGACAATGCGGCCAGGCCGTAAACGGTGAGCGATACCTTCATGTGTTGCATATTGGCGTAGTCGTAACGTAGCCCGGGATCTGAACAAACTTTCTCGATCGGCCTCGGGCACCGGCGCTCGCGCCTTGGGCTCTGGGAGGCGACAACGGTCAAGCGCCCCCGTTACGGGTTTTTATCGCGGCCGACCGGTTCGACTCGAATACATCCCGTAACCGGCGGACCGGAGGTCTCACTCATCGCGCCGCTGCGAGTGTGTAGTGATGCGCGGAAGCCGGACGGTGAACGTCGTCGTAGCCTGCGGTCGAGACTCGACCTCGATCGTGCCGCCGTGCGCAGCAATCACCTCGCGTGCGATATAGAGCCCGAGGCCCATGCTTCCGCCACGAACGGCAGCGTTCGTTCCGCGCTGGTACGGCTCGAACAGCCGCTTCATCTCGTCCATTGCGATGCCCGGCCCTTCGTTCGCGACCGTCAGCACTGCGTTTGAGCCCGAGATGAGGGACTCGACGACAATTGGCGTGTTCGGCTTGCTGTGTTGTAACGCGTTGCCCACGAGGTTCGAAATCACTTGAGCGATCCGGTCGGCGTCCCAACTGCCGGTTTCATCGCCAATGTGTCCAACGCGAATCACGCGGTTAGGTGCAGCTGCTTGGCATTCATCGACGATCTGCTCGACGATTTCGCGGAGGTTTGTTGGCTTTGGATTGATCGGAATCGTCGAGCCGATGCGCGCCTTGGCGAAGTCGAGTAAGTCGCTCACGAGTCGCGACGCGCGGTCCGCCGAGCGGGTGACCCGCTCTACAATACGTCGTGCCGGTGGACTGAGGTCGCAGTCGGCGAGTGCTTCCAGTCCCAACCCGATCGCGCTGAATGGGTTCCGGAGGTCATGACTCACGATGCCGATCAGGCGTTGCTCGTACTGCGCGCGCTCTGTCAGGTCGGCGAGTGCTGTTTTGGCGTCATGGATGTCTGTATTGGTGCCAATCCACTTGGCAACCACGCCTTCCGCATCGCGCTCGGGATTTGCGCGACTGAGATGCCAGCGATACAGCCCGTCTGAGTTACGAAGTCGGAACTCCACTTCGTAGGGTTCGCCATTCGTTACAGCGTGGGTCCACCGCGCGACGACGGCCGCGACGTCATTCGGATGCAACACCGCAAGCCATCCATCGCCGAGGATCTCCTCTGCGGTGCGACGAAAATAGTCGACGACGCGCCTGCTCACGAAATCGAGCTTGCCATCAGGCGTCGCGGTCCAGACCTGGTTCGGGACGACCTCGATCAAAAACTGCCGGCGCGCTTCGCACGCTGTCAGCCTCTGCGCGATGCCGCGCGCTCACATCCTGACCCTGGACGAAGATTCCGACGACCACGCCGCTCTGGTCTCGGCTCGGTTGGTAGATAAAATCTACGAACGATTGCTCGAGCACGGCACCCGGAATGCGTTGAAGTTGGATGGGAACGTCGCTGCCAACGAACGCGGTCCCAGACGCGAATACGCCATCCAGAAGATCGAGGAAACCTTGCGCGATGACCTCCGGCAACGCGTCCCGGACGCGCATCCCGATGATGTCGCGGTGACCCACGAGCTGCATGTATGCGTCATTTACGATCTCGAAAACGTGCTCGGGCCCGCGAAGAAAGCACATGAACCCGGGCGCCTGCGCGAACATTTGTCGCAAGTTGCGAAGCTGCAGGTCCTGGGCTGCAGCCGGGGTCTGCACGCGAGGCGCGGGCGTCACCACCGTGTGATCGATCCGGTCTGCAGTCGCCGTGCTGTTCGCAAGCCGGGTGATGTCGGTGATCTCTTGAATGATGAACTCGACGTTGCCGTCGTTACCGAGAACGGGCGTGTGTCTCGTGAGCCACGTGCGTTCCTCGGCCGGCCCATCATGACCTCGAGCGACCAGGTATGGGGTCGCGGCAAGCTCGTCGACCTGCTTGGTTTCGAAAACGCGCTCGAACGACGCGTTGATCGTCAGGAAGTTGGCCGGCCGGTCGGGGAATGCATCGAACACGTGACGACCGAGTAGTTGTTCAAGCTTCGAGCAAGTAATCGACAGGTACGCCGGGTTTGCAGCGACATATCGAAGCTGGCGATCGAGCACCATGAACGCATTCGGTAGCCGTTCGAAGATCGTGGCGAAGTCGAGCGGCGTATTCATTCGACCTTGCACTGGACCGTACCACGCGGTCGTGTTCAGACAGCTTGTAGGGCGTAGCGCTGGTGATTCTCTTAGAGAAGACGACGCGTCGTCTTCGTCCGCGCGGGCCAAGCTGTCAGCATCTCGTGCAGTGCCGCGACGTCTGCCGGTTGCTCGAGGCAGATATCGACTGTCATGATCAAACCTGGATCCTGCGGTCCCGAACTGATCGCCACGACGAGCACCGACTGGCACCACCGTACCGCATCGACGAACGTAGCCGGGTTTTCCATGAGCGCCGGATCGACCAGGATGACGGACGGCTGCCAAGCGGCTGCGGTTCTCGGCGCTTCGGAGCAAGTCGCGAAACTCAGTTCGTATCCGACAGCAGTCAGGGATGACAGAACTGATTGGCCTGGGTCGCCGACGACCAACACACGTTTCCGTGATGCCATCGTGGGAGCACCATACGAACATTAAGAACACTAGCAAGCAGCGAGGCTTCTCGAAGACCACTTAGTTAGTCGTCAGGCGCGTTGTCTCTTCGGCGCAATGCGCCTCATCCTATTTCGGTTCGGGACTGCTGGGCGGGTCACGGATTTCTAATGAGGCTTTATCAGGCGACGAAGCAATCGTCATCCCTGTAACGCTTGCACCTCCCCGAATATCGACTCCTCGAGTCGGTGTGAACAGAGAGCAGTTGCGCGAGCGTGTCGCTCTTCATTGTCGACCCGCGGTCCGCCGCGCGATGGTGCCGGGCCTAAAATTAAATCGCAGGATCGAAACGCGCGAGTGGACCGAGCGGATCCGTCGCGACAAACAGCGAGCCGTGCCACAGCGTGGGTACGCTGGACAGAGCAGCACCGAGCTCGAGGCGTTGCAGGATCTCGCCGGTCGTTGCCCGCAACGCGCACACCGACGTGGCGCCGCACCCGATCCACGCAATGCCATCTCGCGTCGCAACCGCACTGCCGATCATGTCCTTGAACTCGGTGCGGATCTGCCATGTCGGTGCTCCGGTCGCCGCCGAAACCCCGTTCAGCGAACCATCGTCGGTGCCGACGATCAGGATGCCGTCGATGTTTGTCGGGCTCGACCGCGAGCGACCCGGCAGGGCTGTGTGCCACAGCTCGCGACCATCGGCGACGCGCACCGCGTATAGAGTACCCACGATCGAGGTGAAGTACGCAACACCATCGAGCGCGCAGGCGGTGTCCTTCACCGCGCCGCGTGTCGGCACGCGCCAGCGCTCGATCCCGCTCGCGAGATCGAGCGCGCGAAAGAATGCGTTGTTCGAGCCGACGAGGACCACGCCTGCTCGCTCGTCGATCGTCGGCGACGAATGGGATTGTTCGCCGAGCCAGCTCGAGAGCCATACGACCTCGCCGGTCGAGCGGCGCACGCGTGCGACGAAGCCATCAGCTGGCGAGAAGGTCTCGACCGCGACGTACACCGAATCGCCAACGATCACCGGCGACGAGCCGATCGTATCGCCCAGCCGCAGCGCCCACGCGAGCTCTCCGTCGCGCTTGCGCAGCGCGTACAAGGTGCCATTGTACGCGCCGACATACGCGATGTTAGTATCGAGCGCTGCGGTGCTGTGAATCCCGCGCGCAGCGGAGCCAGCCTTGAGCTTCCAGCGCAGCGCGCCGGCAAGATCGAATGCATAGAACCACGACGAGTCGGCGCCGACATAGACGCCGCTCGCATCGACGGCCGGACTCGCCTTGCTAGCATCGTGAATGCCTACGTTGAGCGGCTGCACGCTCCACGCGGGCGTGGTTGCGAGCATGTGGAAGGGCTCGTCGCTACGATTCGTGCGCACAGCATCGAGGCGATACTCGAACGTGACGGGCGCCGTCCCGTCGACCTCCGCGAGGCCACGTGTCGGTGCGTGGGCAAGCGGATGAGTTGGGCGGCCATGATAATCGACCGCGCCGGCGCTGGTGAATAGCCGCGGGTAAGTAACGACGATCGCCACGCAGACGCAGCATGCGTACAGCGCGAACGTGATGTGAAGGCGTCGCACGGAGCTACTTCTGCGCCATTCGTGAGCGCCAATCCAAGCATTTCCACAAACGGTAAAATCTATTCGTTGATGAAATGGGCGGCCAACTCTATGAGCCATCCACCCATGAGAACCGCACTGCTCGCCAGTCTGATCGTGTTCACCAGTTGCACCACTGCACCGAACCTCGAGGACGACGTCACCGTCAGCCTCGACAACAAGGCCGACGGCACGACCAAGAAGGGTGATGTCATCAAGACCTATGCCGCAGCGCGTGTAAAAGCAGCAACCACGCTTACCAACCCAGTTGCGTTCTCGCTGGACGGTGCGCGCCAGACGCCCGCGAGCAAGATGCAATGGAGCTGGCGGTTCATCGACGGCCATCGCTTCGCCGATGTTGGCGTGACCACGACGGCGCCCGCGATCCTCAAGACCGGTTCCCAGGCGGGTGGTTTGGCGAAGGGATTCGATCCGTCCGACGTGGCGATCGGCGGCTCGAGCGCGACGACCAAGGGCAACGCGGCGCTGGGGCAAAAGATCACGCGCTTGCAACTCAGGATGCGCAAGCAGCAACACGTCCGCTGGGTCGTCGAGGATCAGACCATGGACGACGCGTCGATCGACGCGTTAACCGGCGATGCGGTCGTTGGCGATGGCAATGGCGACGGTATCGCCGGTGACTCTGGCGACGGCAATGGTGGCGATGGCGGCGACGGTGGCAATGGAGGTGGCGATGGCGGCGGTGACGGCGGCGGTGACGGTGGTGGTGGTGGTGGTGGTGGTGGTGGTGATGGCGGTGGCGGCGGCGGCGGCGACTGATGATCGCGTGGTGGCAGCGGCGCGTCGACCATGTCCGTGGCTCGACGGCGCTGCGCTGGTATGGCGCGTGCCTCGCCGCTATCCACCTCCTCACGTTCG
>Ga0209511_1000672_pt1 | contig 33119 bp, 34 predicted proteins | sample SSSSmetaG_FD_184141 | JGI IMG/M metagenome (GOLD analysis project Ga0209511, IMG submission 184141) | Glacier valley bacterial and archeal communities from Borup Fiord, Nunavut, Canada, to study Microbial Dark Matter (Phase II) - ​SSSS... | ecosystem: Environmental > Aquatic > Freshwater > Ice >... | reverse complement strand
TATGGTAAAGATTATAACATAGTGTGTGTAATTTGTGGAAAAAAGATTTATTAAAAATTCATTAGATGATTTTATAAGACCTATAGGGTTGACAATTGAAGGAGCAAGATGCATTATATAGATTGTGGACGCAAAAAATGGGCCACTGAAAAGGCTATATTTATTTGGTTCATAATCTAATAGTAAGGATTGAAGAAAACATGTATGATAGTATAATTTTTGATTTAGATGGAACGTTATGGGATTCAACAGCAGGAGTTGTTGTTGCTTTTAATAAGGTATTAACTGATTATCCAGAGATTACTGACGAGGTAACAATGGAGAAATTACAAAGTTTATTTGGACGTCCGTTGGACGAAATATCAGTAAAATTATTCCAAAGTGTTTCTGAAGACCGTGCAAAGGAAATCATGATGGAATGCTGTGAATATGAATGTAAATATCTAGCCAAAAAAGGTGGAATGCTCTATGAAGGATTAGAGGATACCCTGAAAGAACTTTGTAAGAAGTATAAGCTTTTCATCGTAAGTAACTGCCAAGAAGGTTATGTTCAGTGTTTCTTTCAGGCATATCCGGAACTAGAGCAGTATTTTATCGATTTTGAGTACCCAGGCAGATCAGGAAAATATAAGGCGGAGAATATTCGCCTTGTAATGGAAAGAAATCATTTGAAAAATCCAATCTATGTTGGTGATACGCAGGGTGATGCGGATGCAGTAGAAGAGGTAGGAATTCCCTTCCTATTTGCAAGATATGGCTTTGGAGAAGTAAAGAAATTTGATGAAGTAGTTGATTCCTTCGGGGAATTACTTGTTAAAATAATATAAACGGACGAGCTAACTCAATTGTCATAAATTAAGTAAGTAAGCATTGACATTTGATTACTTTATTTATATATTGTAATGAGTAGATGAGCGGAGAGAAACCGTAATACGAAAAGAAAAATAGGATGTGAGATTATGTTAGACGGAAAGAAAGCAATATTCAGTGGAATGCAGGCAACTGGTACCCTACACTTGGGTAATTATTTAGGCGCATTAAAAAATTGGGTTGACTTAAACAAGGAGTTTGAATGCTTTTACTGTGTCGTTGATATGCATTCAATTACGGTTAGACAAGACCCAGCAGAGCTTAGGAAGAAAGCAAGAGCACTCCTTACGTTATATATTGCGGCAGGACTTGATCCAGAGAAGAATTGTATTTATTATCAGTCCCATGTGTCAGCACATGCAGAACTGAGCTGGATTTTAAACTGTTTTACTTATATGGGTGAACTCAATCGAATGACGCAGTTTAAAGATAAAGCGGCAAAACATACGGATAATATCAATGCTGGTCTTTATACCTATCCGGTACTGATGGCTGCTGATATTTTGTTATTTCAAGCTGATGTTGTACCAGTTGGGGTTGATCAAAAGCAGCATCTTGAGATTACAAGAGATATAGCAACACGATTTAATTCTATATATGGGGATGTATTTACTATACCTGAGCCATACATTGGTAAAGTAGGTGCAAAGATCATGAGCTTACAGGAACCAACAAAGAAGATGTCAAAATCAGATGAGAACATTAATTCAAGTATCTATTTAATGGATGATCCTGATACGATTATTCGTAAGTTCAAGAGAGCAGTTACAGACTCGGATAATGAGATACGTTATGATGAAGAAAAGCCTGGCATTAAAAATTTAATTGATATCTATGGTGCTGTTACAGGAAAGTCAGCAAGTGAGACGGAAAAAGAATTTGCGTCTACAGGCTATGGTGACTTCAAATTAGCAGTAGGAGAATCTGTAGTGAATATATTAAGACCAATCCAAGCAAAAGTGGAAGAGCTCACGAAGGACAAGGCCTACATTGATACAATGATTAAGAATAATGCAGAAAAAGCGAATTACTATGCAAATAAAACCTTGCGTAAGGTACAAAAAAAGGTTGGTTTTCCTGAAAGAATTAGATAAATTTGCGAGGTGGCGTCGATGAAAATTGCGCCGCCTTTTTATGATTATAGATACGACTTGTCACTTAACATTGTACTGATTATAGGAGGTTCCCATGAAAATAGTATTTTTAGAGACAGATACCTTAGGTAATGATATTGATTTATCCTTCTTTGGCGCGCTTGGTGATGTAGTAAAATATCCCTGCTCTGCACCACTTGAAAATTCGGATCGCGTTGCTAACGCTGATATAATTATAGTCAATAAGATTCCGATGAATGAGGCTATTTTAAAGAAAGCGAAGAATTTAAAGCTGATTTGCATCACAGGTACAGGAACAAATATCGTTGATTTTGATTATACCAATGGAAGGGATATTACCGTTACCAATGTGAAAGGATACTCGACACAATCGGTGATACAACATACCTTTGCCCTTTACTTCTATGTAGCGGAGAAGCTTAGCTATTATGATCAATTTGTAAAATCAGGAGAATATGTTCGCTCAGATATCTTTAGTCATTTTGACGTGAAATTCCATGAGCTTGCAGGAAAGACCTGGGGAATTATTGGACTTGGCGAGATTGGAAGAGGAGTAGCAGAGGTTGCTAAGTTATTTGGATGTAAGGTTGTTTATTATTCAACTTCAGGAAGAAATAGCAATCAAAATTATGAACAGGTGGACTTTGACACCTTACTTTGTGAGTCAGATATCATTTCCATTCATGCCCCATTAAATAAAGAAACGCTGGATTTAATTGATGAAGCAGCCCTTCATAAGATGAAGAAGAGTGCAATCCTTTTAAATCTTGGTAGAGGGCCAATTGTGAATGAGGATGCCCTCGCGAAAGCCCTAAAAGAGGATCAGATAGCAGCAGCAGGCCTAGATGTTCTTTCCGTTGAGCCAATGCTTGCAAGTAATCCATTAAGTGAAATCAAAGACAGCACAAAACTAATCATCACCCCTCACATTGCCTGGGCAACCATAGAAGCTAGGCAAAGAGTAACCGAGGAAGTCTACCAGAACATTGTAGCCTTTACAAAGGCTGAGAAGAGAAACGTAGTGAGACAGTAACCAGAACTAGTGGCTGTGCCAGAACAAATTACATGTCCAGCGTGTGGCAAACAGCACGACTATGATTATCCAAGATGTCCACATTGCAAGCATATATAGTTTATAGAGATAAACTAAATTGGGGTAGTAGCCAGATAGAAGGGGCATGCTAGTGCCGGAAAATGTATTTCGTTTACCCTTACATCCAATTGAAATTGTTCGTAATCAGAAAGACATATGTCCTTTATGTCTTATCTGATGCGAACCATTGCGATTGGATGTAGAGGTAACCGAAATACATTCCGGTACTAGCGTGCCCCTTCTATCTGGATACTACCCCTCATAATCTTCCTTTTTATCATTTATTCCATCTTAACTTCATTCCATTTGTTGATATAAGTTGTTTCCATCTCTTCACCAAGGTATTGGAAGGTAGTGCAGCGATCTAAAATTGATTGATCAGGGAAGGCAATCAAACTATTTTTGATTTCTTCATCTTTAATAAGTGCTCTAGCTGCAGCATTTGGCGTAGAGTAGGTGATAAAATCAAAGTTCTTTAGAGCTATTTCGGGATCACACATGTAATTGATAAAAGCTTCAGCATTTTCTTTGTTTTGACAGTTTTTCGGAATAACCCATCCATCAATCCATACATTAGAGCCTTCCTTTGGTACAACATATTCTAAATCCGGATTTTCTCTTTTCGTATAGATTGCTTCACCGGAGTAGATTACACCAAGAGCAGCTTCTCCACCAATCATCTTATCGCGTACCTGGTCAATGACATAAGCCTGAACAAGTGGGTATTGTTCTTGTAGTAATGCTTTGGCTTCTTCAAGCTCTACTTCATCCGTAGAATTTAAAGAGTAACCAAGATAGGTAAGGGCAATACCAAAGGCATCTCGAACACTGTCAATCATTAAAATGTCACCCTTGTATTTCTTGTCAAAGATAGCACTCCAGCTATCAATAGGCTCGTCTACCATCGTTTTATTGTAAAGAATACCAACGGTTCCCCAACAGTAAGGAACACAATATTCATTACCAGGATCAAATTCTTCGGCACTTTTTAAGTAAGCTGGATCGATATTCGTAATATTTGGAACATTGGCGTAATCGATTTTAACAAGAAGATCTTCGTCAATCATTTTCTGTACCATGTAGTCAGAAGGGCATACAACATCATACTTTACGGCGCCAGACTGAATCTTTGGAAACATTTCTTCATTCTGTTCGAAGTAATCATAGACAACTTTAATTCCTGTTTTATTCTCAAACATATCAATGACATCTTCGTCAATATATTCGCCCCAATTGTAGACATATACCTTACCATTTTTGCCTACATCACTTTTGCTACAACCAGTAAAGGTACCAACTACTAAAACTGAAAATAGTAAAATCATGTAAAGTTTTTTCATTCTTATTTCCTCCTATTGTTCCATCTGAGCATTCCTTGATAGATATTTCATTTCTCATTTATTAAGTCTATATAAACATTCTTCTCATTCAGAAGACGTGTGATTATACCAATCTGTTGGGCGCCTTTTTCTCAGCACCTCTGCGGTTAATGAAGATTAATAATAGTAATACAGAGACAAAAAGCAGAGTAGAGAGAGCATAGATCTCTGGCTTAATTCCTTTTCTGACTTCAGTGTAAATTTTGGTGGAAAGAGTATTAATCTCTGGCCCTTTTGTAAAATGTGTTATAACAAAGTCATCTAAGGACATCGTAAATGCTAATAAAAATCCGGACACGACACCCGGAAAAATATCTGGTAGAATAACTTTAAAAAATGCATATATTTGGGATGCACCAAGGTCTTGTGCAGCTTCATAAGTACTTGGATTTACCTGCCTTAACTTAGGCATAACACTTAAAATAACATATGGAATATTAAAAGTAATGTGAGCAATTAGAACGCTTGAGAAACCCAAAGTGAAGTTAAGTGCGACAAAAATTAACATCAGTGATATTCCGGTAACAATATCTGCATTTAACATAGGAATATTGGTAATTCCAAGTAAGATGGTACGTGGGGTCTTCTTCATACGGCTCATCGCAATAGAGGCAGTAGTTCCAATAATTGTTGCTATCAATGCAGAAAGAAAGGCGATGATTAATGTGGTATATAGAGCATTGATGATATCTTCATTTTGGAAGAGCTCTTTGTACCAATGTAAAGTGAAGCCACCCCATTTAGATCTAGATTTTGATTTGTTAAAGGACAGCACAATCAAGATAAAGATTGGGGCATACAAAAATAATAAAATAATTCCAATATAAAAACGTTCAAAAAATCTTTTTACCATACGTTTGTGCCCTCCTTATCCTTATCGTATTTTGCAAGGATAGCCATACTTAGTAAAATGAATATCATTAGGACTAAAGAAAGACCGGAACCGGTATGCCAAGTACCTAACTTGAATTTCTGTTCTATGACATTTCCAATTAAGACTATTTTACTTCCACCCAGGATGGATGAAATAACAAAAGTAGTAAGAGATGGTACAAATACCATAGTAATGCCACTTAGGACACCGGGCATACTGAGTGGGAAAATAATCTTTAAAAAAGTATGTATACTATTTGCACCTAAGTCACGTGCAGCATTTACGATATCCTTATCAATCTTGATTAAGACATTATAGATTGGGAGAACCATAAATGGCAAAAAGTTATATACCATTCCTAGAACGATTGCAGCGGGTGTATTGATGATATTTAGTGTAGGCAGATGTAAAAAATTTAAAAAATTATTGATAATACCGGTCTTTTCTAAGATGTTCTGCCAAGCGATGGTTCGAAGTAAAAAGTTCATCCACATGGGGAGGATGATAATTAAAACAATAAAGCTATTACTCTTCATCTGCATTTTACTTAAGATAAGCGCCAGGGGATAAGCGAGTAGGAGGCAGATGATGGTACTTGCGATAGAAAGCTCTAAGGCGAGCCGTAACGCTTTTCTATTCATCGATTCTGTAATTTGGAGAATGTTTTCAAACGTAAAAAAACCGTCTTTATTTGTTAATCCATAATACAAAACCATAAATAATGGAATTAAAATAAATGCCATCATCCATAGGATATAAGGATAAGACAGCCACTTCAATTTATTGGACTTCACTTTTTTGGAATGAGTTAATTTGTTATTTGTTTTCATATGAGACCACTTCTCCATATAATAAATGTTGATTGCTCTTTACATCGAATCATTTATTTCAACTGCCTGTTCGTCCTCAGATTCTGGTTTTTTCATGATTTGAATATCATAAGGATCTACCATAATACCAACTTCACTTCCTACTGCACATAAATCAGTGGAATGAACAAGCCATTCGTGACCATTTGCCATTACATCCATCTCATAATGGACACCTTTAAAAATAAGTGAAGTAACTCTACCCCGTATGGTTCCTTCTTCGGGCTTAACCAAATCAATATCCTCCGGTCGAATGACAACATCGACAGGCTTGTTCTTGCCGAAACCAATGTCAACACAGGAAAAATTGTTACCTAAGATGTTCACTAGTCTATCGTCCACCATGGTAGAGGCAATAATATTGCTATCACCAATAAAGTCGGCAACGAAAGCATTTTTTGGTTCGTTATAAATATCCTCCGGTTTGCCTATCTGTTGGATATAGCCTTGGTTCATAACAACGATGGTATCGGACATGGTAAGTGCCTCTTCTTGATCATGAGTAACATAAATAAAGGTAATACCGAGTTCGTTTTTAAGACGAATTAATTCGTATTGCATATCTTGACGCAACTTTAAATCAAGCGCACCAAGTGGCTCATCCAATAATAATACCTTTGGTTCATTTACGATTGCCCTTGCAATTGCGATACGTTGCTGTTGACCACCACTTAAGGAATCCGGCATACGATTACCAAAATCGTCGAGGTTTACAAGCTTCAAAGCATATTTTATTTTATCATTAATATATTGTTTACTCTTTTTACTTATTTTCAATCCAAAGGCTATATTTTCTGAAATTGTCATATGAGAAAATAACGCATATTTTTGAAAAACAGTATTTAATTTTCTTTCATTTGGAGGAAGATTTGTGATATCTTTTCCATCAAAGATTACTTGACCCTTGTTCGGATTTTCAAAGCCCCCGATAATCCTAAGCGTAGTAGTCTTACCGCATCCGGAAGGACCGAGTAAGGTAAGAAATTCATTTTCACGAATATAGAGATTAAGTTCATCAAGGACTACAGTATCTCCGTAGGATTTGGTTATGTTTATTAAATCAATTAATTTGTTTTCAGCCATGATAGCCCCCCTTATACGAATTAAAAGCTAGGTGGTGTGGATACCCATAATAAGGTAGCACCTGTCTTGTCAGATGCAGTAATGTAATGTTGCTTATCTGGAGTAAAATAAAACGATTCACCTTTTTTGGCTTTATGAGTTCTTGTACCAATGTGAATTGTAATGCTTCCGTTTAGGATATAGCCGAATTCTTCTCCATCATGTGGGTTGTCAGGGTAGGTAGAACCACCAACATCCAAGGTTAATAAAATAGGTTCCATCATATTCTTTTGTGCATTTGGAATAATCCATTTTATTTCATTCTTTAATTCGGAATCATATTTTTCAAAGTAATCTGTTTTTTTAAAGACTACTTGTTCGGCTGTCGTGTCACTAAAAAAGTGCTCAAGATTCGTGCCTAGACATTGTAGAATATCCATCAAGGTTGCAATGGAAGGAGAGGTTAAATCGCGCTCCAACTGGGAAATAAATCCCTTTGATAATTCTGCTCTGTCTGCAAGCTCTTCCTGGGTGAGGGCCTTTTGTACTCTTAATTCCTTGATTTTGGTTCCGATATTCAATGAGGGCACTTCCCTTCAAAATCTTACTAAGAATAAACATAAAGTTTAGTAACGCTAAACTCGCAACACAACTAATTATACTTATAAAATTCGTCTTGTCAATATATATTTGCTAATTATTTACCAAATATCACATGGAGTCGTAACTGATTATTCACAATGGTTCGAATCAGAAACGACATGATAAAAACATCATGTCGTTAATTTTTTGAATAATTGTGACCGAATGTAACGGTATACGAAATTCATCATCTGATACACACATGCACTTGCTTCTTGTAACAGACTGGTGATTTATAATCAATGCGATGAAAATACAGGCTTATTTCTTATAAAAGTCCTTTATTTTATCTATCTTTGAAGTCATACCGACGAAGAGGTAATCTACGAGCGTGATTGCAACCATTGCTTCTACGACGACCACTGCTCTTGGTACAATGACGGGATCGTGGCGACCTTTAATATTAATTTCAATATTTTCTTGACTTTTATTTACTGTATTTTGCGCTTGCGAGATGGAAGGGGTTGGTTTGATTGCAGCACGAAGAATAATTTCTGAGCCATCGCTCATACCACCAAGTATCCCGCCTGCATGATTACTCAATTTGGTAAGCTTTTGATTGTTGTCATAAAAGAAGGCATCATTATTTTCAGAGCCAGATAAGGTGGAAGCATGAAAACCATCTCCGATTTCTACCCCTTTTACGGAGCCAATCGACATTACTGCTTTTGCTAGAACGGAATCTAATTTATCAAATACAGGTTCTCCAATTCCCACAGGCATACCAGATACAATACATTCAATGACACCACCGGAGGAATCATGTGCACGCATCTGATCATTTAAGTATTGTTCTGCCTTTTCAGAAGCATCTAAGTCAGGCATGGCAAGAGGACTTTGTGCTACATTTTCTTTGTTACATTTCTTATAATCAATTGTTACTGGACCAATGGACTTGGTATAGGCACAGACATTAATTCCAAGTTCCGTTAATATAGAAATTGCTATTGCACCTGCGGCAACTCTGCCAATGGTTTCACGTCCAGATGACCGACCACCACCACGATAATCCCGAAAACCATATTTTTGATCAAAGGTATAATCTGCATGCCCCGGACGATAGAATTCTGCAATCTGAGAGTAGTCAGCGGAACGTTGGTTTTCGTTATACACAAGGAGAGAAATAGGAGTACCAGTGGTATAGTCATTAAATGTTCCAGACATAATATTTACTTGGTCCGCTTCGCTCCTTGGCGTTGAATACCTAGTTTGTCCAGGCCGTCTCCTATCTAAATAAGCTTGTAGATTATCTTCCTTTAATAATAGGCCAGCAGGACAACCATCCACTACAACACCAATTCCTTTTCCGTGTGATTCTCCCCAAGTTGTAATTTTAAATATAGTTCCATATACTGAACCAGACATACCCTTCACCTCATTTATACAAATTTATTTCATAACCATATGATCCTAATCAGTTAAATTAATATAGCCATAGTATATAGGAAATGAAAAGGGTATTCAATAGTTTTCACGGACATTTCCCGAAAAAAATCATATATTGATATGACATGGAAAATAAGGTGGCAAAACATGGAAAGTCAGTATTTTCGTCCAGAGGATTCCTCTAGACATTTATATGCGAATAACAATAATACAAATAGTGATGACAATTTTGATCAGAAAAAGGAACGAAGAGAAAATTTAAAAGATGAAGATTTGATTATTGAAGACAATACAGTGTATGAAATTGATCGGGCCTGTTATGAGCGATTAAGAAATCAAAAACGGCGCAAATAAACATCAAAAAAAGCTGCACATAATGCAGCTTTTTTCTTGCTTCTAGCACGGGATAGACTTCGTGAGGGTAATACCGTTCAAGTTTAGAATAAGCCGTTACCATTACCACATAAGCAGAGGATGAGTATAATCCAGATCATGCTACCACAACCGCTGTCATTTCCACAGCCATTACCGCAGCCGCCGCCGCCTCCGAATAGAGAATTGCCGTTGCCACCACAGCAGCATAGTAAGAGGATAATTATAAGAATACTACCACTTCCATTATTATTATCGCACCCGCTGTTGCAATTTGTTGCTGCTAAATCACTCATATTGATACCTCCTATTGTTGATTACAATGTATCATATGAAGGAGTGCTTGACTAATTTCCTATTTTTAAAAATTAATATAGATGATTTTGTTCTAATTAGGGGGTGGAAAAGCTATCATGGTGTATTTTTAGTTAAATTATAGTATTACAAATTTATAATAATGAATTATTGACTGATTTTACAATAGTATTCCATCCTCACATGATAGTGACGTGATTTCTGAAACAGAAATTGCGTATGACAATGGCGACTACGTTACTTAGGGATACAGGTTTATCGGTGGATGAGATTTGTGAGCGCACGGGCTTTAGTGATATTAGTTATTTTAGCAAAGCTTTTAAGAGTAGGCTTCAATATACGCCCTCAGAATACAGAAGGATTAGTAAGTAATTCTGGGTAAAAGGGAATATCAACCTACTTACTGTAATCCATCAGACAATAGTGCATATGATAAATAGATAGGTAAATACAATGTCGCGGTAAAGGAAGTACATATAAGCTTTGGCAAGGTATTAGAAAGATCGATTATTTTGAAGACACGTTTCGATGAGCGTGTCTTTATTTAAATAAAAATTTGTTTTAGGGGTGATTCTATGAATCTTAAAGATGCTTTTGGTACCTTACAATTGATTAAGAAAAAGCAAATTTACCATCAATTATATACGAAGTGGGGGGAAGAACTAGATTCAAATCATGTACTAGAAGAGTATCCAAGACCTCAACTAAGAAGAGATAACTATACAATATTGAATGGTTATTGGAATTATACGATTACGAAGAAGCATAGCAAGCCAAATAATTATAATGGTAAGATTTTAGTACCATTTTCCCCTGAAAGCGTTTTATCCGGAGTGAATAAACAGCTTCAGCCAGATGAATTTTTATGGTATGAGAGAACGGTTTGGATAAATAAAAAGCTGGAGGGAAAAAGGTGTATACTGCACTTTGGTGCTGTTGATCAGTATTGTAAAGTGTTTGTAAACGAGAAGGAATTATTGGAACATATGGGAGGTTATCTTCCTTTTTCCATTGATATTACCAAAGAAATCAAAGAGAAAGAAAATCTGCTTACATTAAAAGTGATGGATCGCAGTGATGAATCCTATCATAGTAGAGGGAAACAAAAACTAAAAAGAGGTGGTATGTTTTATACCGCTCAAAGTGGTATATGGCAAACCGTTTGGATGGAATGGGTTCCTGAAATGTATATAAAGACTTTGAAAATTACGCCGTGTGTTGAAAAAAGCGTGGTTCAAGTAGAACTTCAGATGAATTATGCTAATTATAATTCAGAAACAAAGAAAGAAACTTATAAAGATACAAAGGATAATAAAATAGATAATTCAAAGGAATATAGAAACGAAAATAAAAAAGAAGAAACACAGAGTGAGATACAAGAGAATATCAATATCGATATTTATGCTAATAGTAAATTAATTCAAACTGTTAAAAGCCATCTTCCGTCCATAACAATTTCTATGAAGGAATTTACCTATTGGAGTCCAGAACACCCTTTTTTATATGACATGGTTATTACCGTAGGTAATGACAAAGTAGAAAGTTATTTTGCTATGAGAAAGTATGAGATAAAGAAAGACAAGGATGGAATTCCTAGAATTTATCTTAACAACGAACTATATTTTCAAAATGGAGTTTTAGATCAAGGTTATTGGCCGGATGGCTTATATACGGCCCCAAGTGACGAGGCATTTATTTATGATATCCAAAAGGTAAAGGAATTGGGATTTAATATGATTCGAAAACATATTAAAATCGAGCCGCTTCGTTGGTATTATCATTGTGACAGACTAGGTGTTATTGTATGGCAAGATATGGTGAATGGTGGAGAAAAGTATAATACATTCCTTGTTGGTTATCTGCCAACGTTATTTCCAAAGTTAATTGAACATTTCAAAGATAAACATTATGCTTTGCTTTCTAGAAAGAACATAACTGGAAGGGAGGAATGGATCACTGAATGCAAGGAAACGGTTGAACATCTCTATAATTGTCCTTGTATTGCGGTTTGGGTACCTTTTAATGAGGGGTGGGGACAATTTGATGCTGGTAATGCGGTCAAATTGATTCGTGATATGGATAAAACCAGGTTAATTGATCAGGCAAGTGGATGGTTTGACCAACAGGGCGGAGACTTTAAAAGCATTCACAACTATTTTCGTATCTTAGAGGTGGTTCCAGAAAAAAGAGCTACTGTATTGTCCGAATTCGGCGGATATGCTTGCTATAGCGCAGATCACTCTTATTCATGGACAATATATGGATATCGTATCTTTATAACGAATGATGATTTAAATCATGCATATCAAAAGTTGTTTCAAAATGAAATAGCTAAATTAATCCAAAAAGGCTTATCAGCTGCAGTTTACACACAGCTTGCCGATGTAGAGGATGAAGTAAATGGACTGCTTACTTATGATAGGAAAGTATGTAAAGTAACTAAAGTCAGTATATTGGCAAAGCCATCAGAATAGGATATTATAAAAGCAAATGGAGTTTTTGCTATGGGGAAAAGCAATAAAGTTCAGGTTATTGTGCATTGTAAGGATTATGAATCAAGACAACAAACTTTAGAAAATTTGGGACATATCAAATATAAATTACCAATGATTGATGCATATGTCATTGAGGTAAATCAAGATCAGCTCGAACAAATTAAATCATTAGAGGAAATTTTAAGCGTTGAAATGGACGCGCATATTACAGCCCAGATGAACCGAGTAGGAGATGTCATAGAGAGCCATTGGGCGCATGACCATGAAATAATCGGAAAAGGAGTTGGAGTTGCAGTTGTCGATACTGGTATTTGCTTGCATAAAGATTTTATAGAAGGAGGTAATCGAGTCGTTGCTTTTGAAGATTTTATCAATAAACGACCGGAACCTTATGATGACAATGGACATGGCACGCATGTAGCAGGAATTATTGGTGGGTGTGGGTATTCCTCTAAAGGTAAATTTATAGGCATTGCACCTGGATGCAATTTTATTATAGTAAAAGTCCTAGACCATAAGGGAGACGGTAATATCTCAAATGTACTCGCGGGGCTTCAGTGGATTATTGATAATCGAAAGAAATATAATATTCGCATTGTGAATATTTCGGTAGGGACATCTGCTCAGGATAATGTTGATGAGAGTTCATTGTTGGTACAAGGGGTAAATGCAGTTTGGGATAATGATATTGTTGTCGTAGTGGCAGCAGGAAATAATGGACCTGGGCCTATGTCTATCTCAACTCCTGGAATTAGCCGAAAGGTTATTACGGTGGGGTCCTCTGATGATAATGTTGCAGTAGAGGTATTTGGTAATCGAACCAAGGATTATTCGGGTCGTGGACCAACACCCTCCTGTATTAAAAAGCCAGATATTGTGGCACCCGGATCGAATATCATCTCCTGTAATATAAACAGACCCTTTCAAAGAGTTCAAAATAATTCCTTAAATATTGGTGCCACGGAAGCACCAATGATGTATACTATAAAAAGCGGAACATCAATGGCTACACCAGTGGTCTCAGGAGCAATTGCATTATTACTTTCTATGCATCCAGAGCTAACAAATCGAGAGGTTAAATTAAGACTACGAGAAAGCGCACTTGATTTAGGGTTTCCTAGAGAAAAACAAGGGTGGGGACTGTTGAATATTCGGAGGCTATTGGAATGAAGGTTATGAATTTAACTTATTGAAAAATTGCTATTGCGTAAATCGAAAGTCTATGTTTTAATGTTTGTAACATCAACAAAACATTATAAAAATATTCTGAATTCAAAGAAAAGGGTCGATAACTTGAAAACTGATATGCTTTATCAACTAACGAAAAAGGACGTACCTGAACTTGTTCGAATCCTAACAGAATGTTTTCAGGAGGACCCACTCTATTGTCACTTGATTCCCGACAAAGAGATAAGGAAAAAAATAATTCCCGATGTATTACAATGTGATATTGAGGAAGAAATGATTAACAATGAAATATTTGCAGATTCCAAAGAAATGAATGGAATTATTGTTGTTTCGGATGAAAGCGAACCATATAACCCAATTAGCTTCTATGCAAACGAAGCCTATTATGCATTGAAAACAGAGGCACGACTAATTAAGGATGATCACTCCTTAAAAACATTTTGGAACTTCCTGCGTGGCAGTGAATATTTGGATTCCCGTTGGACTCACAAATTGGACAAGGTAAACCGAATACATATCATATATTTTGCGGTTCGTCCTTCCAAACGTGGTACAGGTGTTGCAGATAAATTAATGGAGGCCGTATTGAATTATGTTGATGCCAATCATCTTGAAATATCGCTTGAGACGCATAATGACCACAACATTGGATTATATCAGCATTTTGGTTTCCAAATATTCGAAATAATTAATAAGCATGAAGATATTAAGCAATATTGTATGTGGCGACCGGTTAATAATGCGAATGAAGAAGAATGTGAGAAACGAAAAATAAATTGATATGATAAAAGATAGAATCTAGGATTGAAAATAGGCATGGTGTACCTTTGTGGTATGGTCATGCTCTTTTAATGATTAGAGATTATGATGGACTATCGTGGGAATTCATGGTACAATCAATCATAAAGTTTATTCACTTTTTGTAAGAATAGAAATAGCAAATTTGCAAATGATACTATTAGCAAAATCATAGATTATCCTTACGCATTAACAAAGGCAACAATCCATAATATAGTAGGATAAAGGAATTGCAAGATAATTATTCTTAACCAGTATATTATGGAAACAAAATAAAAGTTACTATTGCGGATTTTACTAATGAAAGGAGTTTTATATGAAAAATGATCAAAAGTTTTTTGTTTGTAAACACTGTGGTAATATTATAGGAATGATTCTAAGCTCGGGTGCGCCAGTTTCTTGTTGTGGCGATGTAATGCAGGAATTAGTTGCAAACACATCGGATGGTGCAACTGAAAAACATCTTCCTGTAGTAGAGATCAATGGAAATGAAGTTACAGTAACAATTGGAAGTATTATGCATCCTATGACGGAGGAACATCATATTGCATGGGTATATTTGCAGACAACTACTGGTGGACAAAGAAAATCACTTGAAATAGGCGCTGAGCCTAAGGTGAAATTTGCTCTAGCTGCTGATGATGAACTTGTAGCGGCTTTTGAATATTGTAATCTACATGGATTATGGAAAACAGAAATAAAGTAATTAACTAAAATTAAAAAGAATGCTCTGTATTTCAGAAACTTGAGAAATACAGAGCATTTTTATGCAATTGATTAAATTACCAAGGATGGAGCGGCATAGATACGGGCTTTTAATTCGTTATCGAGCATATATAACCCTTTTGCATCTCCTGCAAATAAATCAAATTTCTTTATATTATTATCTGCATTCATTTCTTCTTCTCCCTGTTCTTTTACAAACCAGTCAAGAAACTGCATTGTACGGAAATCTTTGACTTTATAGGCAGCATCATAAATTACATTAATTGATGCTGTTACATATATTTCATGTTCCAACGCCATTACAAGCGGATCTTTAAAGTTTGTATAACTTTTATCAGGAGCAGCGATCGCATCAAGTGTTACTATTTCTCCATTGTTGAGAAGATAGGTACGGAATAACAACGCATGGTCACGTTCCTCTTGAAGTTGAACAAAAAACCAGTGTTCAAAACCATTTAAATTTTTCTCTGAGTAATAGTTTGCCATATCCATATATAGATAAGCGGAATAAAATTCTTTGTTAATTTGTTCATTTAATAATTTTACTATTTCTTTATTAAGCATTTTTATCATCCTTTCTTCTTTTGAAATATAGTAGTAGTTTTTATACTTTCTAAAAAGTTCGCGTAAAAATATCACTTTTTTCTAACAAACTTTCTATGGTATCAATTCCAAGTCGATGCAATAACTCAATTACAAAGGGATTATCTATCGGAGTTGGATATGTTGCAGTAGATCCATATTCATCGACGTTTACACGACCTTGTTCCTTTGGAATAATTGCTTTTGGACCGCCAACACAGCCACCAACACAGCCCATGCCTTCAAAGAAATTGGCTGTTGTCTTTCCGGATAGAAGGTCGTTAATCATAGACTTACAAGCAGGAACACCATCTGCCGTCTGTGTGCGAATGGATATTTCACGATGAGGATTTAAACGTTCGAGAGCGGAGGTTACCGCTTCACTGACACCACCTGCGCGGGCATATATCCTGCCAGCACGAGAGGAATGGTCACGCTCACTTTCTTTCATTTGGGAAGGATCAATCTCCATAGCTTGAAAAATATCATTGATTTCTTGAAAGGTTAACACATAATCCACAGCACCAAGTAAATCCTTTTCTCTTGCCTCCGCTTTTTTGGCGACACAAGGACCGATAAAAATTGTTAAAGCATCGGGGTGAAGCACTTTAATTGCTCGCCCCGTAGCAACCATCGGAGACACAGACGCGGGAACATGTGGCATTAATTCATTGTAGATTTTACGAATCATTGCAATCCACATAGGACAGCAGCAGCTCGTGAGTTGGTAATCTGATTCATTATGAATTTTCTCATCAAATTCCAATGCTTCTTTCAAAGTAAGAATATCTGCAAATAATGCTACTTCCACCATACCGTCAAAGCCGATTTGCTTGAGAGCTGAGCGTAATTTGCCGGGAGTAACTTCGTTACTAAATTGACCTAGGAAAGCTGGTGCAACTAGTGCATAAACGAGACGGCCATTACTCGAACGAATAGCTTCCAAGGCAGGAATAATATCCTTACTAGAGACTAGGTTTTTGGCACGACATTCATCGATACAGAAGGAGCATCCAACACACTGTTGTTCATCAATTTGTATATTGCCATTTTGACCTAACCCTATAGCACCAAAGGGACATTTGTTTGCACAGGTCGATTGCTCTGCTTCAGAACAGGAGCATTCGCCAAGCCGCCATACAACAGGATGCTTCGTTGGATTAAGTAAACAATTCAGCTGATGAGAGTCATATTCTTCCAGTGTATTATTTGCAATGAAGTCAGTTGCAGTTCCATTTAGCGTTGCTGATAAAAGTTCCTGATATAATTCGTAAAATGTTTTCATGTACATACACCTCAATATTATAATATAAAAGCTCATTACGAAAGCTATGAGCTCTTAATCTGATTTATTCTACAGTGATAACAGAGACAGGACATCCATCCGCTGCTTCTGTTGCCGTATTTTCTTCCTCGGAAGGTACAACGTCGACATAAACCTCAGCTAAATCATCATCAGCCATGCGAAATACATTGGGACAGGTTTCAACACATAGGCCACATCCAATACAACCATCACGATCAATAAAAGCCTTCATAATTAAATTCCTCCATTTCATATTTTAAATTATAATTTAATATTACGAGCATATCACTATGCTAGAAAACCACGGTTAACATAAATTTCATTTGTTCAGGAGCATATACAGCATGTGGTATTTCAGAAGGCATTACAATTGTTTCACCAGCGGTCAGTAAAAATTTCTCTTCACCTACGGTGATTTCTGCTTTTCCGTCAATGATATATACCATTGCATCTCCATGAGAGGAATGTGTGCTAATTTCTTCTTCTTTATCAAACGCAAATAAGGTAATGTTAATGTTTGCATTCTGGACTAAGGTTTTACTTACAACTTGTCCATCTTGATAATTTACCAAATCTTTCAACTCTAATATCTTAGCAGTTTCAATATTCTTCATAATTTTTTGAGCCATGACACACCCTACTTTCCTTCTTTATTTGAACCAATTATAACATGTTTGCATAGATTTGTAACTGATATTTTATCATATTCTAATAATAATAAAAGATGTAAAAAACTATTTTGGTTTCTGTTGTTTTGTGTTATAATTGAGTAAGTATTAATCTATTATCTGTTAATACATATTAAATCAAATGGAGGATGTAAAATGGCAAAATTTGAATGCGCATGTGGTTATGTTTATGATCCAGAGATTGGTGATCCTGATAATGGGGTTGCACCAGGAACGAAATGGGAAGATGTACCTGAAGATTGGGTTTGTCCTGTTTGTGGATTAGAAAAAGATTCTTTTGTAGAACTATAAAAAAATTAATAATGAGGCTGTCATCAAAAAGTATTGTATGTAATCGCTTACATTCATATACTTGTTTGAGACAGCCTCATTTTTATTTAAGTATACATATTCCGTTGACATAGTAGGAAACAGAAAGTATAATCGTTTCATATGTAAGAAATTGAGGTGATTTGATGATATATCTCGATTATGCTGCCAATACGCCGGTGGATAGAGAAGTAATCGATTGTTTTTGTGAAGTGAGTGAGCATTTTATTGCTAATCCAAATTCATCACATATATTAGGAAGAAACGCGAAAGCAAAATTAGAAAACATTACGGAGCATATTGCTGAACTTTTAAAGGTTAAAACATGTGAAATTATCTATACCTCTGGAGCAAGTGAAGCAAATAATCTGGCAATCAAAGGGCTAGTACACGCATATAAACAGAATGGAAAACATATTATCTCGACCTGCCTAGAACATTCTTCGGTCAGTGGAGCTCTAACCTTTTTGCAGACACAAGGTTACGAAATAGATTTGGTAGATATAATGGAAGACGGTTTGATTGATATGCAGCATTTAAAGGAGTTACTAAGAGATGATACGGTACTTGTATCTATTTGTTATGTAGATAGTGAATTAGGTGTGCAGCAATCAATTACTAAGATTGGTGAATTAATTGAAGAATATCCAAACTGTTATTTCCATACAGATGCAACACAGGCAATTGGTAAGATACCAGTGTCCTTTGAACATGTGGATTGCATGACCTTTACGCCTCATAAATTCTTTGGACTAAACGGATGCGGAATCTTAGTTAAGAGAGAAAATGTAATACTAGAACCACTCATTCATGGGGGTACGAGTACAACCATCTATCGAAGTGGAACGCCGGCTTTAGCACTGGCTGCTTCTATTGATAAAGCGTTAGATATTTCTTTAGGAAAGTTACAAGAACGTTATCAATATGTAAAGCAGAGGAATGAGGCGCTACGATTGGCATTCCTTCCATATAAAAAAGTTCGAATCAATAGTACTTGCTTTTCCGTACCACATATCCTAAATATTAGCGTAGAGGGCGTGAAAGCGACCTTGTTTCGGGAAGCGTTGGAACAAGAAGGAATTTGTGTTTCCATTAAATCTGCCTGCTCGGTTACGAATACTCCGTCAAGGCCAGTGTATGCGGTCACGAAAAACAAGAAGAATGCATTGTCATCCTGGAGAATTAGCCTAAGCCATTTAACTACAAAGGAAGAAATAGACCAATTTATGGGGGCTTTTTCAAGATGCTATGAAAAGCTTATCATTGTGCAAAGTAATAGTACAAAGTAATATAACAAAGTAATAGTATAAAATAGTATGCCATAGTATGGGAAAAAAGTTTTGGCTGCATACGGATCTATAGTGTCCGTTTTGATAAATAGATGATAATAAGAAAGTGGTATAGTGAGATATGGAAAGATATGAAGAAATAGAAAGAAGTCTTATAAAGAAATTTCGTAAGCCAATCTGGAAGAAATTTATTGATGGAATCAATGAGTATGAATTGATCAAAGAAGGAGACAAAATTGCTGTGTGTATCTCCGGTGGTAAGGATTCGATGCTTATGGCAAAATGTATGCAGGAATTACAACGGTATGGGAAAACACCCTTTGAGTTGGTGTTTTTAGTAATGAATCCCGGTTATAATGAAATTAATAAGCAGACCATTATAAATAATGCAAAGCTTCTGAATATACCAATTAACATGTTTGAAACTGATATTTTTGATATTGTGGCTGGGGTGGATCAGACTCCTTGTTATTTGTGTGCGAGAATGAGAAGAGGCCATCTCTATAAGAATGCACAGGAATTAGGGTGTAATAAAATTGCACTCGGGCATCATTTTGATGATGTTATTGAGACGATTCTCATGGGTATGCTCTATGGTGGACAGATTCAGACGATGATGCCGAAGCTACATAGCACCAATCATCCAGGGATGGAGTTGATAAGACCATTGTACCTTGTTAAGGAAGCGGATGTGATTGCATGGAAGGAGTACAATGACTTACAATTTATCCAATGTGCGTGTCGTTTTACTGAGAATTGCACCATGTGTGACAATGGTGGAGGCGGCTCAAAACGACAAGAGATGAAGGGACTCATTAAGAAATTCAGACAAATCAGCCCAATTATTGAGAAGAATATCTTCAGAAGCATTCACAATGTAAATTTGAGTACGATTATAGGCTATCATGATACTCAAAAGGAATACAATTTCCTTGATGATTATGATTCAAAGAAGAAAAAGAATACAGCTGAACAAGATTCTTAGGCTGGTGAGTTACAAAAAAGAAGCTTATTATACAGCGGCGTTCTAGTAATTAAGGTTATGAGCCAACATCCAACTTATGGATATTATTTAGTATGTGAGTCTACAGGAGTGGGCCAAGGGGAGATGATATAATGTTGAATCAATTTTCAAGAACAGAGCTTTTATTCGGAAAAGATGCGATGGAACGATTAAAAGGGGCGAGAGTTGCTGTATTTGGTATTGGCGGTGTTGGCGGGTATACGGCAGAAGCACTTGCTCGTAGTGGAGTTGGTACGATTGATCTCATTGATGATGACAAAGTATGCCTAACGAATATTAACCGACAAATCATAGCAACAAGAAAAACAGTGGGGCGATACAAGGTTGAGGTAATGAAGGAAAGAATCTTAGAGATTAACCCCGATGCAATCGTGTATACCCATCAATGCTTTTATTCGGCTGAGACCGCGGAGCAATTTGATTTTTCTGAATATTCGTATATTGTAGATGCGATTGATACCGTGTCAGCAAAAATAGAGTTAGTGTTAAGAGCAGGCGAAAAGGACACTCCAATTATTAGCTGCATGGGCGCGGGTAATAAATTAGACCCTACCATGTTTGAAGTGAGCGATATTTATAAGACCTCTGTTTGTCCATTGGCAAAAGTCATGAGGAAAGAATTAAAAAAAAGAGGGGTAAAGAAATTGAAGGTTGTTTATTCTAAGGAACTTGTTCGGAAACCTCAAGAAGATATGTCCATAAGTTGCAAAATGAATTGTATCTGCCCTCCGGGAACGGTAAGAAAATGTACATCGAAAAGACAAATTCCAGGAAGCACTTCCTTTGTGCCTTCTGTAGCAGGACTAATCCTTGCTGGCGAAGTAATCAAGGAACTTGGACAAGTTGAATAATAAAGAAGAAAGAGGAAGAACATGGATAAGAAACTATCGAGAGAAGAAGCATGGTCATTATTAACGGAATATAACCAGGATGAATTTCATTTAAAGCATGCACAAGTGGTAGAAGGTGTCATGAAATATTTTGCTAGAGAGCTGGGATACCAAGAGGAGTTAGAATTCTGGAGTGTTGTAGGTTTACTGCATGATTTGGATTTTGAACAATATCCGGAAGCTCACTGTATAAAAAGTCAAGAAATTATGAGAGAACTTGGCATCGATGAAAGTTATATTCATGCTACGGCAAGCCATGGTTATGAACTTTCGGTTGATATCATACCGGAGCATATCATGGAAAAAGTCTTATATGCTGTAGATGAACTGACCGGATTAATTGGTGCTGTTGCAATTATGCGTCCGTCAAAGAGCACACTAGATCTAGAACTAAGTTCAGTAAAGAAAAAGTATAAGAATGCTAAGTTCGCTGCGGGCTGTTCAAGAGTGGTAATTGAGCGAGGAGCTGATATGCTTCATTGGAATCTTGATGAGTTAATTGAAAAAACAATCTTTGCTTTAAGAGAAGTAGAGCAAACTACTGGGATTGTATAAAGCGACGAAACCTTGCATTAATTGACATTCATTATCTCACGTTGTATAATAATTTCGGTTGTTGCTTGTGATAACTAATATAATTATCTACGAAAGAGAGGAATTAAATAATGTATTGTATTTACTGTGGAAATGAAACGCAAAACGCAGATGCAACATGCGATAGCTGTCGTAACCGTCAGAATCATCAAGAACCGATTCTAGATGTGAATCAAGCAATGTTACCTAGCTCTGGGGGAGCTAAGGCCACTATGAATAATCTTAAGATAGCCGGATTTGTTGCCGGAGTAGCTGCAATTATGTCGCTAATTCTCTCAACGCTTCTGGCTATTATTATGAATGTTACCATAGGGAAAAACATAACAGCTCTTACCAATGGCCTTCTTAATTCATATGATTTTAATGGAAATATAAAATTACTATCCCCATATACGATTTGGCGTATGTCTTTTCTTAACAACCTTGTGTTGAAAGCCAATTCAGGAAATGAGATGATTTCAGGTACGGTAGGAATCAAATTTTGTTATATTATATTAGTGTTAATTCCGTTATTTTCATTTCTTATTGCATGGTGTTTATTAAAAAATATGAAATTACGTTCAAAGTTTCCTCAAATTTTTAAGCAAGCAGAATTTGTTTGCACTTCAAAGCAAATAAATGTAGTGAATCTAATGATCGCATCTCTCTATGGAGTAGTATTTGCACTTTCTTCTTTCGTACCCCAAATCTTATATAGAGAGCGCGTTGAAATTTTAGATTATAATGTGGTAATCACAAGTAAATTCACATTTTTAAGCTCACTTTTCTTTACGTTTATCGTTGTATTGGTAGTGAACCTACTAATTACGAATCGTAGTAAGATGCTTTCTTCTGAGAAGGTTACAATCTTTACGGAAATTAAAGTATCTCAAAATATCTTTGATAAATATGTTATCAATGCGTCCATAGTCACTTTAGCACTATTTATTGTCACATTGATTAAAGGGAATATGTGGAAACAATTCTTCGCGTTAGTAACACTTCTTCCTAATATAATTCTTATCGTTATGAATGCATTCCTAGGTGGTGGTATTCGTATCTTTTCAGCCGGAGGATCTTTATCTGCTTTAAAAATGCTCTCAACAACGGGAAAGATTGGCGCAATTCTTTTGACGTTCGTTTTTATGATTAGTCTGGTACTCATTTTTGTAAATCAATTTTTAAAGTTTGACCATTCGAATGTCAAAAAATATTGGATTAAAGTTGCTACTGTTACAGGGCTCATCGCGGGGGCTCAGATTATTGTGTGGTTAATGGCATTAATTGGTGCGACTATAGTTGCTTTAGATGAAAAAATGAGAGTTGGTATATCTTATAATATATGGATTACGCTACTTGCCTTAATAATAATTGGCTTTGCTAGTGGTGCAGCAGCATTCTACTGCCCGAATTTATTTAAAGTATTCGTGAAAAAAGATAATAGTGAAACAAAGAGTAAAACACCGCTCATAATCGGTGTAGCATTATTCATAATATCAATTATTCTGGGCTGCCTGATCATTCAAAAGGGAAGTTCGAATAGTGTTAGTTCATTTGGAGTCATCGGAAATGTGAATGATAATTCATCGAGTGAAGTTCCTATCCTAGAGCCAGGAGAACTAAATCCATTTAATGGTGGATATGTTTTTTACAGTTCGGGTGAGTATTATTTATATAAGAAGAACAAATTGTCAAAATTAAAACTTGATGCAGATTCTTTAAATGGTAACTTAACCTTTTCTGCAAATTCCAATCGGATTTTAGTGGAACAAGGGAATAAATTAATGGTAATAGACGGTGCCGGAAAAGAAATATATAAGCAAGAGATTACCTATGACAACTTATTAGCAACGACCCCTGATTTTAATAAGGTGGCTTTTTGGGTTGATCATGAACTGACGATTTATAATGCGAAAAATAATAAATTTATTGTAATAAATAAAGGTAACTATACTTTGGATTATGATAGCGGAAGAGCGTACTTTGATGTGAGTGGAGACAAGTTGTATTTGATGGATACGGGACTCGCAGTATTTAATATCGCTTCAGAAGAGACAAATATCCTTTTTGCTGAGACACCGACATGTAGCATCGTAGGTAATGAAATATATGTTTTGGAGGATGGAACTTATAATTCAATCGTGGACGGGAGTAAGTTAACCTATGTATACGACGAGATATATGATGAGGATACCTATGAATCCTATTATGAGATTGCAAAGTGTGGAGAAGTGGAGAATAAGGTTCTCTTAACAAATTTAGGTTATGCAAATAAAGTGTTCGATAAACTGGATACCTTTCTGATTACCTTTATCAATAGCAATGATTATTATTTATATGATGCAAATACAAATCAAGTAAATAATATATCATCAGAAATCCGCTATTTATCAATGAATTCAAAAATCAAGGGAGGTAACTAGAATGAAAAAGCTTGGATTATTATTATGCGTTCTAGTAAGTGTGTTTATTTTAACAGCCTGTGGTGCATCTGTTTCAACTACGACGAATTTAAAAAAAGATGGATCAGGAACAGCTACCGTTACTGCATATGCAAATTATAGTGATGCACAATATTTGGCAGGAGGATACGAAGCACTTGACTTAGTGCTAGAGAATGCGAAGCCTGAGAATATAGAACTTACGAAAGTTGACGATGTAACGAACAGCCGATATATCTATAGTTTTACATTGGAATTTGTTAGCATTGAGGATTATAAAACGCAGATTGAAGCAATTTCTGGAGAGATTCCAGACATTACTTGGGAAGCTTTTGAATCAGCATTTAAAAGTAATATCACTTATATTGACAATACATCGGGTGACACCTTAATTTGGTGGGCAAAGAATGCAATTGATGCTGCGGGAATATCAAGCTATAAAGCAGATGAGATGTACGAGTTATCAACGAGTTATGTTTATTTAGATGAGGAAGAAGTATGGGAAGGTTATGAACATCCTTATTTTGATACTCAAACAGGGACTAGCCTTGAAAAAACAAATATATTTACCACTTATGACATCAATGGCGATGCAACGAAACGGATAGAGCTCTTCTTTAATTCAGAGGATTTTGCTGGAGTTGATAGTACAAAGGCACTGGAGGAATTGTCAAAGTATTCAACCTCTTTTGTTTTTGATCAGTCCTTGAACTGTATTACCTTGGATATCATGGACCAAGCAATGATGAAGCAATTCTTTGACAATGTGTCAATTGCAGATGAAAACAACCAAACGGATGCATCGATCTTTACCAATGAGATTGAAGATTCTTCGATATTTACATTTCGATATGCGCTATCAGAAAATTATAGTATTTATAACTTGTTGAATGAATTTCAGATTGGCAATGAGTATGTAAATAATTTTATTTCTATTCCGGATACGTTAAACTATACTTCAGAGTACTGCAGCGCATATGATGTGGCTCAAAGCAAAGAGGCTGCCTCCTATAATTATCAGAATTCCTTTTATTATAATGACTGGTATTCGATGGAATTTATAGCGGAACAATCTGCACTTATAACTGAAGTTAATGTTAATTATGATTTCAATAAAGATATGTCTGGAACGCTTCTGACTACTATTTTATTTGAAAAGAACGGTTGTGCAATCGATGAAACCAAATTCAAAGAATTCTACAAAGACAAATCAGAGGTAATTACTTATGTAGAAAACGATGAACAGGTGAAAGCAACCTTTGCGACAGATTTTAAAGAGGGTAGTTTTACGAATGATGGCAATTCTTTATTACAATTTAGTAAGTCGCAACTTTCTTCACTAAAGAAAAAGGTATATGCTTTTGATAGTATATATGATTTGGAATCTTATTTACCCAGTACTGATATCACGGTGAATTATATGATTACGATTCCGGATAACCTTAATTTGAAGCTTGCTAAACTAGATAATTCAAACTATTATGGAGATAGTATTGATGATTTACATAAGAATGGTAATTATGTTTACAGCTTTTCATCCTATGAAAATGCATCAACAATTTCTTTAACCTTTGTAAATACAAATATGATCTATTACATAATCATTGGCGCAGTGATAGTCGTTCTTATAGGAATTGGGACAGCGTTGTTATTTATCTTGAGAAAAAGAAAAAAACAAAAGTAGACGCATACAGGTTACATTAAAGGAGAAATGACAAAATGGTTGGATTGGGAACGATTGCCAATATGGCTGCGATATTGATAGGAGCTTCCGTTGGCGTCATGATAAAGGGCGGCTTAACGAAAAGATTTCAAGATTCCATTATGAATGCACTAGGACTTGCTGTTATGTTTATTGGTATTAGTGGTGCATTACAGGGCTTATTCACAGTGAATGACAATAGTCTAGGAACAAAGAATGTGATGTTAATGATAATTTCGCTCGCAGTGGGTGCCTTCATTGGAGAACTCATTGATATTGAAACAAGACTTGAGAGATTGGGTGAATTTTGTAAGAGAATCTTTAAAGTGAAGGGAGAAAAGGGGCAGAATTTTGTAGAAGGCTTTGTCAATAGTTCTTTACTTTTTTGCATAGGAGCAATGGCAATTGTAGGATCCTTACAGGATGGCCTGTCCGGAGATGCTTCCATGCTTTTTGCAAAATCCGTGATTGATGGTGTTGCTGCGATAATTTTAGCCTCAACACTCGGAATAGGCGTGTTCTTTTCCATCTTACCGATCGGCTTATATCAAGGTGGAATTACAGCATCGGCAAAGTATATTCAACCATTTTTAACAGATACTTTAGTAGCAAATATCTCTCTCATTGGTTCTATCTTAATCTTTGGAATCGGTATTAATATGATTTTCGGCAAGAAAATTAAATGTGGTAATTTACTTCCAGCAGTACTCATTCCGGTTGTTTATGAATTAATCAGTAAACTTTTTTAAGTCTAGAGTTTTATAAATGAATAAACTTTTCCATAACAAAATACCAGAAGGGAACCTACGGTTTCCTTCTGGTATTTTGCATGGGAAGGTTTTTGTATTTGCCGATTTATGGATGATTGTGCGTATGGTTTGTTACGAGAAAATGTAAACAAATGGTAAATACGATTGACATTATTTAAAATATTGGTATAATTAAGATGTTAAAAAATGGAAATATAAATTGGATTATGGGATGGGAAGTAATGAATTGAGATTAGATTGTCATATCGGGAGGTTACCATGATAAAAGTTAATTTCGAAGAAATTGGAAAACTTGATTATAAAAGTAACGAGGCATATAAAACATTAAGAACAAATGTTGCTTTCTGTGGTAAGGATATAAAAGTAATTGTAATTACAAGCACAACACCAGGGGAAGGCAAGACATTTGTATCTTTTAATCTTGCTTTATCATTAGCGGAAGCTGGTAAAAAGGTTATTCTTCTTGATGCGGATTTACGAAAATCAGTCTTGGCCGGTCGCTATCATATTGATCGTGCTGTAAGAGGGTTTACCCATTATCTTACTGGAATTTATGGCAAAGAGGAAGTGATATACCAAACGAATATTGAAAATCTATTTATTATTTTTGCTGGTCCAATACCACCAAATCCGTCAGAATTATTAGGAAATAAGTATAGTAGTGATCTAATAAGTCAATTAAGAGAGGAATATGATTATGTTATTATTGATGCTCCACCACTAGGTAGTGTTATTGATGGAGCAATTATTGCTTCAAACTGCGATGGAGCTATTTTAGTAATTGAGACAAATGCGAATAATAGAAAACTCATCTTAGGGGTAAAAGAACAACTTGAGAAAACAGGATGCAAAATATTGGGTGCAGTGCTTAACAAGGCTACTACCACTCATGAGAATTATTATGGTAAATATATGAAAAAAAATAATGAAAAATACTTTGAAAATGCGATAAGTGAAGTTTGAAAGGTGGATGCAACATTTCTATTGTAAGGAGGAAAATATAATGAGGCTAAATAGAATAATACTTATGATACTGTTGATAGGAAGTTTATGTTATACAAACAATAAGGTACCTACTAAGTTAATAGATCAGGTAGCAGTTTCGATGCAGGCTGGTTTTGATTTAAAATCATCTATTTTAATTGCAATTGGTTTAGGCGCGTCATTTGGTACAAACGGCATAAATTCAGATCATAAGGAAAAAAATCCTCCGCAGAACAAGAAAAAAATTTAATAAATTTAATAGAAAAGAGGCATTTCATTTTGAAATTGCCTTTTTTAAATTTCTTATATTTTAAGGTTGACAACAAGCGTATAATTGTATACAATAAAACAAATTCGAAATTATTATAATAAGATGGGAGAGTGATTCAAATGGAACAACGAAAAGTTAATATTAACCCTCACACGAATCTACTACAATTAGAGGAGCCAATTTATCAACTTGTTGATGTGAATGAACCAAATGTATTCCGTAATTTATTTCCCTACGATGAGATTCCGAAGATAGCATTTAATGATCGAATTGTACCTCATAATCTTCCAGATGAAATATATATTACTGATACAACCTTTCGCGACGGACAACAATCCAGAGCACCCTATACAACAGAGCAGATTGTAACAATGTTTGATTATTTTCACCGTTTGGGTGGACCAAAAGGTATTATTAGACAGTGCGAATTTTTCCTATATAGTAAAAAGGATCGTGACGCAGTATATCGTTGTATGGAAAAAGGATATCAATTTCCTGAAGTTACCTCTTGGATTAGAGCGAGCAAGAAAGATTTTGAGCTGGTGAAGGATCTTGGTATGAAGGAAACTGGTATTCTTGTAAGCTGCTCCGATTACCATATTTTTTATAAGATGAAGATGACAAGAAGAGAAGCAATGAATCACTATTTAAGTATTGTACGCGAGTGTTTGGAAATAGGTGTTGCACCAAGATGCCATCTTGAAGATATCACTCGTTCCGATATTCATGGGTTTGTTATTCCCTTTTGCTCTGCACTCATGGAATTAAGTAAAGAATATAACATACCAGTAAAAATAAGAGCATGTGATACCATGGGATACGGAGTAAATTTCTCTGGTGCTGTGCTTCCACGTTCCGTACAAGGAATTATCTATGGTATTATGGCACATGCAGGCGTTCCGTCAAAATGGCTCGAATGGCATGGACACAATGATTTCTATAAAGCAGTAACCAATTCAACAACAGCTTGGCTTTATGGTGCAGCAGCTGTAAACTGTTCCTTATTTGGTATTGGAGAAAGAACCGGAAATACACCTCTTGAGGCAATGGTGTTTGAGTATGCACAGCTTAAGGGTACCTTAGATGGAATGGACACTACGGTAATTACAGAACTTGCAGAGTATTTTGAGAAAGAAATTGGATATCGAGTTCCATCTAGAACTCCTTTTGTCGGAAAGAATTTTAATGTTACGCGCGCTGGCATTCATGCAGATGGGCTTCTTAAAAACGAAGAAATTTACAATATATTTGATACAGATAAATTCTTAAAAAGACCAGTACTTGTTGCAGTTTCGAATACCTCTGGACTTGCAGGAATTGCACACTGGATTAATACTTACTTTAAGCTAAAAGGAAAGCACGCAATTGACAAGTCAAATCCAATTGTTGCAAAGATAAAGATTTGGGTTGATGAAGAATATGAAACTGGGCGTGTTACTGTAATTACAGATGGCGAGCTTATTGATATTATTAATAAAACACAAAATGAACTCGGTATCTATCTTGCATAAAATAGGTCTGGTATGGTATTATTGTATTAATATACAAATAGGAGGACTATGAAAGTGACGATACAGAGTGTTGAAGCAGAGAGAATTGAAGCGGCAAAAGAGAAATTCGGGTTATTACTTCAGGAGCAATTGCTACGTGTTAATGAGATGAAGGCACAAGGTGACTTTATTGACTATAATTCGTTAGATCAAATTATCATAGGTGTTTGTGGTGGAGACGGCATTGGTCCTGCAATTACGGGTCAGGCACATAGAGTATTAGAATATTTATTAAGGAATGAAGTTAAGGCAGGTAAGGTAGTGCTTAAAGTCATTGATGGCTTAACTATCGAAAGAAGAGCAGAAGAAAAAGCTGCAATTCCTCCAGCAGTATTAGAAGAATTAAAAAAATGCCATGTGATCCTGAAAGGACCTACGACAACTCCTAGAAAAGGAGATCAATGGCCTAACGTGGAAAGTGCTAATGTTGCAATGAGAAAAGAATTAGACTTATTTGCGAATGTAAGACCGGTTCGCATTCCTGAACAAGGGATTGATTGGACTTTCTATCGTGAAAATACAGAAGGCGCATATGCTGTTGGTAGCAAGGGCATACATGTAACAGAAGACTTGGGTGTTGATTTTACGATTGCAACGTCACAAGGAACGGAGAGAATTATTCGAGCTGCTTTTGAATTTGCCAAAGCAAACGGTAAGACGAGAGTAACTGCTGTTACGAAAGCAAATATCATTAAAACAACGGATGGTAAATTCTTGGATATCTTCAAGGAAATTGCGAAGGAATACCCAAATATCTCATCAGATGACTGGTATATTGATATTATGACTGCAAAATTAGTAGATGAAAAGAGAAGAAAAGACTTCCAAGTCGTTGTACTTCCTAATCTCTATGGTGATATTATTACAGATGAAGCAGCTGAGTTCCAAGGTGGAGTAGGAACTGCTGGTAGCGCAAATATTGGAAAGAAATATTCCATGTTTGAAGCAATTCACGGATCAGCACCTCGAATGGTTGATGAAGGTAGAGATATCTATGCAGATCCATGTAGTATTATTCGTGCAGGCGCTATGTTACTTGCACATATTGGATATAACAAAGAAGCAGATAAACTTTACCGTGCGCTAGATATTTGTACCATTACTGAGAAAAAGTTTGTGATGACAGGTAGAGATAATGGCGCAACAAGTGCAGCATTTGCAGATTATTTAATGGAAACAATTGAAAATTTAAATTAAAAGATAATACCAACGCTAAGCATATATAACAGTTCTCAATTTAATTAGGAGGGACATCCTTGGAAGATTATAATCTTCAAAAAGAAGTAACGGATAAGTTTTCCTTAAGAGGCAGAGTGTTTAATAAAATCAGAGAGGATATCCTATCAGGTGTCTATCATGAGAACGAAGAGCTAAAAGAAAACACCATTGGCATTGAGCTTGGTGTGAGTCGTACCCCTGTAAGAGAGGCATTAAGACAGCTTGAGCTGGAAGGCTTAGTTAATATAATACCGAATAAGGGAGCTTACGTTACAGGAATAACAACAAAGGATATTCATGATATTTATATCATTCGTTCTTATCTAGAAGGTTTATGTGCAAGATGGGCATGTGAACATATCAATGAAGCACAAATCGAGGCGCTCGATGAGATACTTTATTTATCTGAATTTCATGCGAGAAGAGAGCATCATGAGCAATTAGTGGATTTAGATAATAGATTTCACGAATTAATCTATGAGGCTTCGGGTAGCAAGATTTTGGATCATATGCTAACAGATTTTCATCATTATGTGGAAAGAATACGCAAAATAACCTTATCACGTACCTCACGTGCAACGAAGTCTAACGCAGAACACACAGCAATCTTAAATGCAATCAAAGAGCGTGATGCAGATCGTGCAGAGGAATTGGCACATGAGCATATGATGAATACAATTAAGAATATTAGTGAACAAGGGCTGTAGACTGAGAAAGCTGTAGGCTGAGAAGATTGTAGGCTGAGAGGGCTGTAGCTGATATTAGGTGCACGAGAGTGCCGGAATGTATTTCGAATACCTCTACATCAAATCATAATGGTCCGTCTTAGGTAGACATGGAAATACGTCATGTCTACTTGAGACGGACCATTTTTGATTGGCTGTAACGGTATACGAAATACATTTTCCGGTACTCACATGCACCTACTATCAGCTACTGCCCGCCAAGGTTATCGAGTTAGTTCTCTTTTGGCGGGGAACATAATTTAAAGAGGATTAATTTTCACACTATCTGGAACTTCTGGTTTGGGGATTGAGTTTTCCATATTTATTTTGCCACGAGGAATCCTTTTTCTGAGTGGCATAATAAATGGATATATCGATTCTAATCCAGTATATCAGTTTCTGAAACGGTATGTAAAAAAGGCTGGCATTAAGATGAATTTTTCTTCTCATGCTTGCGTCATAGCTTTGCCTGTCAGTTGTTAGAAGATGGAGTAGACAGACATTATATACAAGAATTATTGGGACATCGCGATCCGAAATCCATGGAAGGATATGTGAGAGCGAATGTATCTTAGGTTAGAGGCGGGAGATTTGACTTGTTTTGAAACTGTGTATACCAGTTGCTAGCAAAATCCAAAAATACCTGTTTGTCTGGTGAAAGGAGCAATGTTTTTTCCCAAGCAAGGGCTAAATGGCGTTTTGGATGTGTAGTGAACGGAATTAAACGCACATGCCTAGTTACATTTAACATCCAGGAGATATAGGGAACAAGAGCGAATCCCATATTTGCTTCTACCATGGAACGGAGGGAGGATACCGTATTTGCTTCAAAAATAGTATTAGGATGAAAACCTTGTTCTTCACAGATATGCTCTGTGAATATGCAAAGCTGGTTTCTTGCATTATAGGAAATGAATTTTTCATTGTGAAGAGCAGCAAGGTTAATTTCTTTCTTTTGTGCCCATTTACTGTAGCGTGGGGCTGCAAGCACAATCTCATCTTCCATTAATATGCGGTAGTTATAGATTGTGTCATCAATGGGAAGCTGAAAAAAGGTAAAATCACCTTCATGACAGAGAACCGGTTCTCCTTGATAATATACAACTTTACTGTCTGGATAGGCCTTTTCAAACGCAGAAACTAAATCCAATATAAAATGAATCCCACTTTGAATATGGATACCAATGGTCTTTAATTCCGGATGTTTCAATTTATCAACAGCAGCATCGATATTGGTTAGGGCAATATCAACCTTTTCTAAGAACAATTTTCCGTTTTCATTTAAAAATATTTTCTTTCCTTGTCGGTTAAATAAATCGCAACCTAACTCTTTTTCTAGTTTACGAATGGTCGTACTTACTGAAGACTGGGGAATCATATATTGATCAGCGGTTTTTGTGAAATTTTCCAGTTGCGCAGCTGTTCGAAAGTAGCGAAGTTGTAATAATTCCATAAGAAATATGTGCCCCCTTATATATAATCTGATTGTAACTGTTCAGTCGCCCATTAGATTAATTTTTTATATATACAATATTTTGATAAAAATCCGTGGATAAAGTCCTGATTTTATGTTTGATTTCCATTGAATTTTTGTATGTTATCCATATTGAAA
>Ga0209511_1000670_pt1 | contig 33175 bp, 54 predicted proteins | sample SSSSmetaG_FD_184141 | JGI IMG/M metagenome (GOLD analysis project Ga0209511, IMG submission 184141) | Glacier valley bacterial and archeal communities from Borup Fiord, Nunavut, Canada, to study Microbial Dark Matter (Phase II) - ​SSSS... | ecosystem: Environmental > Aquatic > Freshwater > Ice >... | reverse complement strand
GACGGGGTCGGCGTCATCGGCTCCTGGGGAGGCGAGAGCTGATGCCACACGTGATCTCCTCGATTGGCGTCGACACGCAGGGGACGCGCATGCCGCAGGTCGTCATCGACCTCGGGGGAGTGGCGTTCGCCACGTCCGACGGCACGTTCCAGATCCCGCCGATCGTGCCCGAGAGTGGACTGCCAGAAGAGTACGCCATCGTGGCGCTGCTCGACGCAGACCACGCGCAGGCGATCTCTCTCGGGTACACGTCCTGCGTCCCTCTCGACCCCTGCTCGGTAGAGGGGGTCTAGCACATGGCACTCACCTCGCGAGGATCCGCACAAAACGCGAAGATGCGCTTCATCCTGGCGGCATTCGCAGATGGATCCAACGGAGAGATCAACTATGCAGCCATGCGCACCGGCTACAGCGTCCGAGACATGTACTACTCGGGAACCAAGCTCTACGCCGGTTCCACGAACATCGGTACGAAGGGTGGCGGCAGTGCCATCGGGGATACTCTCGAGATCGAGGTGAACGGATCCACGCTCACTCTTCGGAACATCACGAAGGCGACCACTCTGTTGACGGTGACGAACAGCGTCTACCCGGGATCGGGCGTTTGGCAGACCGACCCCGCAACATGCACCTTCGTCTCGTTCACCTCTCTCGACGCCGCAGCCCCGGCGCATAACCACAACGCGATCGCGTTCGGGGCGGGGTTCTAAGCCGCAGTTTTATTTGATGGGTAAATAGCAAGCCCCTCATCTTCGCAGGTGAGGGGCTAGTTTCTATTTGATGGGTAAATAGCTGCTCCGATCGAGCCTGCGCCTACTCCTTGATCGACAGGACTCCGCACGCCGCGCCGGTCACCGCGAATGATGTGGCGAATCCCAGAGTCACCGTCATCATGGTAGTCGCCGCCAAGCCACCTTCGGTCGTCCCGCCACTATTAAGCATTCCTAGTCCGAACATCGCAGCCAGGGCGCATGCGCACACCGCAGCCGCAGTGAACCCGATGGCCACGATCCGCCAAGTCCATCTACGCTCAGTCTCCACAACGATCTCGGTATTGTTGGACTCAGTCTCCATTACTCCCCCTTGGTCGGTTCCTATGTCCAAAGATTACCACTAATGGCGAAATCTTCCCTGACGTTCCCTATGGTTCCCTAAGAGTTAGGCCACTTTAGGACACGTTTGTCGGCGCGTTCAGAGAGCCGAAGAGTGAAGACACGCAGCTCAGGAGATATTTTCTCAGGTTGACGAACTGAAGTCCTCCAACGGTTTTCAAGACCGTCGCAATCGACCGTTCACGGGAGCGTTGTATCGCCGAGCGGCGGTTGTCTTGCGCATCATCCTATGTGATAAATGAACGGTTTCATGCGCTAGTCTAGGCTTGTGAAAGCCCGAGATGTACCGAGATGTACCGAGCAAGCAAAAGCAAACGCCCCTTGAAAGAGGCGTTTGCGCTGGTAGATGATGGTGGGCCTAGCAGGGTTCGAACCTGCAACCAAGGGATTATGAGTTTCACGAACAGGCACCCCGAAAAGCACCGTCCGCGCAGGTCAGCCCCTTGTTTCCACTGGTAGGGGGTTCATCTCTCGTCGGCTCGTTTCCGCTGGTCGGGTGTTCTCGTGGGTTGGAGATGTCCCGAGATGTACCGAGCGGCCTAGCCGATACGCTTGCCCCGTTTATGCAGATTCTTCTTTCCAAGCGCGTCGAACGCGTCGGCCGCGGCGTCGTCGCTTGCTCTCCCAGGGCGCAGGTAGAAGGTGTCCGTCACCGAGACGCTGGAATGTCCGAGGCGACGGCTCACGTCCACGATGTTCACGCCTGTCGAGAGCGTGATCGTCGCGTGGGTGTGGCGCAGGTTCTTGAACGGCAGATAATCGACAGGCGGAGTGTGGGTCGGGGTCTTCTTGTCGCGTCCGAGACGCTGGCCCATCATCACACGCCATCGCCCGGTGAGCGTGTCCGGCGACATGCGCTTTCCGGACGGTCCGTTGAGAAAAGCCCCGATGCGGGGTGTCGCTCCCCTGATCTCCAACAGCCTTCGTGCCGCGAAACCGGGGATAGACACGGTTCGGTTGGACCGCTCCGACTTCGGGTCCTCGAAGACTTCCTCACCCTTGTCGTCACGCTTTCCGTGATATCCGCGCTTCACCTCGAGCTCGCAGCGTCCGCCCTTCGGAAGCTTGATGTCCTGCCAATCGAGCCCGCATATCTCCGAGCGTCTGAGTCCGCACGACAGCGCGACTAGGACGGCCGGCTCGATCAGGTCGCCGCGGAAATAGTCCAGGACGGCGAACATCTCGTCCGCTGTGAGGACACGAGCATCGTACTTCGGCACCTTCGGACAGGTGACGCTCGGCATCGGATCGTTGTCGAGGAAGCCTGTCTGCGCTGCGTACTTCATTGCGTTACGCAGCACCTTGTAGACGTTCTTTGCCGCGCCCTTGTTCTCGATCTCTCCGAGACGCTGGGAGACGGTGTACGGCAACAGCCCCGCGAGCTTTACATTCCCGAATAGGGACTTGATGTGGTTCTCCACAGTCAGCTCATAGCCATGATAAGAGGACGGCCTCAGGTCGGCCTTGGTAGGAAGCCACGCCTCGCGCACGAACTCGTACACTGTCAGGTTCTTGAGAGCAGTCGCCGACTTCCCCGCCTTCAGCGCGAACCGCGCAAGGAGCATCTGCGCGTCTTTCCTGGTGCCGCGAATCGTCTCATCGAACTTGAGCCGTTTCTTTCCGTCCGGGGACCATCCGGCGGAGAGGACCACGCGGTATCTCCCGTTGCCGAGGTCCTCGATGCTGCCCAACTCTGAACGCAGCCGCTTACCTTTCGCCACCACCACACCCCCGTTCTTGTCAGAGGTCGAACATATGTTCGATTATGAACCTTGAAAATATAGCTGTGCTAGTCGTCGATTCGATTCCGGCTCGCCTGGTTAATGAGCAGGGTCACATATTCGTCAACCAACTTTGTTTCAGCGTCCGTAAGCGCTTGGATTCGCGCACACAAATGCTCGTGCATAGTGCGACCCTGTCTGCCGAGGAGACGGTCCGTTGATACTCCAAAGTAGTCCGCCAACGTTGAAAGCTTCTCCCCGTTCGGCTCAGTTCGTCCTTGCTCCCAGTTTCGATAGGTCGCGATCTGAACCTTGATCGCATCCGCTACCTGCTGCTGAGTTCTTCCGGTTGCCTCGCGCACGTCACGCAGCGGACTCTCATGTTTGGATCTCACCGATACCCCCAAGATCGTCTTAGTGTCGCGTAGTCACAGGGTACAACAAAATGACTACAAATGTACGCAAAATGTGTTGCATAACAGATGGATTTAGCGTACCGTAGCCAATGCGTGCTACGGTTTCTTTGTAGTTAGGAGGGACGGAATGAACAGAATACTTGCGGCTGAGAGAACACGCCTCGGCCTAACGCAGGGAGCACTCGCCGAACGTATCGGCGTCTCACGCGGCCTGATCCAAAAGTGGGAGGCTGCCGGAAATCTGGGGAAGGCCTCGGGGAGTCAGCTACAAGCGCTGTCTGATCTTTTCAGCGTATCGACCGACTACCTACTCGGCCGGACAACTGAGAGGAAAGCGAGTTAGCCATGGCCGAGAAGGCATTCATCTCAGTTGCCGAGGCGGCCGAAGAGAGCGGTCTCAGCACCGACATCCTCTACGAACTCCTCCGCAAGGAGAACCCACTCCCCCACATCAAGGTCGGTCGCTACTACCGAGTCGACCGGGAGCGCTTCATCGACTACCTGAGAGACGAGTTGGGATCACCACACCGCTAGCCACAGACAAGACGGGGGGAACACGCATGACGATCGACACGTACAGGCAACAGCAAGAGCGCGACCGCATAGCGGATCAACAACTCAAGGAGTCGGAGGCGAAGCTCGAGGCCGCCGCAGACGAGTACCACCGGAAGGTGATCCGTCTCGCCGCCATCATCGGAGTTATCGTCTTCGCGGTGTTCGTGTTCTGGGCGACCCCGAGCGCCGGCGGAGACGCGGCGTACCAGACGTACACCATCGAGCAGGTGGCGCGATGACCACGCCCACGATCGGACGCATCGTCCAGTACGTCACATACGAGGGCGCGGTCTTGCCCGCGATCATCACCAGGGTCGTACAAGACGACAGCGTGAACCTGCAAGTCTTCATCGACGGGACTCTCGGCACGGAGCATCATGTCTCGGTCCCCTATGGGGAGCCGAACGACGGCTACCCTCGCTGCACGTGGCACTGGCCGGAGGTGGCGCGATGAGCATCGACATCAGCGCCGGAAACACGATCTTCATCAGCGGCGAGCGAAATTGGCCGGCAAAGGTGACAGCGGTCGGCGAGAGTATCGCGCTCGCGATCTACCTCTCCGGAGACTTCGCCGGCGAGGAGACCGGTATTCCTCTTGATCGCTGCCACCGCGTTCCGAAGAATCTCTGCGACCGCGACGGGGAACCTCTCCTCCTCGGAGACAAGGTGTACCGCCCCCAGCGGGTGAAGACTCCCTGCACGATCGTCGGAGCCATGCTGCAGCAAGAAGGAAACCACGAGCTACTTGTCATGCTCGAGACGGATCACGGTACCAGAGTGGCGATGGTGGAGAGCCGACTCGTGAAGGTGTCCTCCGCAAACTGGGACTTCGCGGTCGACTTCCGACTGAAGCGCACGGGGAGCGCACCACATATCGGGCACATCTCATCGGCGGTGTTCGGGGACGCGAGCGACGACGAGCTGGCACATCTGCTCAACACCATCGTCGTCGACGTGTCTAAACGCATGACCCCCGAGGCGCGACGGGCTTATCTCGACGACTTCGAGGGATTCAGCCATTCGGCCCTGTTCAGCGAGGGGGAAGAATGAGAACCCTCGCGAGCATCGTCAAGCAGGCCACCCGCTCCACCCTCTCGACGTGGTCAGCCACCGTCGTGGAGAAGGGACTGTCCGTCAGGATCGAGGACGAGTCGAAGTTCCGCAGGCCGCGGATCATCATCAGTGCCGGAGGACAGGGCGTGAAGGTCGGCTCTCTCGATTCTCCCGAGGCGGCCGACGAGTTCTGCAAGCACCTGGGCGGGATCCTCGACATCTGGAAGGACCCCCAGCCCCAGCGCACAGCCTCCTACGACGAGATCCTCTACGACTACGTCGACGAGCTCGTCGGACTCATCGAGGCGGTCGGCAAGTGGCTGCGCTCCCCTCTGAGCCAATGCGCGATCGCGAATATCAAGGACGCCTACCACGCCGCGCGTCCGATGCTGGACATGGTGTCGAAGCGGGGTGGTGGCTCATGAAGAACCGCTACGTGGTCGGGATCGCCGTCGACGGGTACTGCGAGATGGAGGTCGAGGCGGAGAGCGAGGAGGAGGCCAGGATCATGGCCAAGGAGGACTTCAACGTGATGTCCGACCTGGACGACTTCGAACTGGTGGCCGGTGCGGTCGAGTGCATCGCGAACAACATCGCCACCGAGAAGTCGCTCCTCGATGACCGGTCGCGACTCACCTCCGTCGAGGAAGCGGTGTTCTGCCTGACGGGGAAGATCCCACCTCAGGCGATCTTGAGGATCCGTTCCGAGGACATGCAGGAGGTGGCCTGATGACCGAGCAGCTGACCATCCCTTTCCCCCCGCTCGAAGCCCAGGGCGCGCGCCGGATGATGGAGACCGCCCTCTCATGGATCGAGGACAACCGGGAGGGCTGGCGCTACATCGTCGACTCCGCCCGCTACGACGTGGACAAGCACCGGCGCACCCGCATCAAGCGCTACATCGAGGACCTCCGAGACGACGTCGCGGTCCGCCACCAGTCAGGACCCGTGAAGCTCCAAAACGCGCTCTCCGCCCCGTTCGGCAGGATACTCGCCGCCTGGCACCCGGAGCTCGCCGAGTACATCCCCATGCACGCCTCCAAGACCGACGGCATAGTCATCCCGGCCCGTCCCAGGTGGGATCGGTAGATGGACGGGTTCGAGGCGGGAGTGATCAAGACGGTGGTGGAGATGTCCCTCGCGGGCGCCGGCATCGACGCGATCTGCATGGAGACCAAGAAGCGCCAGACAGAGATCCGAGAGCTCGCGGCGATCCTGAACCTCCCTCTCGAGAAGGTCGAGTATCCGCTCGTCTGCCCGAGGTGCGGAGGAGGACCGGTCGTCGGAGACAACGACTGGTGCGCCAAGTGCCAGCTCGAGGACAAGCTCGACCGATGGGAGAAGGAGGAGAAGGAGGAGGTGCGCCTGCTCCAAGAGGTGAAGAAGCTCGACGGGATGCAGAGGACCCGCAGGAAGCGCCGGCGCGAGAAGGTCGGCACGAACCCCCGCAAGGGTCCCAACGCCGAGTTACTGCGGATCCTCAAGAGGGACGGCCTGCCGGACTTCGAGGAGCTCGGAGAGCTCGAGGAGGAAGAGTACGACCCCGATTAACCACAAGTGGAAACGAGGAACGGAAATGATCCACACCATCGACGACAAAGACCTGACGGCCGCGTTCACGGAATGGGACCGCCGCTATCGGGAGGACCCCGAGGAGTTCGATACAGCCATGTCCGGCGAGGACTACGGCACGGCAGCGTCTGCCTATCTCCTCGAGGTCATCTCAGACGTCAAGAAGGCAAGGCTCTAAACGAGGTGAGCCGCCCGGGATGCAGCCGGGCGGCTCGGTGAGAAGGTTGCGCGGAAGGGGCGCACAACCAAAGTACAGCGACGGTCACACCAACCACGAAGGATAACCGCCATGGAAAAGGGTAACACCGCGGTGCACGACCTCCCCATAGAGGATGTGTACCCGAATCCCAAGCACTACCGAGATGTCACGAAGGAAAACGTCGACAAGATCGCCGACTCGATCGCGGAAGCCGGACAACTCGTCCCCATCGAGGTCTGGGGCGACGGAGACATCTACTACGTCGACCAGGGCCACCACCGCCTCGCCGCGATGAAGCAGCTGGGGCACGAAACCATCCGCGCCATCGTCGCAGACGCGGCATCCGCCGTCTCGATGGTGGCGAGCAACCTCTCCATCCCGGAGACCGAGCTCGAGAGGAGCCGCGGCACCCAGCTCATGCTTGAGACTGGAGTCCGCCCCGAAGCGGTGGCCGCACACATCGGGGAGAGCGCCGAGCGGGTCGAGAAGGCCATGCGCGGACGCGAGCGGGCAGGAGACGCCGCCGAGGACATGACGCTCGACCGCCTCATCGCCGTGTCCGACTTCGCGGACGACCCCGAGGCAGCCCAGCAGATCATGACCGCACGCGAGGTCGACTGGCAGCGCATCCACAAGGAGCTCGCGGGCAAGCGCAAGGGCGCCCAGTCCGTCGCCCGCAAGAAGGCGATCGTCGAGGCGGCGGAGTGCGAGCTCGTCGCGTCGCAGGCCGACGTCGCCGCCCTCGGCGCGGTGTACCTCGACTCGGGCGACGAGATGCCCGAGGGGGCGACCATCGCGCGGGTCTCCTACGACGAGAACTGGTACCACGCCGGAGCGGAGATCTTCTGGTACAAGGCCGCGGGTGCCGGCGACGACCCCGAGGAGGTCGAGCGCCAGACGCGCGAGAAGGAGGACGCGGAGATGCTGCGCCTGGCTCTCGAGTCGATGGAGTCCAAGCGCATCGCGTTCGTCGGAGGGCATCTCGCCAAGGACTGGGACGGTGCGGGAAGCGACTACCTGCGCGAGCTCGCGGCCGAGAGCTGGTTTCGCAACGTCAACATCTGGGACCACAACGTCTCCAACGAACTCGCCGACCTCAAGGGGTTCATCCCCCGAGTGCACGCCGCGCTCATCTCGATCATCAACATCCCCGCGAGGGAAGTCATGCGGCTCGTCGCGCAGAAGAAGCCATCCGGCACCTACTTCGATGCCAACGCGTCCATGACGCTCAAGTACTACGCCGCTCTCAAGGGAGTCGGCTACGAGCCCACAGAGCTCGAGGCGAACCTGCTGGCGACCCTCGAGACCGTTGTGATCGACAAAGCAGAAGAGGCCGAGGCGGCCGGAAAGGGAGCGACCAAGCGATGAACATCACCGACATCGTCAAGTACAGCACAGACACCGGGACGGAGATCGAGCTTTCGGCCGAGACGGTCCGCACGTACCTCATCCGCGGGGCCGAAGGGGTGACCGACCAAGAGGTCGTCATGTTCATCGAGGTCTGCAAGGCGCACAGGCTCAACCCCTTCTTAAACGAGGCCTACCTCATCAAATACGGCGACTACCCCGCATCGATCGTCATGGGGAAGGAGACATTCACCAAGCGCGCCGAGCGCCACTCCAACTTCGACGGGTTCGAGGCCGGAGTCACAGTCCTCACACCAGACGGCAAGAAGATCGTGCGGCGCAACGGCGGACTCGTCCTCGAGGGCGAACGTCTGGTCGGAGGATGGGCGCGGATCCACCGCAAGGATAGGAAGGCCCCCTCATACGATGAGGTCAAGTTCGAGGAGTACGCGAAGACCAGCAGCGGAAACAACAACAACTGGTCGAAGATGCCCGGGACGATGATCCGCAAGGTCGCCCTGGTACACGCCCTGCGCGAGGCGTTCCCGGAGGCGTTCTCGGGGCTCTACTCGCCCGAGGAGCTGGCGGTGGAGACCGATGCCCTCGGTATCCCGCAGGAGCGCGAGCCCATCCAGGCGGAGGTCGTTGAAGAGCTGATCGTGAACGAGCATGACTACACCCGCCTCACCGAGCTCAAGGAGATCTTCGCCCAGGCGATGGGCTGGGACTTGGAGGAGGCCGCGAGGGCTATCGTCCGCGACTTCGGAGAACCCCGAGGCATGGACGACGCAGAGTACGCAGCGATGCTCGAGCGCCTCGAGAAGACGATGACCGACTCGGGGATGCTCGATATCCCATCACCTGAGGTACCCGCCACCGAGGCGTCTCTCGAGTTCCTTCCAGAAGACGAGGAGTTCTAGTGTCGATCAACAGAGTAGTCATCTCAGGCAACCTCACCCGCGATCCCGAGCTCCGCTCCACATCGGGTGGGACCGCAGTCCTCCAGATGGGCGTGGCCGTCAACGACCGTCGCAAGGACCCTCAGAGCGGAGAGTGGAAGGACTTCCCCAACTTCGTCGACTGCATCATGTTCGGATCCCGCGCGGAGTCAGTGACCAGGTACCTCTCCAAGGGGTCGAAGGTGGTCATCGAGGGCAAGCTCCGCTGGTCCTCATGGGAGAAGGACGGGAAGAAGCGCACCAAGCTCGAGGTCGTCGTGGACGATCTGGAGTTCGCCGGCGCGAAGACGGAAGGCGGGATCGGTTCGAGCCCACAGCACAAGGGCTCCTACACCCCGACTCCCAGCGCGTATGAAGAGGACATCCCCTTCTAGAGAAACCACAAGACACACCACGGCGAGGACTCACCGGAGTGCTCGCCTGGAAAGGATGCAGCGTGCCACGAATCAGAACAGTCAAGCCGGAGTTCTTCTTACACGAGGGGCTCGCGGCCATGGACCCACTCGCGCGCCTTCTCTTCATCGGCATGTGGACCATCGCCGACAAGGCGGGGAGGCTTCGCGACAAACCGAAGCGCATCAAGGTCCAGGTGCTCCCCTACGACGACTGCGACATCGACGAGCTCCTGTTCGCCCTGGCCGACGCGGGGCACATAGAGCGCTACGAGGTCGACGGAGAGGACTACATCCAGATATGCGGATGGTCCAAGCACCAAAACGTGTCAAAGAGCAGGGAGGCCGCGTCGAAGATACCCGACCCTACGGGTGACCTCTCACCCGAGGATACGTACACTGCGCGTGACGAGCGCGTGCAAGACGAGTGCCATACGAGTGAGGCGCATGAATCTGGCACTCAAGGAAAGGGAATTGGAATTGGAAAGGGAATTAAGAACCCCCCTACCCCCCAGACGGGGGGCGGTGTGAGGGATCGGCTCACCGATGAGGAGTACGACGACCTGGTCGGTCTCTACGGCAAACGGGCAACGGACGACCTCCTGCACCAGATCGACATGCACATGCGCTCCAAGGGGACGCGCTACAGGTCCATCCACGCCACAGTCATCTCGTGGGCCGAGCGCAAGGGAGTTCCCAGCGCGGCACCCCCGAAGACCGCCTGCACGAACCCCGACTGCTGCAACGGCTATGTGCTTCCGCCCGGAAAGGACGAGGCCGAGCCGTGCCCCGAGTGCTCCTCAAAGACCCGCGATAAGGAGGGAACGACATGCTCAAAAAGCTGATCCTGGTGGCAATGGTCCTCGTGCCGACCTGCGCGGGCTCATACGTCGTCGGCATGATCGCGGACCGAGAGATCGTCATGGCGGTGGAGGCGATCGGACTGTTCCTCGTCGCTCTGGCGGCGTTCGTCTACACGCTGCTCGACTTCATCTACGAGCTCGTCTTGGAGATCAGGTACCCCGAGGATCTCCGACTCTCGCCGAAGTCCCCCTGGCCGGCCGCCTCGAGCAAGGAAGAGGTGAACCGATGACTCAGCAGCTGCAACTCCCGATGCCCGTCACCATCGGCGCGACCATGACCGGGGTGCGCATCCCCCACCGTTTGTACCGAGGGAAACCCCGCATCGCCACCGGAAGGCTCATCAGCGTGTTCCCGGACGCCCTGCGCGTGTCGAACGAGGATGGATGCTTCCTCATCGAGCGCGACGGTGCACGAGAGGTGGCCTGAATGGTGCCCGTCCTCGACGCCTGCTGCGGAGGTCGTCAGTTCTGGTTCGACAAGCTCGACACCCGAGCGATCTTCGTGGACAACCGCGTCTTCTCGGGACAGCTCTGCGACGGTCGGGAGTTCGAGGTATGCCCGGACGTAGTGGGAGACTTCCGCGACCTGCCGTTTCTCGATGCCAGCTTCAAGCTCGTCGTCTTCGACCCGCCGCACCTCGTCAGATGCGGTGAGTCGTCCTGGAGCAACCTCAAGTACGGCCGCCTCGGACCTGAATGGCGAGAGGATCTGCGCAGGGGGTTCGCCGAGTGCTTCCGGGTACTCGAGCCGGGCGGCGTCCTCATCTTCAAGTGGAACGAGATTCAGATTCCGATCGGAGAGGTTCTCGCGCTCACCGAGGAGCGGCCGCTGTTCGGACACCGCTCCGGCAAGAGGAGCAACACACATTGGATCTGCTTCATTAAGGAGGTGCACCGATGAACGAAGTAAACGCTCCATGGACCGACGAGCAAGTAGCGCAGCTCAACGCCTACCAGCATGCGGGAAGCTTCCACCCCTACACCTGCGGATGCGGCGAGATCCTCATTGCCACTCCCCGCGGCTGGCACTGCAAGTCGTGCCGCAACAACTCCCAGGTGTGGGCGTATGAGGAGTCTTTCTCGATCGGAGCGAAGAGCGACCCGGCTCCCGAGATAGACCACGAGTGGACAGGCGAGGTTGTCTGTCCGTACTGCGGAGCCGAGCAGGGCGACTCGTGGGAGTGGGCGTCTGATGCAGGCGAAGAGGTGTGCGGCATGTGCGAGAACACCTTCACGTATGAGCGAGACTTCTCCGTGACCTACGTCAGCTATAGGAAGGTGGCGCAATGAACACCTACCAACGGCTGCGAGCCATGGCGACGATGCCGATAACCTGCGACGCAGACCGAGTGCGCCGGGTACGTGCCGTCGGCCGCCTCGAGAGAGATCTATTCAACGCCGGCGATGACATCAAGCGACTGTGGGAAGCCGCATCGAAGCTCGAGTGTCCCTGCAACGCATGTGCATGCCGTGCTAGCGATTGCAAGGACGGCTGCGAGGCGGCCGAGGCATGGGCCGACATCCAGGTAGCCGTCGACATGCTGCGGCCGTTGTTCGGAGAGGTGACGCGATGACCAGGTACATGATCGTCGACGACTACGAGGGCATCCGGCGCATTGACGGTGAGACCGACAAGCAGTGGCGATACGAGTGGACATCGGATGGGATCACCTGTGCGGTCCGGTGGAAGAAGCGGCAGTCGGACAAGGTGTTCCCCACGTTCGAGGAGGCTCAAGAGGAGCTGATCGCCGAACTCGAGGAGCGTCGCATCGCCGCAGCCGCTATGACGCCCGAGCTGATAGATAACGCCTCGTTCGGACGGTTTCTGGAATACGAGGTGTATGCGGAGCGAACGGCGCGCCGAATACTGAGGAAGGAGCGCGAGCGATGAACGACACCAAGATCCCCTGGGCGGACGTGACCTGGAACCCGATCACCGGCTGCACCAAGGGCTGCGACTACTGCTACGCGCGGCAGATGGCTCGACGCATCTACCGCATGCAGGGACTCGGTACAGACCCCGAGGCGGCCGAGGTGCATGCGTTCCATGTCCTCGAAGGCCGCGCGAACACCGCCCTGGGTAAAGCATGCCCCAGCGGGTTCCATCCGACGATGTACCCGCGCCGACTCGACGAGCCGATCAGGCGTGAGAAGGCCGCACGCATCTTCCTCGGCAGCATGGGCGACATCTTCGACCCTGCTTTTCCCGATTCGGTTCGCGATCGCATCTTCGAGACCGTGGCAGCGACACCGCAGCACACCTACCTACTGCTCACCAAGCAGCCGGAGAACATGCGGAGGTACTTCCGTCGTTGCATCGTCGCTCCAAAGACCGGTCTATCGGGCGCACTGTGGGAGATCACCGGGCAGGAGAACCTATGGCTGGGAGTCACCGTCACCAACCAGGCGGACGCCGACGAGCGAATCCCGCTGCTGCTCGACACGCCCGCGGCACATCGCTTCGTGAGCGTGGAGCCGATGCTGGGACCTGTCAGGTTCAACTACGTTCCAGTCACCCACGAGGCCCCAAACCTCGACTGGGTAGTAGCCGGAGCAAAAACACCCGGAAAGCCGCTCCACTGGGACTACAGTACCGACGACAACTGCGCATTTGCGCCGCCGCCTGTCGCGCTCCAATGGATCCGCTCACTGCGCGACCAATGTGCCGAGGTGGCCGTCCCCTTCTTCTACAAGCACGGAGGCAGCACGCCCGAGCTGGACGGCGTGGTGCATGACGCGATCGGAGGCGAGCTGTGAGCGCCTCAGACAGGGACCGCATCCTCGCGGAGTTCAACCTCGGTCCAGACGACCTACTGCGCTGCAGCCGCTGCGGCGAGGAGTTCAAGGCGCGCAAGGTCAAGATCGTAGCCGGATGGCATCCTCAGTGCCCGACTACTGGCTGTGAAGGCTCGCCGCGCTCAGGGAGCGTCCGGGCGGTGACCGCGAGGTGAGCATCCACATCATCGCCAGATGCCGTCGCATGGGGAAGACCGCCCTCTTGAACGAGCTCATCCAAGCCGAGCTCGACGCCGGGCGTGTCTGCTCGAGCGTCACGAGCAAGCACACCCCGAAACCAGACTACCGAGCCTATCTCGAGGCAAGGAGAGTGCGTCTCGAGGCGCAGTACCGCAGACCAACGGACACGCAAGGACGGGTGATCGCCGATGAGTAAGGACCGCGAGCTGCGCTACCACACCCGCAAACGGATCGGAGCCGCTGCACAGGTGCTCGATGCGCTGCTGGAGCTCACCTCGGAGACAGACTACCCGCCCACGATGGACGAGATCGCCAAGAGGACCAAACTCTGCAAGTCGACGGTGTACAGCCACGTGGAGACACTCGAGCTGCACGGACTCATCACGAGGCGGCCGAACCTCCCTAGGACGCTCGTGGCGACTCCTGGGGGCGTGCTGGCCGGCTATACGCTAGGAAGGGATGAGGAATGAGCAGGTGCATCGACTGTGATGTATTCCGTAGTAGCAAGCCTTTGGACGCACATCCGATGCTTGGCAAGGTGATCGGGTGCTCACACCTCGTAAGCCCGAAGAAGGTCGTGCTGGATGACGGCCGCGAATTCGGCAGGATCACTGTGGTCATCAGGAAGTCGCTCAACCCAGTGTGCGACAACTTCAAGGAGGCGTCTGAGTGAATAAGGAGCGCGGGAAGAGGATCGACGCGATCCGCGAGAAGTTGGTCGACATCAGGGAAGAGATCTCTTCGATCGAGCAGGACGAGGACGGAGATGGATACGAATCGGCCGAGGCCTTGGAACAGATCAGGGATGCGTTCTGGGGCATCGACGACGCGATCAAGAACCTCGAGGAGGCGGTGCTGTACGTAGTCGATGAAGACGCTGGCACCGACCCTCAGTGCCTTGATTGCGAGCACAGGCATTTCTTCACCGGACCCGACGACCTCCTGCCCGGATCCGGGACCTGGAGCTGCGCACTCGACGAATGCGACAACCACGAGAGAATCGCCGCCAAGAAGAAGGCGGCGGCGTGAACCGCTTCCATGAGGAGTTGATGGGTGCTCCGTCGATCACAGGGCCATATTGCGCCCTATGCGGAGACACCCCGACGACACTGCACCACCTCGTACCGCGCTCTCAGGGCGGCGTAGACGGCCCTGTGATAAGCCTCTGCGGTCACGGTACAGCCGGGCACCACGGAGCCGCAGAGGACAAGAGGCTGCACTTCTACTGGGACGGCAAGAACCTCTTCTACCTGGAGACTCACCGCCCGACAAAGTACGATCGCGCACTCTACATCGGAGGATGGATTCAGGTTGGGCGCGCTCACTTCAGTGCCTGTCTCCCGGCTGCCCCTCCCGTACAATGCCAGTATCTAGTAATTATCCCGCCCGATCGTGTGGGCGACTAAGGAGAGGAACATCATGCAAGACTTGGGAATAGTGCGCAGCGTTGATGATCTGGGACGCGTAGTCATCCCGATGGAGCTTCGCCGTTCGCTGGGAATCAAGGTGAAGGACCCGATCTCGATCCATGTCGACGGGGACAAGATCATCCTGGCCAAGCCGGCGGGCTCATGCGTGATATGCGGAACGCTGGACGGTGGGATGATCGAGTTCAGGGGGCGACTCATCTGCGATGGATGCATCGGGGAGCTGCGAGCGTAGACGACAGACAACCGGCAATGGGTTGGACAGTTGGTCTCTCGGTAAAGTTCAGAACCAATTGGCATATTCTGAAACATCATGAGCCCAGCGAGACATGGAGGTCGGAAATGGAAGCTGTTGAGGAGTTCATCGATAGGTTTGATGAGGTATCGGAGTTCGCCGAGATCGTGAAGATCTACACCGCTGTCATCGACAACGAATCGGTCAGACTCGAGGTACAGAGGAACATCAGGGGCGGGTCAATAATCAAGTATGAGGTGAATGCGTTCACCCAGAAAGACGTGTTCGTGACGCCCGTTTACGGAACTGATGGGGAATTCGGAACTGGAGAGCCGACGGAAATGACCATCTGGGTCGAGCGCGAGATTCCATGGGTGGACGGCGAATCCCCCGAAGACGCGCTCAGGCAGGCGCTAGCGATGATGCGTCGACCCTGATAACTTCGGACATCCAACGTGCAGGTATGGCGCCCCTTCGGGGGCGCTTTTCTGTTGTGACACCAATGCGAACCTCTCTGCATGGCAAAACCATGGGCGAAGAAGTTCTACCGATCGAAGCGCTGGCAGTCGAACAGGGCGGCGTACGCCGAGAGCGTGAACTGGCTCTGCGAGATGTGCGGCGACCCGGGCGAGATCGTGCACCACGCCAAGGTGTGGCTCACGGCGAAGAACATCCATGACCCGGAGGTCTCTCTCGCCTGGTCGAACCTGCAGCTGCTGTGCATCGAGTGCCACAACAAGGTCCACGGACGAGGAGCGGCGCTCAACAGGGAGGGATTCTTCTTCGACGACGAGGGAAACCTCCGCCACCTCCCCCCATTCGCCGATGAATGAAGCGAAATCAGGGGACCGAGGGGGGAAAGGTAAAGTTTTGCGCGCAACGCGCACGTGAGGGGGGTGTGGTCCATGGCTGCGAAGACGACGAAAAAGGCGGCGGCGAAGCCCGAGAAGCCCTCGAAGGAGGACCGCATCGCGCTCGAGGTCGAGCGACTCAACACGCTGCTCGCAGGTGTCGGCGTCGCAAGGCTTACCGGCGTGGAGAAGCTGATCGACAACGCGGCGTTCATGGCCATCACGCTCGAGGACCTGCAGGTTGAGATCAACGCGAACGGATGCGTGGTCGAATACAAGAACGGTGAGAACCAGTACGGCACCAAGAAGTCGCCCGAGGTCGAGGCGTACTCGAACCTCATGCAGCGCTACCTCGCAGCCATGAAGCAGCTCATCGACCTCCTCCCCGCGGAGGAGGCGCCGGCCAAGAGCGACCCGCTGATGGACTTCGTCGGTAATAAATGACCGCGACCGCACAGCTGCTCACGCCCACGACAGCGTTCGAGGAGTATTTCGGCGGCATAGTCGCAGGCGAGATCGTCGCCTGCGAGAAGATCAAGGCGATCTCGGCCAAGCTGATGGACGCGAGGTTCAACCCCGGGAAGTACCACTACGACCCCGCGATCGCGCAGCGTCACGTCGACTTCATCCAGAACTTCTGCTGCGTCCCGCGCGGACGCCTCGGAGCTCCCCTCAAACTCGAGCTGTTCCAAGAGGCCATCACCATGGCCATCTTCGGCTTCGTCGACGACGACGGGAACCGCCAGTACCAAGAGGTCATGATCGTCATGGGCCGCAAGAACGGCAAGACGACGTGGGCGGCGGCGCTCGAGCTCGACCTTCTGATCAACGACGGCGAGGGCGCGCCGTCCATCTACAACGTGGCCACCAAGCACGACCAGGCCATGGAGATGTTCACACGCGCGCACACGATGGTGCGCTTCTCCCCGCACCTCAGGAAGCACGTCCGCAAGCGCATGTCCGATCTGTTCTGCCACTACAACGACGGGACGATCAAGGCGCTCTCCTCTCAGACGAGCAGCATGGACGGGCTCGACGTGCACGGCGGCTTCATCGACGAGCTCGCCGCGATCAAGAACCGCGACATCTACGACCTCACCAAACAGGGGATGTCGGCGCGCAGACAGCCGCTCCTCGTCTCGATCTCGACGAACGGATTCGTGCGCGACAACATCTTCGACTCGCAGTACGAGTACGCCGCCTCGTTCCTCAAGGGGACGCTCGGCCAGGGAACCGACCGGTTCCTGCCCTTCATCTACGAGCTCGACGACCGCGAGGAGTGGGACAAGGAGGAGTGCTGGCCCAAGGCGAACCCGGGACTCGGCACCATCAAGCGCCTCGACATCCTGCGCGACATGGTCAACAAGGCCAAGGACGACCCGGCCTTCAAGCCCAGCGTCATGGTCAAGGACTTCAACCTGATCGAGAACGTCGCGAGCGCGTGGCTGACATGGTCGGATATCGAGACTCGGGAACCGGTTCCCCACGACAAGGGGAAGACGCGGCCTGCCACGTTCGACCTCGCGGAGATGGGGTTCGACTACGCGATCGGAGGCATCGACGCGGCGGACTCGGTCGACCTCAACGCCGCGGTGATCCTCTGTAGGCGCAGGCTCTACAACGGCGAGCTCGACCCGCGCATCTACGTCACGCCCATGTTCTGGCTTCCCGAGTCCGTGCTCGAGGTCGCGGTGGCGTCGGGCAACAGGCGCGAGCGCGACGCCGTCCCCTACCTGCTGTGGGAGAAGCGCGGTCTGCTCAGGTCGGTTCCGGGAAACAAGGTCGACAAGCAGGTCATGGTCGACTGGTTCCTCGAGATGCGCGAGGAGCACGGGATCTACACGACCAAGATCGGCTACGACCCCTACCACGTCGACGGTTCCATCCAGGCGCAGTTCAAGGCGGCGTTCGGTCAGAACTCGTTCCTCCCGATCCGCCAAGGCGTCAAGACGCTCTCGGGTCCGATGAAGGAGCTCAAGGCAGACCTCAAGGCGAACCTGATCGTCCACAACCAGAACCCGCTGTTGATGTGGAACATGGCCAACGTGGAGGTCAAGTGTGACACCAATGGTGAAATCCAACCGCAGAAAGGTATCGACCCGCGCAAGCGCATCGACGGCCTCGCCGCTTTGCTCGACGCGTACACCGTCCTCCAGGACAACCGAGCCGACTACGAGGGTCTGATCTAAGGAGTGCGATGAGTTTCTTCGACAGGATCTTCGGGGCGAAGCGGCCTGACCCGCAGGCCTCATCGGTCTTCCGGACCGTCAACGGCTACTCGCCGGCATTCACGTCGCGCGGCGGGTCCATCTACGAGGCCGACCTGATCCGCTCCTGCATCCACGCGGCGGCTTCCCACGCGTCGAAGCTCAAGCCCGAGATCGTCGGGGAGTCGCACTCGGCGCTCTCGCACGCCCTGGCGTCCCAGCCCAACCCGTGGCAGGACACGTCGAAATTCCTCTACCGGCTCATGACCATACTCGAGGCGAACACCACTACGTTCATCGTCCCGATCACCGACTCCCCCGGAGGTGAGGTCGTCGGGGTGTACCCGATCTTCCCGTCTCGAGCGGAGATGGTCGACGTCATGGGAGAGCCCTGGCTGCGCTACACGTTCGCCGACGGGACCAAGGCGGCGATCGAGTACTCGCGCTGCGGCCTGATGAACAAGATGCAGTACCGCGACGAGTTCTTCGGCGCCGGCAACGGGCCGATGGACTCGACGCTCGACCTCCTGCACACGCAAGAACAGGGGATCCAACAGGGCATAAAGAACTCGGCGGGGATCCGGTTCCTCGTCCGCATCGCGCAGACGCTCAAGCCCGACGACATCGAGGCGGAGCGCAAGCGCTTCTCGGCGGACAACCTCTCCATCCAAAACGACTCGGGCGTCGTGTTCATCGACGGAAAGTACGAGAGCGTGACCCCGCTCGAGATGAAGCCGTTCGTCATCAACGCCGAGCAGACGGCGCAGATAGAGCGACGCGTGTTCAACTACTTCGGAACGCACGAGGGGATCCTGCAGAACAAGTACGACGAAGCCCAGTGGAGCGCGTTCTACGAGGGGAAGATCGAGCAGTTCGCGCTCCAGCTCGGCCTCGTGCTGACGAACATGGTGTTCACGCCGCAGCAGAGGGCGCGCGGCGAGCAGATCATGTTCTCCTCGAACCGTCTCCAATACGCCTCCAACACCACCAAGCTCGCAGTCACCAAGGACCTGTTGGACCGAGGGCTGCTCTCGAACTTCGCAGCCGCCGACATCTGGAACCTCCCCCACCCTTCGGGCGACGAGCGCTGGGTCATCCGCGGCGAGTACATCGACATCGCCAACCTTCCGAACCACACCGTGGACAACGCCAAGGACTACCTGAAACCCGCCGTCAAGAAAGAAGAGGAGTAGCCATGCCCGTGAAACTAGGCGAACGCGAGTACCGCGCCATCGCCCCGCTCGCCCCGGTAGCAGAGGGGGCGCCCAAGCTCATCGAATCGGACTGCTACGTCGAGGGTTACGCCACGACCTTCGACGACCCCTACGCCCTGTGGGGCGACTTCAAGGAGCAGGTGGACAGGCACGCGCTGGACAACGCCGACGTGGCGGACGTGATCATGCAGTACGACCACGAGGGCCGGGTGCTCGCGCGGATCCGCAACGCCACCCTCGTCATCCGTGCCGACGACCACGGCCTGAAGGTCGCAGCCGACCTCTCCAAGGGAGAGTCCGCGCGTCAGCTCTACGAGGAGATCGCGAACGGCCTCGTGGACCGCATGTCCTGGGCGTTCACCGTCTCCGAGGACAGCTACGACTTCGAGAGTGACACCCGGACCATACTCCGGGTCAAGAAGGTCTACGACGTCTCGGCCGTTTCCATCCCGGCCAACGACGCCACGGACATAAGCGCGCGATCGGTTGTCGAGGGAGTCATCGACAAGAGGAAGCTGGAGCAGCGAGCGCGCGACCTGCTGGTACTCAGAACCCGACTGTAAAGGAGCAACACCATGCACAAGCGACTGAAGGAGATCGAGGCGCGCCTCGCGGAGATCCGCGGGCTCGTCGAAGCGGGCGGGGACGTCGACGTCCCCGCCCTCACCACCGAGATCGGCACACTCCAGGAGGAGCGCACCCGCATCCAGGCAGATGTCGAGGCCCGAAGCGTGCTCGAGGCACGCGTCGCCAGCGGCGAGTTCCCCGCCCTGCGCTCGTTCCCGACCGGGGACGGCGCAGCGCCCGAGGAGCGCTCGTTCGACGCCTCCTCGCCCGAGTACCGCACTGCGTTCTTCCGCACCCTCGCCCGTGACAAGGAGTCCGGCGAGATGCGCCTCGGCGAGCTGACCAACGTGGAGAAGCGCGCGTGGACCCACACCACCGCGAACACCCCCAACGTCATCCCGACGGCGACGATGACCCGCATCTGGGACCTCGTCTCCAAGCGCTACGCCCTGCTCAAGGACATCTCGATCGACCACATCGCCGGCGTCTTCGAGTTCGTCCAGCACACCGGGATCACCGAGGGTGAGGCGGCCGTCGTCGCCGAGAACGCCGCGAACGTCGACATGAAGCAGGCCTTCGTCAAGGTCCAGCTCGCCGGCAAGGAGATCAAGGCGCACGTCAAGCTCGCGCGCCGCATGCAGATCCAGTCCATCGACGGATTCGAGGACTACCTCGTCAAGCAGATGTCCGCCCAGATGGGCGAGCAGATGAACAAGCTCGTCGTCGACGCGATCATCGCGACGGTCGTAGCCGGCAACAAGTTCGCCACGGCAGCCGGTGCCGCGCTTTCGGACACGGACATCAAGAAGGCGAACGGAGCTCTCAAGGGCGGCGTGCGCCACGACGTCTACGCCAGCTCCCAGACCATCTGGAACCACATCGCCAACGTCAAGAACCTCGACGGTGACGAGAAGTTCATCGAGTCCTCGGTGAACGACGACCCGGCCGTCCAGGGCCGCATCTACGGAGGACTCGTCAAAGTCGACGACACCATCGCCAACGGCGTCATCCTCATCGGGGATCCCGACGTCGTCGTCGCGAACATGAACCAGGAGCCCGAGGTGCTCACCAACATCAACGTCGAGACCTTCGAGACCACCCACGGCTCGATGGCTCTGTTCGATGCCAGCCTCGGCGACACCCGCGGCTTCGCGATCATTACGATCACGCCGGCTGCCTAACCGAGAGGAGGTTGCGCGATGAAGGTCAAAGCCCTGCGCACGTTCCGTGACCTGAAGGCCGAGCGGACCCGATCCGCCGGAGACGTCTTCGAGGCGTCGAAGGAGCGGTTCGACGAGCTCAACCAGACCGAGTTCGGCATGCTCGTCGTAGCGGTGGCGGGTTCCGCCTCCGAGACTCCCGAGCCGGTCGCTCCCGTCAAGTCTGAGACCGAGGAGAACGCCGCACCCGCGGCCGACCCCACTCCCGAGCCAGAGGGGCAGCGTCCCGCCTCCGAGACTCCCGAGCCGGTCGCTCCCGTCAAGTCTGAGACCGAGGAGAAAGCCGCACCTGAGGAGAAGCCGCCGGCGTCAGAACCCGTCGCTTTCCCCGACGAGAAGCTGAGTGTCCAGCACCTCAAGGACATCCTCGACGCGAGGGGCGTGGAGTATCGCGGCCGCCCCAACCGAGATGAGCTCCTGGAGCTCAAGCGCGGAAGCGACTAGCGTCCGCGAGCTCCCCATCATCGAAGAAGAGAGGCCCCCAGTCGGGGCCTCTCCATTTGTGACACGTCGAGGAAGATTGCCCCGATGAGAGAGCCGACGGAAAGGTGCGCGCGATGACCATGCTCCAGCGAATCAAGACCGCGCTCCGCATCTCCGCCGTCGATTACGACGAGGAGGTCACGGGGTTGATCGCCGCCGCACGCGAGCACCTGAGGACCTCCGGAGTGTCGGAAGCCGTCCTCGCATCCGAGGACCCCGCACCGCTCGTCGAGCAAGCGATCACCATCTACTGCAAGTCGAACTTCGGGTTCGACAACCCGGATGCAGACCGCCTCGACAAGTCGTTCAAGTCGATATCGGACAAGCTGCTGTTCTCCTCGGAGTTCAGGTCCGAGTCATGAGGAGCGCCGCCGTCATCGACCTCGTCTCCGAGGCGTACGTCGCCGACGAGATCGGGCAGCAGATCGCCGTCGAGACGAGACGGCGCGTCTTCGCGAACGAGTTCTCGGTGTCGTCGTCGGAGTTCTACGCCGGCGCAGCGATCGGACTCAAGCCGGGCAAGCGCTACCAGGTGCGCGCGGTCGACTACCAAGACGAGCGCACGCTCGAGGTCGACGGCGTCTCCTACACGGTTCTGCGCGCCGACAAGCGCGGCGAGTGGGTCTCGATCATCTGCGAGCGCAAGGGGGCCGACCGTGGCTGACACGATCGACGCCGGGCTTCTCGGAGACGCGATCGCAGAAGCGATGCGCGAGTACACCGAGGACGTCGTCGCGGCGATACCGAAAGTCCTGAAGGAGACCTCCAAGGCGGCGGTCAAGGAGCTCAGGGAGCGCTCACCCAAGCTCACCGGAGACTACGCGGCCGGATGGCACGACGAGATGACCTACAACCGCGAGGGGCGCGAGGGGCGGATCATCCGCAACGAGACCGACTATCAGATCACACACCTTCTCGAGTTCGGGCATGCGAAGGCCGGAGGAGGACGCGTCGAGGCGATCCCGCACGTGGGACCCGTCGCCGACGAGTACCACGCGAAGTTGACGGAGGACCTCGGCAAGATCGTCATGCGGGGTGGCCGGTGATGAGGGCCGAGGATCTTCTCGCGGTTCTTGCAGACAGCGGGCTTCCGGTCGCCTACCACCATTGGGCGGATCCTCCACACCCGCCCTACCTTGTCTACCTATTCACGAGCTCCGACGACCTGTTCGCGGACGGGACGAATTACGCCGCAGTCGCCAACTGGCAGGTCGAGTTGTATTCCGACCGGAAGGACCAGGCGAACGAGGAACAGGTGGAGGGGGTGTTGAAGACGGCTGGGCTCACGTTTCAGAAGCGTGAGATGTTCATCGAGTCGGAGGAGCTCTATCAGACGATCTATTCAATCCAGACGATTTAAAGGAGCGTGATACACAGTGGTTACCAAGAACAAGGTCCAGTACGGACTCTCCAACTTCCACTACGCCATCCTCGACGAGGCGGCAGGGACCTACAGCCCTCCCGTCGCGGTCCCCGGCGCGGTGAAGCTCTCCCTGTCCCCCGAGGGCGACAGCACGTCTTTCCCCGCCGACAACATCCCGTACTTCGTCGCGACCTCGAACAAGGGCTACACCGGCGATCTGGAGATGGCGCTGTTCCCCGACGCGATGGTCGCCGCCCTCGCGGGTGCCGAGTCCGACACCAACGGGATGCTCGTCGAGATCGCCGACGCCGTGCAGAAGCCGTTCGCGCTGTTGTGCGACATCGAGGGCGACCAGCACAAGCGCCATCTCGTTTGGTACAACTGCAAGATGGGTCGCCCGAAGGACGAGTACAGCACCACGGACAAGGGCGTCGAGGTGAAGACCCAGACCGCCGCGATCACCGCCATCCCCGTCGAGCTCGACGGCAAGAGCGTGGTCAAGGGCTCGCTCGAGCTGAGCGCGACGAACCAGTTGGTCTACGACGCGTTCTTCACCACGGTTCTCCTCCCCGACTTCCCCGCGGTCTAGTCCCGTGCACGTCGTCGTCATCGGAGGCCACGAGTTCGAGCTCGTGGCCTCCCCCTCGACCCTCTACTGGTACAAGTGCGAGTTCAGGGACCGCGACATGATCAGCGATCTGGCCGACGCCACCGTGGCGCGGTTGTCGGACCCCGCGGACATCGACGGGACCTCGGTGGCCATGATCGCCTGGGCGATGGTGAAGACGGCGCACGGCGGCCGGTTCGTCGGATACAACACCTGGATAGCAAGGCTGGGGATCGAGGAGTTCAGCTACGAGCAGGTGTCGGCCATCCTCGAGGAGGCGGAGCGCGGGTTCTTCCGGGGCTCGAAGGTCACGACGTGCAAGGACGCCGCTTCCAAGAAGCCGTCGAAGTTCGACGACGCCCCGGAGCTCGGGCTGCTGGTGACGGCGAAGCGCATGGGGCTCTCGTTTACCGAGCTCGACTCGTTCACCCTTCCCGAGTTCCTCGACTTCGTGGACATGTGGGTCGGAGAGGACACCAGCACGACCCGCGCAGCGACCCAAGACGACATCGACGGCCTGTTCAGCTAAGGAGGCGAGACACGTGGCAGACGTATACAAAGGGCTGACGATCAGGTTCGGCGCCGAGACCACCGCCCTCACGGCGGCGCTCAAGGGTATCGACAAGCAGTCGCGAGCCATCGGCACCGAGCTGAAGAAGGTCGAGCGAGCCCTCGATTTCAGCCCGGGGAACTCCGAGCTGATACGACAGAAGCAACAGCTGCTCGCGAAGCAGATCGACACGACGAGGGAGCGGCTCGAGGCGCTTAAGCAGGCACAGTCGAAGATGGGCGACGCGGACATCAACACCGACGCCTACAACAACCTCCAGCGCGAGATCATCGTCACCGAGTCGAAGCTCGAGTCATACCAGGGCAAGCTCGCGAAGGTCGAGGCGGCGCAGGACACGGCGCGGGTGTCGGCCGGCAAGTACGCGGCCGAGGTCCAGGAGAGCGGGGAGAAGGTCAAGGCGGCCGGGGACAAGATCTCCTCGGCAGGCGGGAAGATCTCGGGTGCCGGCAACTCCCTCACCATGGGGGTGACGCTCCCCGCCCTGGCGGCCGGGGCGGCGGCGTTCACGCTCGCAGGCAACTTCGAGCAGTCCATGAACATGGTCGCCCAGGCAACGGGTGCTCCGAAAGAGGACATGGACGACCTCATCGAGCTCGCGAAGCAGCTGGGCGCCGAGACCGTGTTCTCGTCTCAGGACGCCGCGGGTGCGATGCTCGAGCTTGCGAAGTCCGGACTCACCCCCGCAGAGATCAAGGCGGGCGCCCTCGCCGCCGCCCTGCAGCTCGCCTCCGCCGGCGGGCTCGATCTCGCCACGGCCTCGACTGTCATGGCGAATGCGATCAACACGTTCGGGCTGAAGGCCGAGGACGCCGAGTCGGTCGCAGCCGCGCTCGCCGGAGGCGCGAACGCATCGAGCGCCTCGGTGGACTCGCTCCAACAGGCGCTCGCCCAGGCAGGCGCCGGATCCGTGAACGCGGGCCTCTCGCTCCAGCAGACGGTCGGAGTCCTCGCGGCGTTCGCCGACCAAGGGATCCAGGGAAGCGACGCGGGAACATCGCTCAAGACGATGCTCGCACGCCTCATCCCCGCGACGGATGACGCGGCAATGGCCCTCGAGAAGTACAACCTCACGTTCGTCGACGCGAACGGGAACATCGACGACATCACCGTCGTCGCGCAGAAGCTGCAGGACCAGCTCGGGGGACTGAGCGAGGCCGAGCGCAACGCCGCGCTTCAGCAGATCTTCGGCTCCGACGCCACGCGCGCCGCATCCATCCTCATGCGCGACGGTGCGGCGGTCACCCAGAAGTACATCACCGCGACCGAGGACCAGGCGGCCGCGCAGAAGATGGCGGACGCGGCGATGTCGGGCTCCAAGGGGACCATCGAGGAGATGACCGGGTCCATCGAGACAGCCGCCATCACCGCGGGCGACTCCCTCGCACCGGTCGTCACCGACCTCGCGAAGGAGATCACGGACCTCGCCAACGAGTTCGGCGAGCTCTCGAAGGAGGACCAACAGTTCATCCTCAAGGCGATCGCGACCGCCGCCGCGGTCGGTCCGGTCATCAAAGGCGTTGGCACCCTCACCACCGGGGTGGGCGCGCTCACCAAGGGGTATGGGGCCGCGAGCGCAGGGGCGGCGAAGTGGGCGGCCAAGGTCGCCGCGAGCGAAGTCGCCTCGGCGAGCGCCGTCGCCACCTCGAGCGCGCTCACCGGCGTCATCGCGGCGATCGGCCCGATCGCGGGCGTGGCCGCCGTCGTCGGCATTGCAGCGCTCACCGCGAAGGTCCTCTCCATGAACTCCCCGCTCGAGAAGGCGAAGAGGGCTCTGGACGACACCCTCGAGTCCTACGTCTCGTTCGCCGACACCGTCGTCGAGAAGACCGGCGAGGTCGGAGATGTGACCGCGGCCAACGGCGAGAGCATCGTCAGCATCAACCAGCGGATCGCGGACGCCGAGTCGGCGATCGCGACAGCGCTGGGCGAGGCGGTCAGGAAGAACGGGGCGCTCCGCAGCGAGGATATCGCGAACGTCCAGAAGTACTACGACGACATAGCAGCTCTCTCGAAGCAGAAGGGCGACGCCTTCCTCACCTCGATCGCTGCGACCGGATACGAGGCCACGGCGCTGCAAGGCCAGCTCTCCAAGGACGACGCCGCGCAGTACGTCGCGGACATCAACGAGAAATTCAAGGGAGCGAAGACCGCCTACTCCGAGGGGCATGCGTCAGAGCTCGAGTTGATCAACGAGAAGTACCGCGCCGCCGGCACGATCGGCAGCGCCGCCTACGGCATCGAGATCCGCGCGGAGAACGCGAGATACCAAGAGCAGCTCGTCGCCGCGCAACAGGCGGCGAACGACCAGATCGCCGTCGTTCAGCAGCAGTATGCCGGTCAGCTCGGACTCACCACGAACGGATGGGACGCTGCGGCCCAGGCTGCCAAAGAGGGCGCGGGCATCATGACTCAGGAGACCCGCGCCGCGATCGCGGGCGGAAACAAGGATGTCGCGCAGGCCTCGCATCAGGCCGCGGTCGAGGCGGCGACCAAGTACATCGAGGGACTCGGCAACATCGACCAGGCGACCACGGACGCCTGGCTGTCAGCCGCTGCCGCCACCGTGGCGGGCGGCGGCGTGGTCGTCGGAGGCGTGGCGGACGCCGTCGACATGATGCTCGACACGCTCGCGGGATACCCTCCCGGAGCGGAGGACCAGGCGAAGGCGGCCGCGCAGAAGATGGCGGCCGGTCTCGTCGGGACGATACCCGAGCTCAAGAACGCCTCGAAGATGACGACGGAGGAGATCGTCGCCGCCATACGCGACGGCCTGCTCACCAACGGGCAGACCAAGGCGGCCGGACAGGCGGCTTCTCAGGCGCTCGCCCGCGGACTCGTGGCCGACGGATACACCGTCCAGGAGGCCGCGGCGATGGTCGCCGGGCTTGCATCGGGTGAGATCACCAACCAGTGGGGGGACTCCTACTCGTGGGGCAAGCACATGGTCGAGGGCATGGCCCGCGGAATCAACGAGCACTCCCGCATCCTCGTCCAGGCGGCCGAGGGCGCTGCATGGAAGGTGTCGCAGTACCTCGAGTTCACCCGCCCGGATCTCGGCCCGCTGCACGACTACGAGGAGTGGATGCCCCACATGGTGCAGGGGTTGTCCCGCACCCTCGAGGCGTCCACACCGACGCTGGAGAAAGCTGCGTCCTCCACCGCCGGCGCGATCGCAGCCGCCGTGAAGGGCGCATCCGGAGGACTCGGCTCGCTGATCGGAAACCACGGTGCGGTGGCGGCCGTGGCGTCCCCGTCCCAGGGCGGACAGGCCGCCACCGCGTCTGCCCCGTCATCCATCACCGACAGCCATGCGATCAACGTCACGTTCGTGACGCCGGTAACCAGCTACAGCGACACGGTCAGAGGCGTCCGCGACGCCCAGCGTGCCGCGGCGAGGGGATGAGATGAACCACCGTCTGACGCTCGAATTCAGCAACGGACTCAAGGCGGGCTGGAACCAGCTGGTCAAGATCAACTTCCATGAAGGGTTCGAGTCGCTCGAGGCGGCTGCGAACGTGATCGAGTACGCGATGCGCGACGGCGGCTACATCGCCTCGATCCGCGCGACGACGCGCCGGCTCACCCTCGACCTCTCACTCCACGGCGAGTACGCGTGGGCGGATCTCGCCAAGCTGTTCCCGCTGAAGGTCCCGCTCGGTCTCCTCGCGACGCGAGACGGCCGAACCCGCAGGCTGACGGTCTATCGCGACGGGAAGATCATCCCTCTGGGCGGGCGCGGAGCCACCGACGTCGTCCAGTGCCAGGTGTCGTTCCTCGCCACGAGTCCCTACATGCTGGGAGAAGAGGTCGAGCTCGCCGCCGCCGGTGTGCTGAGCGGCGGTCTCGAGTATCCGATCTCCTACCCGATCACTTTGGACAACCTCTCGTACGTCGACCACATCGACGTACGAAACGACGGCGACTACCCGGCCGGATTCACATTCGACCTCGTCGCGGCCGCCGAGATCGCGGCGATGAGCCTCGGAGTCGGGCGCGACACGATGACATTCAAGGCGATCCACGCAGGGCAGCGGCTGACCGTAGACACCGCCATGCAGACCATCCGCATCGACGGAACCACCAACGGCTTCGCCTGGCTCGACTCAGGGTCGTTCTTGAAGATCCCGATCGGTGAGAGCTCGATCTGGTTCGGGGCGTTCTCTGGGAGCGCGACTGTCGAGTTCACGCCGATCTATGAAGGGGTCTGACCCATGGAGCTGTACATCCTCAACCGAGAGCTCGAGCGCATCGGGATCGTGTCCGAGTACAACGCGCTCATCTGGACCACCAATCTGTGGAGTCACGGAAAGGTGCTCATCAAATGCACGCCCGACCCGAAGTTCGAAGACGCCGTGTTCCTCAAGCGCAGCGACTCCGACGAGGCGATGTACATCGTCCGCCGGTATCTGGTCACCTCCGGTGCCGAGCCGCGCCTCGAGCTCGAGGCGGTGGGAGCGACGTGGATGTTCAGCAAGCGCGTCAACTGGTGGACGCACACCTTCAACGGAGCCAACCTCGCCGCGGCCGCGGCCACGCTCACGACAGACGCACAGACGACGTACGCGGGAGTCGCCCGCACCATCGCCGGCATGCTCCCGCTCGTCGACCTCACGGGTGCTCCCCACAACATCACCAAGCAGGTGTCGTGGGGATCGGTCTCGGACGCCGTATTCGAGATGTGCAAGGAAGCTGGTTTCGGATTCGGCGTCCGCTACGCGGGCAGTGGTCTCGAGCCGTACATCAGGCGCGGAGTCGACCGGAGCGCATCGGTCGTCTTCTCCACCGAGTACTTCGACGTGTCGGGCGCAGACGTCGACCTCGACGAGTCCGCCTACGCGAACCTCGCGGTGGTTGGCGGCCAAGGAGATCTCGCCGCACGCATCGTGACCCAACAGCGCGTGGACGTCGAGAGCGAGCTCGCAGAGATGTGGGTCGACGCCAAGGACCTCTCGAGCGAGTCGCTCACATCCGCCGAATATCTCGTGGCACTCAAGCAGCGCGGCTCCGAAAGTCTAGCCGCCGCACCAATAACGCGCAGCTTCGAGGCGACCGTTACCGAGGACCGCTACACATACGGCTTCGACTACTCCTTGGGCGACACGGTCGCCTACCGTGCGATGGGCTACGAGGGGACCGACGTCCTCTCGGAGGTGACCGAGACGTTCGAGGCCGGCGCACGTCGCATCGACCTCGCGCTGGGAAAGACCGCGCCGACCATCCGCCAGCTCATCGCCCGATAGAAAGGACACGACTATGGCTCAGTACTCATTCCCTTGGACATCGGTAGGAGGAGACCGCCCGATCACCTCCGCCCAAGCGGCCGCTATGAACGCCGCGTTCGCACCGGACGGCGTGCTCGTCGGGTTCGCCGCATCGACGGCGAGTCCCACGCTCACCGTCACGAAGGGGGCCGCGATCATCAAGGGCGTGTACTTCGACGTCGGCGCCAATCCCGTCGCGCTCAGCCTCTCCTCCATCGTCGGGACCACAGCGAAGCTCGTCGCACGCTACGACCTCGCAGCCCGCTCGATCACGCTCAAGGTCATCGAGGGCGCGCTGGTGCAGTCAGGAGGCACTTGGGACTTACTGTTGGCGACACTGACCTACGCGGGTGGGTCATGGGGCCAGCCGGTGTGGAACTACGTCATGTCACAGGCCGCGATGCGTATCGCATCGGGCCGCAACGTCTGCCCACAGGTTGCCGCGGGCGCGTACTCGATCGCGGATGTGGCGTTCCCCGTTGGGACTTTCACCACCCCGCCGATTGTGGTCGTCGGGTGGGGAGGCTGGACGGACGGGACCGGAAGCTACTCCACCGAGCGTCCGATCGCGGTCGAGCCCGGAAGCATCACCAAGGACGGGTTCAAGGCGGTGTACCTGAACGAGGTTGCCGGGGGACTTGCCAAGACATTCACCTGGATCGCCTCAGGCTTCTAGGCGCGGGTGACACAAACGAGACCATGGGCGCGTCCCTAAGAAAGGAGACGCGCCCATGTCTTTGTCTTATCGAGTACAGCTCATCCCTCGAAGCCGTCCGCAGCGACCGGGCTACACCATGTGGGGCGGCAGGCCGTCGAGTCTCACCATGCACAATGTGGGGTCGAAGGACTCAACGGCCAAGAACAACGCCGACTACTTCGGCAGCCGCGACCTGGGCGCGTCCGCGCACATCTTCGTGGACGACGTCGAGGCCGTGCTCTGCATCCCGCTGAACGAGCACGCGTGGCATTCCGGGAGTACCGCGGGCAACTCCTCGAGCGGCAGCATCGAGGTGTGCGAGTTCACCGATCCTGCGCGCCAGGCGAAGGCCGACGAGAACGCGCGGATCCTCATCGCCGACATGCTCACCGGGCGAGCACCCGCAGGGTTCCAGACTCCCCACCTCTCCATCGCCGATGTGCGCACGCATCAGAGCTGGATGCAGTACGGCACGAGCGGCAAGTACTGCCCGCGGCTCCTGCTCCCGAAGTGGGATGCGTTCAGGGCGAGTATCTCCGAGCTGATCGAACCTCCCGCGCCGAAGACGGCGCTCGTCTACTTCCACTCGAGCAGCACCGTCGCCATGCAGGAGTTCATCGTGCCCGCCTGGATCGCGGGGTTCGCAGCGTTCCCGCTACCCGTGGGGCAGGCCAGGTCGGGCGGCTACACCAACACCGACGCGCTTGCCTACATCCCCACTCACGGGGCGAGCGCACCGCAGATGTTCCCCGGCCCCAACGGCGTCTGGTGCGTCGGCGGGATCCACTGCACCCTCGAGTACGCGGCGAAGCTCAAAGCGAAGGCTGACGACATGAAGCTGGCCTGCACCGTCTACGAGTGCGGAGAGCTCCATCGCGGCCACGGTTCCATGACCGAGGCGGTGGCCGCATCGCTCGCTGTGGGAGTGAACGTGGCAAACGTGTTCGGTGTCGCCTGATGAGGCCGTCATGTGGAGGCGGCCGATGATCGAGAAGATCCAAGACGCCTGGTGGGTCGTGGCTGTCGCCGGCACGGGACTCGTCGCCTTCTTCACCAGGTGGGCGGTGAGGCTCTACAAGATGCAGAGCGACATCGACGGGATCATCAAGCGGCTCGACACCCAGGAGGAGGAGCGCCAGTGCGTGGAGTCCGACCTGGGCACCGAAATAACGATCATGTGCAAGGCGCTGTTCTGCCTGCTCGACCGCGAGGTTGAGGAGCGCAACGCGAACGGAAGTGTGAAGCAGACGCGTAACGACCTGCGAGACATGCTCGCCAAACGACCGGTATAGGAGGACGACGCAATGACAGAGTTCACAGCAGGTTTTCTCGCGACGCAGGCGGGGATCGTGGCCACAGTGATGGTGATGACGGAGGTTCTCAAGTGGCTGCTCAAGATCAAGGGAGAGCCCACCTTCATCCGCGCGATCGCGCTCGTCGTGGCGGTTGGGGCATCGCTCGTGTGGCTTCCCACGTTGACCGTCCACAGCGTCTTCGTCGGCACCCTCAATGGATGCCTATGCGCGTTGATGGCCATGAAGGGCTACGAAATCGGATCACCCTTGGGATCGTCCGCAGCCGGCGTCGTCAAGAAGCTATGGAACGCCGATTAGCCCATCGACCCGACGCGACATGAGTAGCGAAGCCCCCGTCTCCGGGGGCTTCTTCCTTGCTAGTAGCTCATATTCTGCAACACGTTCAAAAGGAAATTGGGCGCGAAAACCATGTACGCCCACACCGCCAACGCCATGAACGCTACCGTGGCGCACACTTTGATCAAGAACCTCACAACGACCTCCATATATTGGGAACGAGCATTTACGACACAGTACCAGAGCTCCATGGGTGACGTGAGCCCGACCATGTAGTCGGGCATAGACCACGAGGAGCGATCGCATGAACATCATCAGACTAAGGGCTGAGAAGAACCGATTGGCGAGGCTCGCTCACGAGCACGTCACCGTCCACAACCGCCAGTACGTTCAGCTGACCTTCGACCTCGACGCGGATTGGAATGCTCTCGAGCGCACGGTGGTCCTCTACCAGTCGCCGGAGTCCGTCTACCACGTCCTCATGCCAGGTACCGAGGTCACGGTCCCGGCCGAGGTCCTCGCGTCTCGAGGCACGCTCAGAATCGGCCTTCTGGGCATCAGCGGGGACCGACGTGTCACCACCGACTTCGTCGCAGTCACCGTCTCGGAAGGCGTCGGCGACATAGGCACGCTCCCGCCAGATCCGACACCCGCCGTATACGACCAAATCGTGACCGAGCTCGGAGACCACGCCTCGCGCATCGTCGTGCTCGAGGCGGGCGGCGGGGGAACGGGAACTGCGCACCACCCGATGCTGCTCGAGCGCGATCTTCCCGACCAGCATCCGATCGCGGCGATCTCCGGTCTGCAATCCGCTCTCAACACTATCGAGACGACCCCCGGCCCACAGGGTCCGATGGGTCCTCAGGGCGTCAAAGGCGACGCCGGCGCGCAAGGCGTTCAAGGTCCGAAGGGCGACACTGGGCTGCAAGGTATACAGGGAGTGCAGGGGCCGAAGGGCGACCCCGGCTTGCAGGGTCCTCAAGGATTGCCTGGCGCGGACGGTGCCGATGGAGCGCAAGGTATCCAGGGCTTGCCCGGCGCGGACGGTGCGCAGGGGCCGGCGGGCGCCGGCGGCTACACTCCCGTCAAAGACGTGGACTACTTCGACGGCGCGCAGGGTCCGCAAGGTGAGCCGGGTATTCAGGGGCCGAAAGGCGACCCCGGTGCAGATGGTGCGCAAGGCTTGCCCGGCGAGGCGGGAACCACCGACCATACGCTGCTCGCAAACGTTGGCGCAAACACTCACGCTCAAATCGACGACCACATCGCGGACGCGACCGACCCTCACGGATCGTCCGTCACACAGACAACGCTCGCAGTGTCCAAAGCAACCGTGGCCACTGCCGCGCTCGCCAACACCGGCGCCGCCGTCACGGTCGATTTTGCGGCGAAGGGTGCCTATGCGCTCACCGCCAACGGCAACGCCGCAATCACCGTGGCGAACCTCACAGCGGGCCAGCGCGGTTCGATAAGCCTCTACCCCGACGCGACGCTCCGCACACTCACCTGGGTAGGCGTCTCGAAGTGGCTCGGCGGCGCGCCTGTGCTCGTAGCGAGCAAGCTGACCGTCGTCACCCTCTTCCACGACGGGGTCGGCGTCATCGGCTCCTGGGGAGGCGAGAGCTGATGCCACACGTGATCTCCTCGATTGGCGTCGACACGCAGGGGACGCGCATGCCGCAGGTCGTCATCGACCTCGGGGGAGTGGCGTT
>Ga0209511_1000662_pt1 | contig 33541 bp, 21 predicted proteins | sample SSSSmetaG_FD_184141 | JGI IMG/M metagenome (GOLD analysis project Ga0209511, IMG submission 184141) | Glacier valley bacterial and archeal communities from Borup Fiord, Nunavut, Canada, to study Microbial Dark Matter (Phase II) - ​SSSS... | ecosystem: Environmental > Aquatic > Freshwater > Ice >... | reverse complement strand
TAGGTTACTTTCGGCGTTGTTTTTGGCTAATGAAAACTATTTGGTTGATAGGTAGTATCTCATATTTTATAGCAACTTGCTTGTTAACCTGACAATACCGGTCAGCGTGTTGTTTTTCTTCACAATCGAGCAATTTGCTATCCTCCACATACACAAACTTGGTAATTTCTGAAATAAGTGTAGTGAAAAGTAGTTTGAGTAGGAGGGAGGTTACGGGTTCTGTCAGATTTCAGACCACAGACAGTTTGGTTTAGTAGAAAGTGGAAAGAGTCTTAAAATAAAAGGATAAAGGGCCATAAACCTGGTTTGCAATAGCCAAATTTTGCTCTTAAGTGGGGAATAATTTAGTCAAAATCAGCTTGTTGTCTGAAATGTGACAGAACCTCCTGGTATTGTTATCGTTCCCGGGAACGTTGACAATAAGGTCTCATCGTGTATAATGAGATTCGTAAAGAGGCCGATTCGCTTCAACAGCACCTGGGAGGAGAGACGCGGAAGACCCCTGCGACGTGACACTAAAGGAGCGCTATGACAACCCAACGCGTACAGAAAATTACGATTCGAGACATTGCGCGAATGTGCAATGTTTCGACGCAGACAGTCTCCCGTGTGATCAACAACCGACCGGATGTAGCGGATAAAACCCGCAAAGCGGTCGAAGAGGCGATAGACCTGGTGCGCTATCAACCCAGCGCGCTGGCGCGTGGCCTTGTCCAACAGCACAGCTATACGCTTGGCCTCATTATCGCCGGGCTGCGCTACATCGGGGTCTCGCAGACACTGAACGGGATCACCGAGCAGTGCGAGGAGTCCAACTACGCGCTGATGATTAAAGAGCTGCCCCGCTTCGACACCTCCGATCTTGTGCCGGTCATCGAAACGTTGATTGCCCACCAGGTCGAAGGTATAGTCTTCGCGGCTCCCGAGGTCAACGGCAATATCAGCACCGCCCAGTCGCAGCTGCCTGCAGCGTGCCCGCCTATCGTCTTCTTGAAGAGTCAACCCAACCCCAAATATACGACCATCAGCATCGACAACTACAGCGGCGCACGCGCTGCGGTCGAGTATTTGCTCTCGCTCGGCAGGCATAAGATCGGCCTGATTAGCGGTCCACTAGAGTGGCTGGAGGCGCGCCAGCGCCGGCAAGCCTGGGAAGATGCGCTGACGAGTGGGGGATGGCCCGTGTCCGATCGCCAGTGGTCTTCTGGAGATTGGTCGTCTGCAAGTGGCGAGGCGGCGTTCGCCGAGCTAATGCAGAAGTTCCCGGAGATGGACGCCGTGTTCGCCAGCAATGACCAGATGGCACTGGGTGCTCTCCATTACGCCAATGCCCATGGTCTACGAGTACCAGAAGATCTGGCATTGGCGGGCTTCGATGATATAGCGGAGGCGGCGTATTTTTCTCCCGCCCTTACGACCGTTAGGCAGCCGTTGCGCGAGCTGGGGATTCTGGCAGTACAGACCCTGCTGTCCCAGATCGGCGGCACTGCAATGCCGATTTTGGGCAATATGATCACGCTACCAACCGAACTGGTCATCCGCACGAGCACGCCCAGGATGGAATGAGCCCATTCATGACTCTTCCAATTCGGTAATAACTGCGCGGTATGAAGCCAACAGCAGAAACAAGAACGCATCAAGGGGGCTGCGTATGACCTACAGAGTATTTCTGGTCGAAGACGAAATCGCGACGCGCGAGGGTATCCGCGATGCTGTTGATTGGGCGGCGGCTGGATATCAGTTCTGTGGCGAAGCACCCGACGGCGAGATCGCCCTCCCACTGATCCGTGAGCGGCGACCCGATACGGTGATCACCGACATCAAGATGCCATTCATGGACGGCTTGCAGCTCTGCCGCATCTTGCGGGAGACCTTACCGTTAACCAAGATTATTATCCTCAGTGGCCACGATGAATTCAGGTACGCGCAGGAAGCGATCCAGATCGGTGTAACTGAGTATCTCCTGAAGCCTGTGTCTCCGCAAGATTTGGTCGCCGCGCTACGCAAAATCGCCCGGCAGGTCGACGAAGAGCACCAGGTGAGTGCCCACATTGAGGCATTGCAGGCACAAATGGCTAGCCACCGGCCCCTGCTCCGTGAACGCTGCCTACTCGACCTGGTTGTGGGCAACATCTGCCCCGCCGATTTCATTAAGCAGGCGCGAAACCTGGGGATTGACCTGCTCGCGCCCTGGTATCAGGTGATGGTTGTTCGGGCCGTGCCGCCCCCCGGTGCGCCTGAAACGCCGCTGTACGCGGTGTGTAGGCAGATCGACGCGGTCTTGGCCGAGATCATCGGCCAAGAGGGCTCGGTCATATCGTTCAGGCAGGGCTTGAAGGAGACTATCCTGATCCTGAAGGGGGCAACTCCCGATATCCTGGCGCGCGAAGCTCAAACTCTGAGTGATCTGATCCAGCGGCAGGTGGCCGAGCGGACTAGCTGCATGGCTGTGGTCGGGGCTGGCAGGGCGACCGAACGGCTGGGTACGATCTCGTTGTCGTTTGCTCAGGCCCTCGCACAAATCAGCACCGGTGAGCACCATAAGTCGGCTGAAGTCCAGGCCCCAGCCGAGTATCAACAGTTGGAGCAGTGCCACGGTGCCCCTCTGATAGCGAAAGCGCGCTCCTATATCGACACCCACTATGCCGACCCTGATATTTCGTTGAGCCAGGTGGCCGCTCAGGTTCTGCTGAGTCCGACGTATTTCAGCGTCGTTTTCGGACGCGAGGTCGGCGAAACCTTTATCGAGTACCTTACCAGCGTACGCATCCGCAAGGCGATCGAACTGCTGCGCTCTGCTGCGCTCTACTTCGCTGACATCCAGCGAGATCGGCTACCAGATCGGCTACCAGAACCCGCGCTATTTTTACTCGGTCTTTCGTAAGGTTGTGGGGCAGCCGCCGACCGAGTTTCGTCGAGGTGCGTAGCTTACAGGGGACAATTCAGAGTTTGCACAATATCTCGCGGTTTGTCGGCCAGCGCTACGACTTAGCTCCTCCGCACCTTCCCAGCGCGAACCTATGCAAGCTCTGTGTACGCTCAATTTGATCCTACTATCAGGCACTCCTGGGTACTTTACCGCATAACAGGGGACTTTATGGACGAGCATTTATCGATTCTCGGGCGCATCACGAGCCGTGCCCATACAGCAGGCACATGCCTGGGCGCTCTAATCCGACACCCCGCCAGACAGTGGCCGCTTCGCCTCAAACTTTCGATTCGCGGCAAGATTTTGCTGGCCCTTCTGATGGTGGTGTTGCTCATGAGCGTGCCGTACGTCTTCCTAAGCATTCCAGGCATGGAATACAAGGCTCAGTACGATACGATCATTCAGAATATCACAACCGCAAACAGCATCAATGGTTATATAAAGCCCTCGATCGACGCTGAGATGTGGGAGATTATCGCTGGGAAGAAGCCGTTCAGCCAGGGGAGCCAGTATGCGGTTCTGGATGATGTCGATCAGCGCGTAGACCAGATGATCGTCAACACCAACTCGGAGAAAGGCCGGGTCAAGCTCAATGTCATCAAGAGGACGCTGGGAACACTGCGGGGGGAAATCGATCAGGTCGGAATCCAGATCGCAGCGCACAAAACGTTTGAAGAGAACCTGGTGCTAGTAGAGCAAATTCGGACTGTCACACAACTGATTGAGGACGCTGTTCAGGAGTACGCCCTGTTTGAGGTCAACCGGACGCAGCAGCAGTATCAGGCCATGCAGACAGGCTTTACGAGCTTGGCGTTCGGCGGTATTGGGATGCTCATCGCAGCGATCCTGTTCTCAATCGTAGCCACCTGGAGGATTACAAAAAGTATCTATTTGCCGATCAAGAAACTTCACGATGTCACCACCACCATCGCCCGTCAGGACCTGGAGATGCTCGTGAGGACTGATAATAGCGACGAGATCGCCGAATTGGGGATGAGCTTCAACGTAATGGTTGGCAAGATCAAGGAGCTACTGGATGCCAAGATCAAAGAACATGAAAATCTCAAGAAGGCCGAGCTGCGCGCCCTCCAGGCTCAGATCAACCCGCACTTTCTTTACAACACCCTCGACGCGATTATCTGGATGGCCGAGGCCAAAAAGGTCGAACAGGTCGTAGAACTCGTGCGCGTGCTGTCGCGATTCTTCCGTATCACTCTCAGCAAAGGCAAGGACTGGATCACCGTGCGCGAGGAGATCGAGCATGTTGAGAGCTACCTGGCTATTCAGAAGGTGCGCTACCGCGATATCCTCGACTACCAGATCGACGTGCCAGACAATTTGCGTGATGGCGAGATACTCAAGCTGACGCTGCAACCGCTCGTTGAGAATGCGCTGTACCACGGGATCAAGAACAAACGCAACGGCGGGACGATCATAGTGCGCGTTCAGCAGTTCGACGACAATCTGCTGCAGATCCAGATTGAGGATAACGGTATAGGCATAACGCAGGAACGGCTCACGCAGATCCGGGCCCTGCTAGAGGGCGAATCGGGCGACGAAGTTATTAGCGAGAACGGCTACGGTGTCAACAATGTCAATCAGCGTATCAAGCTATATTATGGGAAAGCCTATGGTCTGACGATTGAGAGCGAGTACATGCATGGGGCCTGCGTGTCGGTCGTCATTCCCCTGCAACGTGCGCCGAGCTTTCGTGAGGCCCTGGGCGGTGGGTAAGGGGCTGCCGTAGAAATAGACACACAGACACCAGGATCTCATGCTGTCGTTAACCGCTCGTATGAAGGTTGACACGCGGGTAAAACGCACATTGCGGGTTTGTACAGACTGTAAAGGAGGTACCACTCAATGAATATCCGAGCGTTACGCTGGTGCGGTATGCTGCTGGCTGTGCTGCCTTTACTCGTGTCCTGTGATGGCGCGCCTGGTGCCCCAAAATCGTCTGCCGTTCCCGCCGATGGACAAAAGAAAACCTACCAGAACCTGGTGGTGGGATTTGCTCAGATTGGGGCCGAGAGCGAGTGGCGCACGGCCAACACCCGTTCGATTCAAGAGACAGCGAAGCGCCTGGGTGTCGAGCTGAAATTCGCCGATGCCCAGCAACAGCAGGAGAACCAGATTAAGGCCATCCGCTCGTTCATTGCGCAGCGGGTAGATGTGATTGGTGTCTCGCCAGTAGTCAAGACCGGCTGGGACACGGCGTTCGCCGAAGCGAAGAAGGCTGGCATCCCCTTGATCATGCTCGACCGCGGCGCCGATGTACCCAACGATCTTTTTAGTGCGTTCATCGGGTCGGACTTCGTTCAGGAGGGTCAGCGCGCCTGTGCAGAGATGGCGAGGCTGCTGAATGGCCAGGGTAATATCGTTGAATTGGAGGGCACGGTGGGTTCTAGCCCACAGATCGACCGCCGCACCGGCTTTGAGCAGTGCTTGAAGGATTACCCAGGCATACATGTGACCATTCGGCAGTCCGGCGATTTTATCCGGGCGCGCGGTAAGGAGGTAATGAAGACTCTCCTGCGCGAGCACGGCCAGCAGTTCAACGCTCTGTTCGCGCAGAACGACGACATGGCACTTGGCGCGATTGAAGCGATCGAAGAGGAGGGCCTCAAGCCCGGCGTTGACATCAAAATCGTCTCTATTGACGCAGAGCGCGCCGCCTTTGAGGCGATGATTGCTGGCAAGCTGAATACAACTATTGAGTGCAGCCCGTTGCTCGGACCGCAGTTCTTCGAGACCGCATTGAATCTGTCCAATGGTAAGCCCGTCGAAAAATGGGTCAAGTCCAATGAGAGTATCTTTCGCCAGGATACCGCCACCCTGGAGCTGCCCAAGCGACAATATTAGTTCCTTTTCCATTCGTTTTCGAGATTAATCTACTGAACCAAGCAGGTCCATAACCCGATACTTGATGTAAAGGCAGGCGCGCTCCTGTGCCGCACATTCGACCGTGCGCAGCGTTCAGGAAGGACGTGCGTTCGGCAGAGCCACGCCCGGCGGCCCGACGGTACTGATAACGACAGCCTCTGCACGACTTCATCACCACCACTGTACGCACGCTCGGTAACTTGACCAAGCACTTCCCCATTTACCTTGCTGAGTTCATTCCAACAACTATGACGGTCACAGCGATTGATGCTTTCGGATATCACCGTGCAGACCGATTCGGGCTGAATCGCGATTCAATCCTAGAGCCATATTCTTAGGGCCGCATTCAGGACTGCGGCATGAGTATGGCGCGAGAGAGGCTGGGTTGTTGCGGCTCCGCGCACTGAGCGCAAGCACAGGCTCAGGAGAGTTACTGCCTGACGTGATCACCTGCCAGATCTGCATGGCATACTCTTATCCCGGTCGAACGCTCGTAGGCACGCTGCCGTGCTTGTGACGAAGGGTTGTGCGAGCCTGTTGTGAAGTTCCGCGGACTTACGGCGGTCTTTTGGCACGCGACCGACTGTGTTGGCGCTTGGCGTACCAGAATGAGAATCGCCGGTTCCCGCCCGCGATTGGAGATCGTAAAAAAGCTGACACTCAGCCAAAGAAAACATACATGGTGCTGCCGAATAGACCATAAAAAAGCAGATACTTTTCAAAAGAAATACTATTGTGTCGGTAATCCGAATCGCTACAATAGAAACAGAATCGGTGTGTTATCTCTGACATACCTGAAGACTGCATTGAAACAGGCGAATGGCCCGCCAGTCGAAAAATAGGTCAAATCTGAACGGAACACATCTTTCGCCAGGATACCTGCTCCCCAAAACTACCTAACGGGTTATACCAGCTCATGTACTTAGGTGTTCAAAACCATTGGGCTGAACCAGGTTGGTCTAGTTCCCAACTATCCACTGTAAAAGTGTGCGATAACCACCGCGGTGAGTATTTGAGCGTGGCCCATGATCGTGGAGGAGATGCGCATAACAGAATTAAGTGCCTGAGAGCGACCAACGGGGCAAGCCTCAATCCTAAATCAGATCCAGAAAGGATTAGACGATGAAAGTCACAAGGATATCCTCAACATTTATACTTGCGTTGCTGTTCCTCGGCATGCTCAGTGCTTGCGGCGACACAACCCCGACGGCAGCACCGGCTGCGGCAACCACAACGTCTGCGAGCGCGCCCGCCGTTAGCGGAGCGAAAACGTACAAAGATATGACGGTGTGCTACCCTCAACTCGGCGCCGAGAGCGACTGGCGCACGGCCAATACTGCGTCATTCAAAGAAACGGCGACAACACTGGGTGTCAAGCAGTTGGTATTCTCTGATGCCCAGCAGAAGCAGGAGAACCAGATCTCTGCCATGTGGGCCTGCATTCAGCAGGGCGTGAACGTGATCGCACTTCCCCCGGTGGTCGAGGATGGCTGGGCCCCCGTTCTGACAGAGGCCAAGAATGCCAATATACCGGTGATTGTCGTGGACCGCAGTGTGAGTGCCGACAAAGCCCTGTATGCCGCCCACATTGGCTCCGACATGGTGTTGGAGGGCGAACGGGCCGCCGCCGAATTCAACAAGCTGTTGCCTAGTGGCGGCGCGATCCTCGAGCTGTCCGGCACCACGGGTTCCGGCGCAGCGGTCGGTCGCGCGAAAGGTCTCCGGAACAAGCTCAACGCCAACATCAAAATCCTCGACTCTCAGACCGGCAACTTCACCCGAGCTGAGGCCGTCCCAGTCATGCAGGCGTTCCTGAAGAAGTACAAGTCAGGTACAGATTTTCAGGGCATCTTCATGCACAACGACGATATGGGTATCGGCGCGATTGAAGCTTTGAAGACAGCTGGTGTCAAGGCTGGCGACCTCAAGATCGTGTCGGTAGACGGTACGCGCGGCGGATTCCAGGCGATGGTTGATGGCTGGTTCCAGGCAGATGTCGAGTGCAACCCCTTGCTTGGCCCGCAGGTGTTCGACATGGCGTTGAAACTCATGAACGGTCAGCAGATTGAGAAGGAAGTCCTCACAAACGAGACCGTGTATTACCCTGACAAAGCTAAGGACCTGCTGCCGACTCGCAAATACTAAGCTCGACCTTGTTCTCTAAAATTGGGTGACCTTCTGGGAAGCTGGCGGCGGCTCTTAAAGTGCTACGACCAGCTTCCCGGAAGATCCGTCTATTTGAGGTTATCCTTATGACCGACACTCCAAACGTTTTGTCCCTGACTAGCATCTCCAAGTCTTTCCCAGGTGTCGTCGCCCTTGAGGATGTCGATTTCTCCCTGAGAAAGGGGGAGATCCAGGCGTTGATGGGAGAGAACGGGGCTGGCAAATCCACGTTAATCAAAGTCCTCACCGGCGTTGAGCATCCCGATAGCGGTTCCATACAACTAGATGGGAAACAGGTTCAGGTGCGATCACCGAAGCATTCGCAGGAGCTTGGCATCAGTACGGTTTATCAGGAAGTTAACCTGTGCACCAATATTAGCGTGGCCGAAAATATCATGTTGGGCCATGAGCCACGACGTTTCGGCAATATCCACTGGAAGAAGTTGAATGCCCTGGCCCGTCAGGCCCTCAGCCGATTGGGCATCAAGGTGGACGTGACCCAACCACTGGGGAATTACTCGATTGCAATCCAGCAGATGGTGGCAATTGCGCGCTCCCTTGAGATCCTGTCGGCTAAAGTGCTTATCCTGGATGAGCCGACTTCGAGCCTGGACATTCACGAAACGAACCTGCTCTTCGATGTGATGCGAAAACTGAAGAGCGAGGGCATCGGTATTATTTTCATCACCCATTTCCTCGATCAAGTGTACCAGATTGCGGATCGGATCACGGTGCTCCGCAATGGTAAACTGGTCGGCACATACGACATCGCTTCTCTGCCGCGCGTCGAACTTATCGCCAAGATGCTCGGGCGCACCGTGACCGACCTGAATGCGATATCGCAAGTCAAATCCAGTATGGAGCAAGATAAGTCGAGCCAATACGTAGCTGAAGCCAAAGGTATGGGTCTAAAGGGGTCGCTTGAGCCAATTGATCTGGAACTCAATGCCAGCGAGATACTTGGGATCGCGGGGCTCCTCGGCTCTGGTCGCACTGAGCTCGCCAACCTAATCTTTGGCATTGATACTCCCGACTCGGGTACACTGCTGATCAAGGGTCAGAAGGTTGAACATTTCTCGCCCATGGAATCTCTCAAGCGTGGAATCGCCCTATGTCCTGAAGATCGTAAAGCCGAGGGGGTTTTGGGAGACCTGACTATTCGTGAGAATATTATTCTGGCGTTGCAAGCCCGGTATGGCTGGTTCAAGTTCATGGGTGCTAAAAAGCAATATGAAATTGCCCAGAAGTACATCGAACTCCTGGGCATCCGCACGCCGTCGCCAGACCAACTCGTAAAAAATCTGAGCGGTGGAAACCAGCAAAAGGTCATCCTGGCCCGCTGGCTGGTCACCCAGCCGCACATTTTGATTCTCGACGAGCCCACGCGCGGCATAGATGTGGGAGCCAAGATCGAAATTCAAAAGCTGGTGTTGGACCTTGCCAAAGAAGGGATGTCGGTGATGTTTATTTCTTCGGAGTTGGAAGAAGTGCTGCGTATCAGCCACCGTGTTATCGTGCTGCGCGATCATAAGAAGGCAGCCGAATACTCCAGCGATGTGGGCGATCAGACTATCATGCACACCATGGCAGGTGGTCTATGAAAGATGGGAATTATGCAGCTCCCGATAAGGAAGGCGGCAGGGTCAACTCACGCCTCAAGCGTATCCGTGAGAGCCGGCTCTTCTGGCCGTTGGTCGCCTGGGCTCTTATTCTCCTGTTCAATACGATCTTCATTCCTGAATTCTTCAAGATCGGAGTTCTGGACGGTCACTTATATGGAAATCTCGTTGACGTTCTCAACAATGGGGCTCCTTTAGCTCTGGTGGCGATTGGGATGACAATGGTGATCGCCACCGGGGGTGTTGACCTTTCAGTTGGGGCAGTGATCGCAATCTCGGCGGCAATGGGTGCCGTGCTAATCAACCCGGCCCTAGGGAATAAGCTGATTTCCAACGACATTCTAACGAAAGATGCAACGAATACCCCACTGGGCCTCATAGTTCTGGCTGATCTGGCGGCAGGCACGCTGTGCGGTCTTTGGAACGGACTGCTGGTTTCAAGGGCTAGAATTCAGCCAATGGTAGCTACCCTCATCCTAATGGTGGCTGGTCGCGGCATTGCCCAGTTGATTACGAACGGCCAGATAATAACGATTTACTACAGCCCGTATTTCTGGTTTGGGAATGGCTATATCCTCGGCCTACCTGTCTCAATCTATATCGTGGCCGTTGTCTTCGTGTTGGCCTGGGTGGGTGTGCGCAAGACCTCAATCGGTCTGTTCGTCGAGTCGGTGGGAATCAATTCAAAAGCGACCTTCTATAGCGGTATCAGCGAGAAAAATATCAAGCTGCTGGCGTATACCTTCTGCGGCTTCTGCAGTGCCCTTGCTGGCCTGATTCTCAGCTCCTACGTCCATAGTGCTGACGGCAACAATAATGGTCTCAACTACGAATTGGATGCCATACTGGCCGTCGTAATGGGCGGGACGTTGATGGCGGGCGGGCGTTTCTCTCTGCTGGCGAGCATTATCGGTGCCCTGGTGATCTGGACCTTCACGCTCTCCATGTATACCATTGGCGTGCCCGCGAATGCCTTACTTGCCGGGCGGGCAGTGCTCGTTCTGATCGTCATCCTCCTTTACTCACATCAGTTCCGTCAAATACTGAACAGGCTGTTCGAGCGGAAAGGGACCTGCAATGACACAAAGAGTTAGGCTCTACTTATTAAGTCACGGTCCGTTGCTGACGACCATCACCGTCTTCATCCTTGCCTACCTCATTGGCGCACAGATGTATCCCGCCATGCAGAAGCCGCAGGCATTCTTTAACCTGTTTATCAACAATGGTGCTCTGCTGATCGTGGGCATTGGAATGACCTTAGTGATGCTCACGGGCGGTATCGATCTGTCCGTAGGGGGAGTGTTGGCCCTGACCACCGCCGCTTCGGCGGCACTTCTAAAAATTGGCGTAAGTCCAGCCATCGTGATGCCCTTGATGTTGGCTATGGGAACAGCCCTTGGCTGCATCATGGGCAGCATTATCCATTTCTTCAAAGTACAGCCGTTTATTGCGACCCTGATGGGGCTGTTCCTAGCGCGCGGTTTAGCGTACATCATCAGTCTGACCTCCGTGACGATCAACGATAGCTTCTACAATTATCTCGCGCTCACCCAGATTCCTATTCCATTTGTCGCCAAAGCATATGTGTATATTCCTTCGCTGGTTGGCCCGCTGCTGCTGCTACTGGCTGTCTATATAACGTTCTTCACTCGCTTTGGGCGTACCATCTACGCCATCGGGAATAACGAGCAATCTGCCAAGCTGATGGGTTTACCAGTCGGCCAGACGAAAATCATCGTTTATTCTTTTAGTGGCTTCTGCTCCGCCCTTGCAGGCATCGTCTTCAGTATCTCGCTACTCTCGGGCTACGGGCAGTTTGCCACAGGAATGGAGCTTGACGCCATCGCTTCAGTGGTGATGGGCGGCACGTTGTTGACAGGTGGCGTTGGCAATGTGGTTGGTACCCTGTTCGGCGTGCTAATTGAGGGTACGATCATATCGATCCTCCAATACAACGGCACCTTGAGCTCGTGGTGGACCAGGATTGGAGTAGGCGTTCTCACTCTGGTCTTTATCGGCATTCAAAGTTTATTCTTCTTCCGAAGAAAGCATTCTTGAGCAATAGAGAGGTGAGTGGGTTCTGTGAAAATTCGCGCAACACATGCTTTTTAGAACAAATTTGCTTTTGAGTCTATCTACTATATTTGCATCGCGGTTGCATTATTTTTGTTTATAATCGTGAATTTCTTGAAAGATTTCTGAGTTCGTAAAACTGTCGCAGGAAATGCCATTTCAGGCGTGTTCTAGTTTTTTATAATACCTATCTTATCATCTAACTCGTACCAAAACGCTGGTAGCAAAAGATACATTTTGGTACGAATTGGCCTGTTTTTTTCATCAGGAAATATAAAACCAGGCTCAAGTAAGATTTTTTTAGCTCAGTTTTAGGTCTAAAAACTCGTACCAAAACCTTTTTGGTAGACAAATGGTAAAAAGAACTGGGAAAAGAGTATTTATGTCTTAGCGTAGGTTTTGGTACTGCTGCTACTCAAACCCGTAAGTAAGTAAGGGGAGAAATGAACACCCAAAAACAAGCAATTGAAACCGGAAAGACTGTGCTTGGCGTGGAGTTTGGCTCGACACGCATCAAGGCAGTCTTGCTGGATGAAAAACATACGCCAATCGCAGCAGGAAGTTATGAGTGGGAAAACCGTTACGAAAACGGTATCTGGACATACCATCTGGAAGATGTCTGGATTGGCTTACAAGAAAGCTATCGCAAACTCACTCGTGAGGTTTTTGAGAAGCATAATATTCAAATTCACTCCATCGGAGCCATCGGTTTCAGTGCCATGATGCATGGTTATCTACCATTCGATAAGGAAGGAAACCTGCTCGTACCGTTTCGGACCTGGCGAAACACCATCACAGGTCAGGCCGCAGGCAAACTCACCGATCTCTTTCAATTCAACATTGCGCAGCGCTGGAGCATTGCCCACCTTTACGGGGCGATCTTGAATGGGGAACCCCACGTCACAGATATAACCCATCTAACCACCCTGGCCGGCTATGTCCATTGGAAACTGACCGGACAAAAGGTGCTTGGAGTTGGCGAAGCCTCAGGCATGTTTCCCATCGATAGCCAGACCAATAACTACGACACCCACATGGTCGAACTGTTCAATGAGCGGTCCGAGGTGGCTAAACTCCCCTGGAAACTCGAGGATATTCTGCCCAAGGTCCTCGTGGCCGGGGAGGCCGCAGGCGTACTAACCGAAGAAGGTGCCAGTCTGCTCGATCCCACCGGACAACTGCGGGCAGGTATCCCGCTCTGTCCGCCAGAAGGCGATGCTGGTACTGGTATGGTCGCCACCAACAGCGTGGCAAAGCGTACCGGTAATATTTCCGCAGGCACATCGATCTTTGCCATGATTGTCCTTGAAAAGGCTTTATCGAAGGTACATTCCGAACTCGACATGGTGACCACACCCACCGGCAAACCAGTTGCCATGGTGCACAGCAACAACTGCACCTCCGACCTTAATGCCTGGGTTGATCTGTTTGAGGAATTCACCCACATGCTGGGATTGGAGGTAAGTGAAGCCATGCTTTATGAGCTGCTGTATCAGAAAGCCCTCACGGGTGATGCGGATGGCGGCGGGCTGCTTAGCTACAATTATTTTTCGAGCGAGCATATCACCCATCTGGAGGAGGGGCGACCACTGTTCGTGCGTAGACCCGAAAGCCGTTTCACCCTTGCAAACTTCATGCGAGTGCATTTGTTCTCAGCCCTCGGAGCCCTCAAGATCGGCCTGGACATCCTCTTTGAACAGGAACAAGTGAAAATCGACCAGATCCTCGGTCACGGCGGCTTCTTCAAAACACAAGAAGTCGGTCAAAAGATCATCGCTGCAGCAATAAATGTTCCCGTTTCAGTAATGGAGACTGCTGGCGAAGGCGGAGCCTGGGGAATCGCCCTGCTTGCCGCCTATATGCTCAAAAAAGGAATGGATGAGCCTTTGGAGGCTTATCTCGCTCGCAACGTCTTTGCCGAAATAAACAGCACGACCCTGGCTCCAGACCCCAGGGATGTCGAGGGATTCATGGAATTCATGGACCGCTACAAAAATGGGCTCGGTATTGAAAGGGCAGCCGTGGCCGCCCTGAAGTAGAGCAGCGCGAGTAGGGAGTAGAAAGTTTGCCCTAAAACAAGCTCTGAAGAAATGAATTAAGAGGTTAATAACATGCTTGAGAAACTCAAAGAAGAATTGCTGCGATTACATCTTGAACTACCTAAGAACAATCTGGTCGTATGGACGGGGGGCAATGTGAGCGTACGCGATCCTGAAACCGGGTTGGTAGCGATTAAACCTTCGGGGGTCCGCTACGAGGATTTACGGGCGGAACATATGGTGGTGCTTGACCTGGAAGGAAACATCATAGAAGGCGACCTTAAACCGTCCTCGGATACCTACAGCCACCTCTATATCTACAAGCACCGCCCGGACGTAGGCGGGGTCGTCCATACTCATTCTCGCTACGCCACTGCTTTCGCCGCTGCTGGCAGGCCGATTCCGGTGGTGCTCACGGCTATGGCTGATGAGTTCGGTGGTGAGATACCTTGCGGGGGATTTTCGCTCATTAGAGATGAGTCTATTGGCAAGCTGGTGGTCGAGAGCATCGGTAATTCACCAGCGGTTCTACTCAAAAACCACGGTGTTTTCACAATAGGCAAAACGGCTGAGGACGCTGTCAAGGCGGCCATCATGACCGAAGACGTGGCCGCCTCCGTCCTGTTTTCTCTCCAGCTTGGCAACCCTGAAGTGATACCGGCGGAGGATGTAGCCAAACTGCACCATCGCTATACCAACGACTATGGGCAAAAACAGTCCTTGAGCTAACCTCTAACTGGCTGGCTATTAACGGTTAGATCAATGCGAATAAGAGAGAGATAAAAAATAGAAGATAAAAGATAGGAGCTAGAAATCTTTCATGGAGGATCTAAAAAATTTAGAGGTCTGGTTTGTTACAGGCAGCCAGAACCTCTACGGCGCTGAAACCCTGCAACAGGTGGAAGTCCATTCCAGGGAAATAGCAGGAGCCCTTTCCGAGGTCACCACCATACCGGTTCAGGTAGTTTTTAAACCCATCCTGACGGGGCCAACCGAAATACGAGCGCTTTGCCTGGAGGCTAACTCTGCTCCTGAGTGCGTGGGCCTGATTACCTGGATGCATACCTTCTCTCCGGCCAAAATGTGGATTGCCGGCCTTAACGCTTTGCAAAAGCCTTTCCTGCACCTGCATACCCAATACAACCGCGAGCTGCCCTGGGCCGAGATAGACATGGACTTTATGAACCTCAACCAGTCGGCTCATGGTGACCGTGAGTTCGGTTTTATTGCTAGTCGGTTGCGCCTAACCCGCAAGGTGGCGGTTGGACACTGGAAAGATGCCGACGTGCAGGCCGAAATTGGAAGTTGGTCCAGGGCAGCCTGCGCCTGGGCGGACTGGCAGGGGATGAAGATTGCCCGCATTGGCGACAACATGCGAGAAGTGGCCGTCACCGAAGGGGATAAAGTAGAGGCCCAGCGCCGCTTGGGATTCTCGGTCAATACCTACGGGGTTGGGGATGTCGCTGCTTATATAAATGAGGTAACCGACCAGGAAATTGACCGACTCATAGCGGAATATTTAGACTTTTATGAGGTGGTGCCCGAACTGCGGCCCGGTGGCGAACGCCACCAGTCGCTAAGGGAAGGGACTCGCCAGGAAGCCGGTATCCGCCACTTTCTGGATAACGGAGGTTTCAAGGGATTTACGACTACCTTTGAAGATTTACACGGCCTGCACCAGTTACCGGGTCTGGCCGCCCAGCGTCTGATGGCGGATGGCTACGGATATGGAGCCGAGGGTGATTGGAAAAGTGCCGCGATGGTGCGGGCCATGAAGGTTATGGGCACTGGCCTGCCGGGTGGCACCTCTTTTATGGAAGATTACACCTACCACTTTACCAGTGCTGGCCTGAAAATACTTGGCGCGCACATGCTGGAGGTCTGCCCTTCTATTACCGCTCAAAAACCTAAACTTGAAATACACCCTCTGGCAATCGGCGGCAAAGCCGACCCGGTGCGGCTGGTCTTTGACTCAAAAACTGGCCCGGCTGTAGCCGCCTGTATCGTAGATATGGGCAGCCGGTTCAGGATGGTGGTGAATAAGGTTGAAGCGGTCCCGCTGGACGAACCACTGCCGAAACTACCTGTCGCACGGGCTTTATGGGAAGCGTTGCCAGATGCCAAGACAGCGGCAACAGCCTGGATTCAAGCTGGCGGTTCGCACCACACTTCTTTCAGTTTAGACCTGACCCCCGAACATATGGAAGATTTTGCCGGAATGGCGGGGGTAGAGTTTCTGCTAATAAACGAGGATACAAGGCTAGCCGAGTTCAAAAAGGAAATCAAGTGGAACGACCTTTATTATCATCTGGCAAAAGGAATCTAATCTAAAAGGCAGAGCAGGAAGTAATGGTTAAAACAATATTTAAACCAGGCTTGTTTTAACCAGTACCAAAATAGCTAAAAGTTCTTATCCTAAAAAGTCTAACCCGCTCTGCTAATTCAGCAAACAATAAGTGTAATTTTTAATCTTCCCTGAAGTTACTCAATCTATAGAAAATCTGAACCCTGCAAAAAGGAGGTTGGTTTGTCATGCGTATTTTAATTTCCGGCGGGGTTGGCTATGCTGGCAGTATAGTTGCCGAGGATTTGATAGCTGCCGGACATGATGTGATTATGTTAGATAAGCCCGGCCATGACCGCCACAGCCTGGTGTCAAGCGAGGTTAATTATATCCAGGGAGATTTAGGCGATACAGCTTTTGTTGAAAGAGTTTTTTACGAGAATAAGGATATTGAGGCGGTAGTATATTTCGCAACCAATCGTTCTTCCGAGGAGTCTTTTCGGCAGCCTGAACTTTACCTGCGAGACAATGTTAGAGATGGGGTTAATTTAATAAAAAGTGCGGCAAAGCACAACGCTGGGAGGTTTATTCTTGTTTCAAGTGCTAATGTCTATGGTAGTCCAGTACCTGTGCCGATTATCGAAGAAGAATATATTAACCCGGTAAATCCCTATGGTGAGTCCTTATACACCCTTGAAAGAATTCTCAAATGGTACGAACCACTGGCAGGGGTGCGTTATGGGCTTCTGAGATGCTTCAATTTAGCGGGAGCATCTGAAAACTACGGGGCGTATAACCAGAGTGAAATACAAACTCACCTTATTCCCCGTCTTTTATGTGTCGCTTCAGGCCAGCATGCTTATATCGGTCTCTATGGGGACAATTATCATACCCCTGATGGCACCTGTGTCCGTGATTACGTCCATGTTAAGGATTTCGCCAGAGCCCTAGCAATGACTTTAGCCGCCTTGAGTCACCACAGCCATAGCCGGTTATACAATGTAGGTAGTGGAAAAGGTTACAGTAATAAAGAAGTCATTGAGGTCGCCAGGCGAGTCACAGGTCATTCTATTCCCTGTCGAGTAGAAAAAGAGTTACCGTTTGAGCCGGTAGTCCGAATTGCTTCGATAAAAACGATCAGTAAGGAGCTGGGATGGACTCCTCAATATTCAGACCTGGAATTCATAATTAGAAGTGAATGGGATTGGAAACTCTGCCATTAAAAAATTTGGTAGGTACCGGCAACTGAATTTTTAGGGCAAGCAATTATGTAATAGGGTAAGGGCCGAGTGTCTTGACCTATTTCCAGGAGACCAGTTAAGAGTGGAGGAGACTTTCCAGAACATTTGTATCTTCCTTCATTTTAGGCTGCCTTTTTTGCCTCTGTTGGGCTTGTTTTATCTTGCAATTTCAACCCTGGCTACCACCTTTGGAGAGTCTCCCCTAACTCATCATTTAACACCTTTGTCCGCACCTGCAAAAGTAAATGTAGCCCTTTTTCGTCCAATGTTGCTGCTATTTTTTTACAAAAGGAATGAATTTGTTACAATAGTGCTATATGCCCCCCGAACGTCCACAACCACCCCGACCGCCAAACTCACCTAAACTACCACCAGGAACAGCCATTTTCTTACGAGGCTGCTCGGTTCCCCACCGAAGCAGTAGTAGGATTGGCTTATTTTGCCATTCAAGACCTCCTTTTTAAGGCAAAAGATGAGGTAGACCTATCTGCCTACCGCTTTCAATTGGAAACCTTGTGGAATGTGGCAATTTTAGGAGTTTTGCCGCCGGAGAAAATCAAGAATCAAACCCATACAATTTTGGAACAAAAGCAGGGTGTGTTCATTCAATTACCAGAGGATGTGCTAGATTTTTTGAAAGACCGCCGAGAACGAGCCACTCAAATAAGTCCTTGGATAGAGGGGCATTATCACCCCTCAACCAGCCCAAGATATAAACGGAAGCCCAAAAAGTAACCAATTTTAGAAGGTTTTAGACTGTTGACGCACTTTTATCAATACCTGTCTTATTGTCTCGTGTGAAACTCCATACTCATGAGCTAATTGGCCTAAGCTTTCGTGGTTGGCATGTCGCACTGCAATCTCACTCCACTTCTCAAAAGATACGGTTGAGTTAGGCTTCTGAGGAAAGTTAAAAGGTTCGGAATTTAATTTTCCCCTAATATTCAGAATGGGGTCTAGGATTTCTTGCCGAACGTACAATCTTGAAAATGTCGCAGATAACGGTGCAATGCCCGTCGCTTCCGTATAAGAGATTTCACAACTGCTGTACAATATATGGTAGCAAAAACATCAAAGACCACTATATAGCGGTCCTTTTTGTTGTCATGGAAGCGAAGTATCGACAAATTTCGCTTCCGCTGTGATCTCACGGCCTAAATAATTTGCAGGCAAGCGTGACTGGCAGTGTATGTAATGGCTACTTTAGGCATCTGAGTTCAAAGCTTTCCATAGTATAAGCTCAGATGCTCAAAGTAGCCACCATCGCTACTTGATGCGGTTCAGCATCAGGTCTGCTCCGGCTAATGGGGGTTGATCTACTTAATGTGGTCAGGCCACGCCAAGCCACTTGAGGCTGAGGGTATTTTGGACGATTATTATCTTTTCCACGCCGCTAAAGCTGACCTGTTACGGCGGGCAGGCAATTTCGCCGAAGCCGTCACATATTATAAAAAGGCTCTGGCTTTAACCCAGAACCCGGTTGAACAAAGCTTTTTGCAACGAAGGCTAAAAGGGGTTGGGGAATAAGGGTTGAAATCCGTAGGGGCGACCAGCAGGTCGCCCTTATTTATTTTAATATTCACACAAAGGCATAAAGAACAGAAAGGATTATTAAATTCTATAAAACTTCTCTGGTCTCTACACTCGCTTAGGAGTCATTAAACCTATCTAAATCAATAATCGGCTCTACTTGCTCCACTTCTTCGGGATTTTCAGTGATTGCGCCACCTAGACCTATAATACAAATAATTGGATCGACTCTAGCCAAATTTATCTTCATAAACTCAGACCGATCTGCCAAAACCGAAATTAGGCAAGCCTTAAATTCCTCACCAGTAGCCAGTAAAATTGCTGGAATCACTCCATTGAATACAATTTTATCCAAGTGTTTCAGTCTATCTGCCTCAAAAAGTTCGTGGATAGTGCGAAGCGCAATCTGGGCTATAACCCTCAAGTATAAATCTCTGATTTGTCCAGATGGTCGTGGGGTTTCTACTATTTCAGCCCGTGATTTCAAATATTTAAAAGCAGCAACTTCAGGTACAATATCTATAGTCGGTAGTAAATATTCAATAATTGCTAATTTAGGGTCTGCATTGTAATAGACATCGGCAGCTTGAGGAAAATCATCTGGATACACACTTGACTCTAGTACCAATACACAATAATCTACTATGGCGGAGGCTTTTCCAAGTGTTAGATCAATTTTGAGTTGATCAACTTCGGCGTTTTCTTCTATTGCCATTTCCTGAATTTCTTTAATTTGTTGCTGGTATTTCGCCCAAGCAATATCAATATCAGCCTTGCGTCTGGTTTCTGCATAGTTGTAATAAGCAAGATCTCGATTATAGTGTTCGTGTGCCTCAGCGTATTCTTGTTCGTATTTCTGTTTAGCACCGGGGAGAAGTTTTTGCATCCCTTTGGGTTCGGGTGGAAGATAGGCATAAATGTGGGGAGCGACTAAAGATGAAGTAAATGCCTCAATGTTAAATTCAGGTATTTCGGGCTTCGTTTTTAGTATATCGAGATCAATAAAATCGTCGATATCAAGAGTGTAAGACAAAATATTGTTTAACTCATAAAGAGTAACTTGCAGGTATTCATTCAGCATGGCTACCTGCTCCATATTTTCTTCTTGCGCTTGACGTTTTACCTCTGCCAGGACGGCCCTACTATATTGAATTCCAGCAATTTCAGCTTTGATCCCAGCAATTTCAGCTTTAGATTCTGCTTCCTGAAGCTTATATGGATTAAGCTGATAATCAAGATAAACTTTATTCGCTTTTTCAACTTCTTTGAGGGCTTCCACATTGGTTCTAATTTTAGCTAGGCGAGTTTTTTCAATCTCGCGCTGGAGATGGATCATTGATGTTAAAAAGCCCTTTTTTGCCATAAGAATTCTCCTCTTCTCCAAACCGGATAATTAAAAACGCATTTAACTTAATTGTTTACTAGAGCGCAATCTACAATTCTTGAACCGAAAAAGAGAACACAGAGAATTATTAAATCTTATAAACCTCCGTGTTCTCTGAGTCCTCTGTAGTGAAAATCTTCCTAAACCACAACTGCCTGAGCTAGACCCGCTTCTTGCCGCAGGGTTTCGGCCTTGTCGGTCTTTTCCCAGGGCAGGTCTAAGTCCAAACGACCAAAGTGACCATAGGCGGCTGTCTGGCGATAGATCGGGCGGCGCAGGTCAAGCATCTTGATGATACCCGCCGGGCGCAGGTCAAAGTGCTTCTTGACCAAATCCAGAATTACCGCGTCGTCCACCTTGCCAGTGCCAAAAGTTTCAACCATCAACGAGATAGGGCGGGCGACCCCGATAGCGTAGGAAACCTGCAACTCCACCCGTTCCGCCAGCCCCGCCGCGATGATATTTTTGGCAACATAGCGCACCGCATAAGCCGCCGAGCGGTCAACCTTCGTCGGGTCTTTGCCACTGAACGCGCCGCCACCATGACGGGCAATACCGCCGTAGGTGTCCACAATAATCTTGCGCCCGGTCAGCCCGGCATCGCCCATTGGCCCGCCGATTACAAAACGCCCAGTTGGGTTGATGTAAAAACGGGTGTTTTCGTCAATCAATTCTGCCGGGACAACCCCTTCAGCCTTGATGACCTGCTCGATAACCTCGCGCTCAATTTGCTCGTTGGTAACTTCGGGGGCGTGCTGCGTACTAACCACAATCGCGTCTACCCGTTTGGGCTTACCAAAGCTGTATTCCACCGTCACCTGACTCTTGCCATCGGGCCGCAGATAGGCCAGTTGCCCTGATTTGCGAACCTGGGCCAACTTGCGGGTAATGCGGTGGGCCAGAGCAATCGAAAGGGGCATAAATTCGGGGGTTTCGTTACAGGCGTAACCAATCATCATCCCCTGGTCGCCCGCACCAATGGACTCAATTTGCTCATCGCTCATGTGACCTTGTTTGTCCTCTAAGGCTCTATCCACACCCATCGCAATGTCGCTGCTCTGTTCCTTGATACTGACAACGATACCGCAGCTATTGGCATCAAAGCCCATTTCACTGCTGGTATAACCAACTTGCCGGACGGTTTCGCGCACAATCTGGTCAATGTTGACGTAAGCGGTGGTGGTAATTTCACCCGCCACTAGGATTAGCCCGGTGGTGGTACTGGTTTCACAAGCCACCCGCGCTTGTGGGTCTTGCTCGAAAATCGCATCCAGCACCGCATCGCTGATTTGGTCGCACATCTTGTCGGGATGGCCCTCAGTTACGCTCTCGCTAGTCAGAAAAAACTGCGGCGAACTCATAAATGTTGTTGACATCTTCTCTATTTCTCCTTCTGTAATAGCCATCAGTCGTCAGCAAAAATTAGTTTTTAGGATTGCTGATAGCTGAAAGCTAATTGCTACTTATGTTCCACTCTGCCAGCTTGCCAGATACACTTTCTGCTCATCGGTCAGGGTGTCAATATCCACGCCCATCGCTACCAATTTCAAACGGGCAATTTCCGCATCAATATCGCGCGGTACAGTATAAACTTGGTTATTTAGTGTTCCATTATTCTTTTGAACCCACTCTGCCGCTAAAGCTTGATTAGCGAAGCTCATGTCCATAACGCTGGCAGGGTGGCCCTCAGCGGCGGCCAGATTTAGCAAACGCCCATCGGCTAACAGATAGACCTTGCGCCCATCGAAAAACTTGAACTCCTCTACAAACTCGCGCACATAGCGGCGGGTTTCGGACAGTTCATCCAGAAAGCCAATGTTGATTTCGTCATTAAAGTGACCGCTATTACCAATGATACAGCCATCTTTAATCTTGCGAAGCTGGCGGTTGACCACGTTCAGGTTGCCAGTGACTGTGATGATAATATCGGCAATCGGGGCGGCCTGTTCCAGGGTCATAACCCGGAAGCCTTCCATAACCGCTTCCAGCGCGCGAATAGGGTCAATCTCGGTCACAACGACCTGTGCGCCCATTCCCCGCGCCCGACTCGCCAGACCGCGCCCGCACCAGCCATAGCCAACTACCACAAAGGTTTTACCCGCCAGCAAAACGTTGGTAGCTCGTAACAGGCCGTCAAGGGTACTTTGGCCTGTGCCGTAGCGGTTATCAAACATATGCTTGGTATCGGCTTCGTTTACCGCTACAATCGGGAATTTTAACGCACCGTCTTTTTCCATCGCTTTGAGACGTACAACCCCGGTGGTGGTCTCTTCGGTGCCGCCGATAACGTCAACTAACTGGCTAGGGCGTTCCTGATGCAAGCGTGAAACCAGATCACAACCATCGTCCATCGTCTGGGTAGGACGGGAGTCCAGCACCGCGTCCAGGTGTCGATAATAGGTGGCGTTGTCCTCGCCCTTGATGGCGTAGGTAGGGATGCCATATTCAACCAGTGCCGCCGCTACATCATCCTGAGTGCTGAGGGGGTTAGAGGCACAGGCGGTAACTTCCGCTCCACCTTCTTTGAGAGTAATCAAGAGGTTGGCGGTTTCGGTGGTGATGTGCAGGCAGCAACCGAGGCGTTGTCCCGCCAATGGTTTTTCCTTAGCAAAACGTTCCCGCACCTGTTTTAGTACGGGCATTTCCAGAGCAGCCCAGGCGATTCTATCCCGCCCTTTAGCCGCCAGACTCATATCCTTCACATCATAGTTGTTGTTAACTTGCGTCATTACTTCGATAACTCCTCTGTAAATAGTGCTGAGTGCTGAGTGCCGAGTTGAAAATTAATCAACTCAAACCTTGTATTTACTCAGCGATCTCTGCGGTGAAAATTAAAACTTTAGCCTCTAGCTACCGCCGCCTCAGTCCAGAGCGGCATTTCGGGTTGACCAAAATTCTCAATGTAGCGGGCCTCAAACTCCGCCGGGGTGAACTTATGACCTTGCGTGCCGTAAGCCTCCACGCAATAGGCCGCCACCAGAGCCGCCACTCGTCCCATTTGTTCCAGGCTGTAACCCCGGATTAGTCCTTTGGCAATCCCGGAACGATAGGAATCGCCCGCTCCAGTGGGGTCGCGCAGGGCTTCGATTGGCACTATCGGAATATCTACCGAGCGTTCCCGCGACATAATAGTCGAGCCTTTTTCGCCTTTAGTGATTATCACATACTCGGCTTCTTCCAGAATTTGCTCCGGACTAAGACCAGTTTTATCGCGAAATACTTCCAACTCGTAATCGTTGCCAATAATCAGCTTGGCCCCTTTGATACTTTCAACCAGTTCTTCAGGGCTGAATCGAATAACCTGCCAGCCGATGTCATAGATATAAGGGACTTTTAACTGCTGGCTTTCCTTAACATGCTGAATCATCGCAGCAGGGTCGTCGGGGGAAATTATTGCAATCTCAATCGCGCTGGGGTTAGAATCGGCGATATGTAGTTCAGCGGCGTGGGTCATGGCCCCCGAATAGAATCCGGTTATCTGGCTGCCCGATTTGTCAGTGGTGATAAAGCAAGAGGCCGTAAACTTGTCGGGAATTACCTTAACCAGGCTAGTATCCACCCCAAGCTCTTCCAAAAAGGCCCGATATTCGCCAAAGTCGCTGCCGACTGTCCCCAGGATTGTAGGCCGCTCCTGCAACAGACTCAAGCTGTAGGCGATATTAGTAGCGCAACCGCCGCGCTGCTTCCGCAAAGTATCCACCAGAAACGATACGTTCAGGATGTGGATTTGCTCCGGCAGAATATGGTCTTTGAAGTAGCCCGGAAAATCCATTATATGGTCGTAGGCTATTGAGCCTGTAACAAGAATTGACATACTCTCCCCCCAAACTAAATCTGTGTAGGGAAAGGTCTGTGACCCTCCCGGTTGGGTTACAAACCCAACCCTACACATTACTGAATAATTGCTTAATAGATTGTTCAAACGGCGGGTAAGCAATTCCCCGTTCGGTGATAATGCCCCGAATATAACGGGCCGGAGTTACATCAAAAGCGAAATGAGCCGCCTTGACTCCCTCTGGCGCGATTCTTTTGCCCCCGACGGACGTAACCTCATCGGGGCTACGTTCCTCAATTGGTATCTCCGCCCCTGAAGCGATATTCAGGTCAATCGTCGAAAGTGGGGCGGCGATATAAAATGGTACATTATTCTCTTTTGCCAGCACTGCCACCATGTAAGTACCGATTTTATTAGCGGCATCGCCATTAGCGGCAATTCTATCCGCCCCCGTAACCACAAACTGCACTTTGCCCCGTTGCATTAGATGCCCTGACATATTATCAGTAATTAAAGTGTGGGGAATGCCTAATTGTTGCAGTTCCCAGGCGGTCAGCCGCGCCCCCTGCAAAAATGGGCGGGTTTCGTCTACCCAGACGTGAATATTTTTGCCCGCCTCGTGGGCGGCGGTAATAACCCCTACCGCTGTACCATAACCCGCTGTTGCTAGGGCTCCCGCGTTGCAATGGGTCAGAATATTATCGCCATCTTTTATCAGCGTTGCGCCAAAAGCTCCCATTGCCCGGTTTCCAGCAATATCGTCGGCATGAATCTTTTTTGCCAGAATTAATATTTCTTGAGAGATTTCGCTATTGTCAAGACCTTTTACTGAAAGGGTTTGGGCCAGTTTCAGACATTTATGCACAGCCCAACTAAGATTGACAGCGGTGGGGCGGGTTTGGGAGAGCCAGTTTGCGGCTTCTTCAAGTTTTTCAAGAAAAGCTGAGGGTGAGAGTATTTCAAATTCAAGGGCGGCTAAAACCATCGCGTAGGCGGCTGTTACCCCAATGGCGGGTGCGCCCCGTACTTTCATGCTGCGGATAGCTTCGCCCGCCTCGTTATAGCTGTGGCAAACTACAAATTCATACTGATGTGGTAGCAAAATTTGGTCAATCAAGAGTAACGCATGGTCACTATTGCGCCATTCTACCGTGTATATTTGTTTAGAAAGCGGGTTAAGTTGTACTACTTGGTCTTTCAATCGTTAAATTGCCTACACCCCAAAATATCACGGGCAAAAAAAATCCCGGCAATGCTTTTTACTCACATCAAGCCGAGAACAGACGTAATTTAGAAATTATCGCCTCTCATCTTTCAGATTGCCAAACAATCTGTTGGAATTGGCACCACACTTCGCTATCACTAGCTTCGCGGTTGCCGGGCTTCATCGGGCCAGTCCCTCCACCTCTCTTGATAAGAGTATATGCTATTTATTTTTTGAGCAATTTGTCCCCAAACTGCCTTGTATGAAATATAACATACGAAACGCTAAAAATCAAATTTTGCCCAAATTTACCAGCCCTAAATGAGCGGAAATAGCTATCATTAAAAAAACCTCACATAGATTTTACATTTTATTTACAAAGGTATTGCATAATATGTTACATCTGAATGAGTACATTGTAATGTACGTTTTTATCCAAGCATTTATATTGGGGTAAGGGTTTATAGCACATGCAATATTTCAGTAAGCGTTCAAGCCGCAACGGTGCTTTTGGCTTATTCATCCTGGTTTTATTCATCCTGCTAGAATTTTCAAAATTAGGGACGGCTCTGGCGGAACCAACCTCCCTGACCGATAACCTGTCCACCAATTCCTATAACTCTTTCCTGAAACTTTGGTCACGCAATGACTCGCCAGTGTCCACTGGTGTAACCGCTCGAAGCTGGCTATGGGGGCCAACACCCTTCAAGGTTGGCTCGGAGTCCTATATTAACTCGCCGGGGGGCAATCGGGCGGTAGCTTATTGGGACAAAAGCCGCATGGAGATTAACGACCCGACCGCCGATACTAACAGCCAGTGGTATATTACTAACGGCTTGTTGGTGCGCGAGCTGGTTAGTGGCAAAATGCAACTTGGTGACAACAGCTTTCAGGATGCCAACCCTGCCACTGTTTCGATAGCGGGCGACCCGGCAGAGGGGAATCCCGACGCTCCCAGCTATGCCAGTTTTAGCAAAGTAGCCTCGTTAAACAACGACCATCAGACCACTAAAGCTCTCGGTACGCCCCTGACCTCTACTATTAACAAGGCCGGAAATTTATCCAGCGATGCCAGCCTCAGCCGTTTTGGGATTAAAAATGGCTATTATGATACTACTCTGGGCCATAATATCCCCGATGTCTTTATTAATTACTTCAACAGTAACGGCACGATTCTGGATAATAACGCCCTGAAAACCGCCAGTCTGGTTAACTGGATATTTGCAGCAGGTTTTCCCCTGACTGAGGCTTATTGGGCTAACGTCAAGGTCGGCGGTAAGGTAATGCCCGTACTAATCCAACTTTTTGAGCGGCGGGTACTGACCTATAACCCGGCTAACGACCCTGCCTGGCGGGTGGAGATGGGCAATGTGGGCCAGCATTATTATAGTTGGCGATATACTCAACCGCCCGTTGTTCCACCTCTGCCCGTAACCTTACCCCCGCCCTCTCCCGTAGTGGTTGCGCCCGTGAGCAGCAGCTTTGTAAATTTCTCTGATGTTGCCAGTGGCGAGAAGGTGTTAGAAATTGGCAACGATAACCTGAAACGCACCGTAGTTTTCGGTAAACAAAACGGAGCTTATACCAGTAGCATGCTGAACCGCCAGACCGGGCAGGAATATTTGGGTGAAGCGGGGCCCGAATTTAGCCTGGAACTTTCCTCGGAACTGACCGGGCAGAATGTCACTACCAGATTAGCGGCTGATAGTTTTCACCCTGCTGATTTCAGGGTTTTGATATCTACCCAGGCTGAAAGTGTCGCTCAGGTGCTATTCCAGGGCGAATTTCAGGGCAGCCCGATTAATCTTTCGGTCTATTATCAGGTGTTGACTGGGCAAAATTTCGTGCGGAAGTGGCTAACCATAGACCCTTTTAACGCTTCGGGCTGGGTGATAAAGTCTGTTACGCTGGAGGACTGGAAACCCACCAGCCAGCTCCAACCTCTGAGGCCCGCCGCCCGTTATTCCGACACTTATTCGAGTGGGCAACCGAATTATGGCTACTCGGTGGAGAAAAATGCCGTTGATACCAGCGACCCTGACAAGCGTTTTGAGGCGGCGAATGACTCAACCTCAGTGGGGGTTCATTCTAACCAGCGTGAGGGTTTTTATTTCTTTGACGAGTCGTTATTTGGGCAGGAACATTTTAACGCCGAAAGTGGCCTGAGAGTAGGCAATACCGATTTTGTGGAACCTGCTAACGCCTTTAGCAGTGGGCGCAGCGTCTTTGGGGTTTGGCAGGGTACACCAGATATTGGTTTCAAGCGTTTCAACGAATATTTATATAATAACTATGCGGTGGTCAAAGCCAAGCGTGACCCGGTGTGGTTTAGTACCTGGTATCCTTATGAAAGTGGTATTTACGAAAATCTGTTGCTGGACACCGTAGACCGTATGCAGTCGGCAGGCTTCTACGATATGTTGCATATTGATGCGGGTTGGCAATCGGGCGCACCTCTATCGGTAAATACTGAGCGTTTCCCCAACGGTCTTGACCCGATTATTGGCAAACTCAAAGCCGACGGCAAAACGCTTGGCCTCTGGATTAACCCTTTTAGCCGAAGTTATGAGTCGCTGGAAGGTTATAGCGATTTTGCCAATAGTAATCCGGCCTGGGTGGATAATAGCGACCCTAAAAAACGTTTTTGCCCCCTTAGCGGGGCGGGTGATTATATTCGTAACCGTTTGCTGGATATTGCCCGAAACTGGCCCCTGGACGAAATTTATTGGGATGGGGCGGACTGGAATATTAGCAATTGTCTGAGTGACGAGCGCGGTTGGCGCACCCCCGACGAAGAATATCATAATATGATTAAGTTCTACGCCGGGATTTTGCGGGATTTGCACGCTATTCGCCCCAATCTGCGGGTTAATATCTGGAGTTCGCCGCCCGATATCCACTGGCTGAGCGTAGCCGACCAGGTGCAATTATCGGATATAGACGAGCCGCCCGTCCTGACCAGCGAGCTTTTGCGCCGCCAACAAATGTATTATGCCACTTTTAATATGCCTTATCCAACCATTTGGGGCGACTGGTACGGTATTTCCTACAAGCGCAGTTGGTCGGATGGTTTGGGCTTGCCGCTGGATATTATCAAGTACGCCACCGTGAGCGTTATCGGCAACGGGGCGATTCAGGCGGGTGGCTCGCTTGATTTAGCAAATACTCCTCCGGCGGTTATACAGTTTTTGAATCAGTTATTTAGCTGGCGCAAGCAATATGCCGATTATTTTAATGTCTATCAGCATGTGTTAGGTTTCCCCGACGGTATGAATATTGATGGGGAGGCTCATCTTATTAACGGCAAAGGATTTATACTTCTTTTCAACCCCACCAATACCGCCAAACAGGTGGATTTGCCTCTTTCAGAGCCGGAACTTGAATTGAAAGCCGGGGTATATTACAATATCAGCAACTGGACGGAACTGAGTAATGGAGTCTCGCTTGGTCAGGCCCGTCCCGGTGATAAAATGACCCTCACCATTCCCGGTTACGGCTACAAGATTATCGGGATTAATATGTGAGAAGTCATAAGTCGAAGGTCGAAGGTTGCAAGTCCAAAGCCTAGTAAAATATCTCGATTGAGTTGATAATAGTTAGGACTTTCTTTTTGAGGAAGATTAGGTAGTAAAGACTTTAGTCTTTTCTTGATTACAGAGTAAGAAGCGACTGAAGTCACTACTACCTTCAAAACCTTTGCTATTTATCAGCTTGAGTCTATCAACTCATTTTTGATAGATTATCTAATTTTTGGTTATTAAATTTACGAGTCCCCGACGTTGGGTTGTATCGTAATAAATTGCTTACAGATAAAATCAAACTAAACTCGAACGACACTGCACCCTCGTCTCTACCAAAAATGTCGTGGGCAGCGCGGTTTATTGGTTTTTTAAAACAAATCCTAAGTCATTCCCCTTTTTTAATCGTGCTGGGTTTATATCTGTTCTGGGCGGGTAGTTACAGCCTGAATGTGCCGCTCTGGGAAACGCCCGACGAGCCCGACCATTTTGCCTATATCCAATATATTAAGGATACGGGCGGGCCACCCATCCAGAGTTTTGAGGAAGGCAAAAACAAGGTCGTAACCGGGCATCACCCCCCGCTCTACTATTTTCTGGGGGCCCTGCTAACCTCCCCCACCAATAGTCGCGATTTCAGCAAACTCAACCCCAACCGCTATTTCAGCTTTTCTAACTCGGATGGCGGGGTGAACGTTTTCGATAATACCAACGAACAGAACACTATGCCCGGTGCAATTGCGGCGGCCCACACGGTACGTTGGTTGTCGGTAGCCTTTAGCGCCGGGACGCTGATTTGTATTTATCTGGCGGGGTTGCTGGTGTTCGGTGGGAGTTCATGGACTTGGGCGGGGAGCGGACGCATTCCAGCGACCATGGCCGTCACTTTTGCTGGATTGTTGCCCCAATTCGCCTTTCTAAGTGGGGCTATTAACAACGATAATGCGGTAATTTTCTTCTGTGCCCTGAGCCTATATCTGTGTATGAGGCTGGCTCTGTTCAATAAAAAGCCCGCTTGGTGGGAATATGCCGCTTTGGGAGCAGTGATTGGTCTGGGGATGCTGGCGAAATATAACGAGATTGTTTTTATTCCGCAGGTGGGGGTAGCGGTAGGGTTATTGGCGTGGCGGTTACGAAACTGGCGGGTTTTCTGGCAAGGAGCTTTGATTAGTGGGGCGGCCTGTATTGCCGTGTCAGGCTGGTGGTTTGTGCGCTCCCAGATACTTTACGGCGACCCGGCGGGCTGGAGTATGTGGCGCAGCAGCTTCAAGTCGGCCTATAGTGATGATTTTAAGTGGTCATGGCAAGCTCTTGACCATTTCTGGAGTCGCTGGTTTAACTCCTGGTGGGGCTTCTTTGGTTGGTTTAATGTGCCATTTGAGCCTGAGATTTATAATGCTCTGGGCTGGGCTTCGGCAATTCTGGCGGCCTGTATTGTGGGTCTAGTTCTAACTATGTTAATTAGTTTTGGTTGGGGCAAAACCCGTCGAAAATCGCTAACAGGTCTGGCGGCTGACCGCCGGATGTGGGTTATGGGGCTGTTTTGTGGCCTGACGCTAATTTTTGTGGGTATCTCCGCTCTAAATTATGCCGCCAGCTTTGGGGATGCCGGGACGCAAGGCCGCTATTTGTTCCCCGCACTCCCTGCCATCGCCTTGCTAGTTGGTGGGGGTTTAGGCTGGTTGGTGGGTTGGTTACGTTTTAGCGGGCTGAAGTGGCTGGGAGTCAGCGCGGGCTATTTAATGTTAGGGGTAGGGGTGGTGGCTTTGGTGTTACTTAACCAACATGCCCTCTATGACCGTATCCTGCCCGCCTATGCTACCCCCGATGTGGTTATCAGGGATTTGCCACCTACCGCTATCCGTAGCCTTGAAACTAAAACTTTTTGGCCTAATATGGGCCTGATTGGTTACGAAGTTGAGCCCAAATCACGAGCGGATATAAAACCCGGCCCTTACCACCTGACCCTGTACTGGCAAGCCCAACGCCGCACCGAGGATAATTTTGTGCTGTTTATCCACCTGCTGGATGGCACTCAGTTTGTCACTGGTACGGATGGGCCTCCCGGTTTTGGGCGTTTCCAGACCTATAAATGGGGCAAGGCTAATATTATCAGGGACGAACGCACCCTGAACCTGACCCCGGAGGCTGTCCAGCAAATAAAATCCTCAGCAAACCCGCTTCGTTTTATGCTTGGCTGGACAAAATCCCCCGGTGGCGAACGCGCTCAGCTTGAAAATACCAAAATTGAGGAAATTTATATCAATTGGAATTAAATGGGAAAGATGAAAAATCAGGGGTCGGGGGCTGGGGGTTAGGGGTCAGGGTATGCTGGTCGCCCTGCCCATGCGGAAATTCGTAGGAGCAGGTTCTGTCCTGCGATAACCATCGGATGGCAGAGCATCCTCCTACAATTATTCCCTGGTTTTAGATTTTCCTAATGGCTAATACCTAGAAGCTGATGGCTGACAGCTTTTCCGACAACCGACAACCGCTAACCGACAACCATTCACGGGGCAAATTATGACAGACGAACTACGGATTGGAACGACTATAATCAGGTTGCAACAGGGCGATATTGTACAAGCTGCTACCGAAGCAATAGTGAATGCCGCTAACTCCTCGTTGGCGGGGGGTAGTGGGGTTGATGTGGCCATTCATCGGGCGGCAGGGCCAGAACTTTATATCCAGACCCGCCAGTTCGGTGGATGCAAAACCGGAAGTGCCGTTATCACCACCGCTGGACATATTCCTTTGCCCACTCGCTATATTATCCACGCGGTTGGCCCAATTTTTAACCCGCTTAAAGCTGATAAATCCAGCGCGTTGTTAGCTAGTGCCTATCGCAAGAGCCTGGAATTAGCCGAAGAAAAGCAACTTAGAAGTATTGCGTTCCCCGCTATTAGCACCGGGGCCTATATGTTCCCGATTGCTAAAGCCGCCCCTATCGCCCTGCAAACCGTGATAGATTATCTAAAAGGCCAGAATTCGTCTTCCAGCCTGGAACTGGTGCTGTTTGTGCTTTTCACCGCCAACGACCTTGAAGTATACCGCGAAGCTCTGGCCCAACTTTAAGAAAGAGTTATCAACCGTTTGTCTGACGTATGCGCTAGAGATTAAAATTTTTACCGCCAAGAAGTTTTAATTTCTCTGTGTACTCTGTGCCTCTGTGGTGAATAACTCAGGCCAGTTTGCGGATGTTGCGGCAATTCGGGTAGCCTGTGCAACCGTAAAACTCCCCGTATGGCCCTTTGCGCTTGACCATCGCCTTGCCGCATTTTTCGCAGGTAATAGTAGCGGTGGTAGTCGAGGGGGGTTGGGCTGAGACAGTTTTGGGCGTAGCAGCCTTGCGGGTGCGGGTTGAGGTGGCTCTTTCGGTGGTAGCAACTTTGGTAGTGGCCTGGACTGGTTCTTTTTCGGCGGTTTTGGGCCGACTATTGCTGCGTTTGTACGAGCCACCCTTGCCGTAGCTGCGGCTGGTTTTTCGAGCAGTGGAAGGTGGGGGCATATCCTCGGCTGCGAGGGTAATTTTGCCCACCTCTCGTTCCGCCAGAGCCAGCCGCGCCATCATTGGAGTATATACCCCCGCCACCAAAGGAACCCACTGTCGTTTTCCCTCGGCTACCTCGTCCAACTCGCTTTCCAGTTTGGCGGTGAACTGCACATCTAGCAAATCGGGGAAACGGGCCACCAACAAATCGTTCACCGCCCGCCCTAACCCGGTAGGCTGGAATTTTTTCTCTTTACCCTCACCAGCGATAACGACATATCCCCTATCCTGAATAGTTGCCAGAATAGTAGAATAAGTGCTAGGGCGACCTACCCCTAACTCCTCCAAAGCTTTTACCAGCGTAGCCTCGCCAAAACGGGGCGGCGGTTGGGTGAAATGTTGCTCGGCTAACAGTTTTAGCAAATCCAATGGGTCGTTCGCATCTAAAGCGGGTAGCCCCTTTTCTTCGTCCAGTTCGTCGCTGTCGCCCCGCCCCTCACGATAGACCGCCAGAAAGCCAGGGAAAATAATTCGTTCGCCCGTCGCTCGGAACAGGTAGGGGCTTTTGCTCAGGTCGCGAGGTTGGGCTTCAATCTCAACGGTGGTCAGCTCTACCCGTGCAGGTGACATCTGGCTGGCGATAAACCTCTGCCAGATTAAGCGATAGAGTTTGTATTGTTCTGCCGTCAGAAAATTCTTAACATTATCAGGTTGGCGGGCGGGATTAGTGGGGCGTATTGCTTCGTGGGCCTCTTGCGCCCCTTTGCTTTTGGTAGTGTAGTGGGGCGGCTTTTCGGGTAGATATTCTGGCCCAAATTGCTGCTCAATCACCGGGCGGGCCGCCATCTGTGCTTCGTAGGCCACGTTGAAACTATCGGTACGCATGTAGGTAATCAGCCCGGTATGCCCTTCCGGCCCTAGCGAAACGCCTTCATAAAGTTGCTGGGCGATTTGCATAGTAAGTTTGGTGGGGAAGCGCAGTTTGCGGCTGGCTTCCTGCTGCAAGGTGCTGGTGGTAAAGGGCGGGGCGGGATAGCGTTTGGCCTCTTTGCGAGTGACTTTGGCTACTTTCCATTTGCTGCCCTCTAGCTCGGTTACCACCACCTTAGCCGCATCGCCATTCTCAAATTCCCATTTCTTTTGGGGCGTTTTGGCTTCTTCCGGGCGGGTCACAGACCCACCCCTACTGTTTTCTGGTAATCCTTTCCGACCCACCATTGATGCCCGAAAAACATCCTGTTTACGCTTGCTCCAGGGACTTTTGGCAAGGTCGGCTTCGACCGTCCAGAACTCGCGAGGCACAAAGGCTTCAATCTCGCGCTCCCGCTCCACCACCACCCGCAAGGCCACGCTCTGCACCCGCCCCGCGCTGAGGGTCTGGTTGACCGTTATTTTATGACGCAGCA
>Ga0209511_1000661_pt1 | contig 33549 bp, 21 predicted proteins | sample SSSSmetaG_FD_184141 | JGI IMG/M metagenome (GOLD analysis project Ga0209511, IMG submission 184141) | Glacier valley bacterial and archeal communities from Borup Fiord, Nunavut, Canada, to study Microbial Dark Matter (Phase II) - ​SSSS... | ecosystem: Environmental > Aquatic > Freshwater > Ice >... | reverse complement strand
ATGTACTGCTGCACCCGCCGCCGCATCTGGGCGCTCTGGGTGTTGGTGAACGTGTGCAGCACGTGCCGCCGCGCGCTGCTGAAGGTGCCCATGTAGTTGGGCGGCTCCTTGCGCTTCAGCGCCCGCCGGGTTTCTTCGGGCGAGTAGCCCGGATAGACCGGCACGACGGGCTGCTCGTCGGTGAACAGAATCCAGTCGCGCGTTCGCTGGGGCAGCTCGCGCCAGGGCCGGTCCACGTCGTAGCCGAGCGTAACGAGAATGTCGCGCTGATTCTGCCCGCCCCAGGCTTGCGGCCACGCCGCCACGGCCCGCTCGCGGATAGTCAAGGCGGGGTCCGGCACCATTGAGGCTTCCGTCACCTCATACACCCGGCCCTGGCCGTGGCAGCGCTCGCAGGCGCCCTCGGGGGTATTGGCCGAAAACGCCTCGGCGTAAATGATGCCCTGGCCGGGCGGGTAGTCGCCGGCCCGCGAATACAGCATGCGCACCAGATTCGAGAGCGTCGTGACGGACCCCACGCTGGAGCGGGTACTCGGCGCGCCGCGCTGCTGCTGCAAGGCCACGGCCGGCGGCAGCCCGTCGATGCGGTCCACGTCGGGCACGGTGAGCTGGTGAAACAGCCGCCGCGCGTAGGGCGACACCGACTCCAGGTAGCGCCGCTGGGCCTCCGCGTAGAGCGTCCCGAAGGCCAAGCTAGACTTGCCCGAGCCGGACACGCCGGTGAACACCACGAGCGCGTCGCGCGGGATGTCCACGTCCACGTTTTGCAGGTTGTGCTCGCGCGCGCCGCGCACCCGCACCAGGCCGGGCGCGGCCGGGGTGTCGGCAGTCGTAATCGGGCGGGTCGCGGCCGCGCCGTTGTCGGCGAGGGCGGCGGTTTCAGCGGTCAGCGCCGGAGTTTCGGAAGGAAGCATGGACGCTCGTACTGCCCCAACGGCGCTGGGGTTGGGGCGGCCTGTCGAGGCTAACTTTTTAAGCTGAATTTATTCGGCTGACTTCAAGTCGTGTCGGGCGCGTACACTCCGCTTATCGGGTTTTCGGCGCGAAATTTCACCGAACCCCCCCGCTCGCCGGCCGTAAGGAATACTAGCTTTTTTAGCTACTACCCTCTCCATGCTTTTCCACAAGTTGCCCGCCGATGTTTATCAATCAACCTCCTATCGAGGCGCAAGCCTACCGCGATTTTATCGCTAACCGCGAATTTCCCTGCGTGGCGGCCAAAACCGCCCTCACCTTCGAGCAACTCGACTGCCTCGTCGTGGACCACCTCGCCTGCCCCCACGACGACCAGCGGATTCTCGATTTTCTTTACGAGTTCACCGACCGCTACCGCGCTTCCGAGCGGCTTTTTCACTCGGCCGCCGTTGTTTTTCGCGGGCCGACGCGGCCCACCGAGGCGCAATTCGACGAACTGCTCTGGCAGCGCCTGCAAAGCCTTTCCGACCTCGACGCGCGCCGCTACGCCTACGACCCGCGCGTGGTGAGCGACCCCGCCTCGCCCGATTTCAGCTTCAGCCTGAAAGAAGAAGCGTTTTTCATCATCGGTATGCACCCCGGCAGCCGCCGCCCGGCCCGGCAGTTCGCGTATCCCACGCTCGTCTTCAACGCCCACCAGCAGTTCGAGCGCCTGCGCACGGAAGACAAATACACGAAATTGCGCGACACCATCCGCGTCCGCGACGTGGCCTACGCCGGGGCCATCAACCCGATGCTGCGCAACTTCGGCGACGCGTCGGAGGTCTTGCAATACAGCGGCCGGATGTACGATGAAGCGTGGCAGTGCCCGTTCGTGAGCAAGCACGCGGCGTAACACCAAGCTCTGCTTGGTGAAGCGTTAGCACGGCACCCAGACCGGGCGAACGCCTCACCAAGCAGAGCTTGGTGTTGCCCCTTACTTTTCAATCATGAACCTGATTCCCCCCCGTAGCGGCACGGCCTTTCTGCTCAAGCAAGGCCAACGCCTGAAAGTAACCGACCCGCAAGGTGAGCAAGTATCCGATTTCGTGTGCTTCAACCAGCACGATACGGCCGAATACCTGTCCTCGGGCCGCACGATAGACTACGCCGAGACCATCTTCCTCACCGTCGGCCACCCGTTCTATTCTAACCGGAGCCGGGTCATGTTCGAGCTGGTCGAAGACACCGTGGGCCGTCACGATTTCCTGCTCACGCCCTGCTCGGCCGACACGTTTCGCCTCATCTACGGCCACGAGCACCCCCACCGCGGCTGCCACGGCAACCTGACCGAAGCGCTCGCCCCCTACGGCATCACGGGCGACCAGATTCCCATCTGCTTCAACCTGTTCATGCACGTCACGGTGGATTCCGATACCGGCCGCGTGGCCGTGCTGCCCCCCAAAAGCCGGGCCGGCGACTACGTGATTATCGAAGCGAAGATGGATTTGATTGTGGGCATGACGGCTTGTTCGGCCGAGATGTCAAACAACTATGCCTTCAAGCCGATTGGGTTTGAAGTGCTGAGCTGAGGTTTCTTGTTTCTTGTTTTTAGGGCGCGGATTCTCGCGAAGTTCCGCGAAGTCAAACTCCCGCTATCTTGCCCGGCTTAAGTTTGAAACAAGAAACAAGAAACAAGAAACCCATGACCCCCGGCCTCATCATCGGCGGCGGCATCGCTGGCCTCACGGCGGCGCTGGCGTTGCGGCAGCGCGGCATCGCGGCCGTGGCGTGTGAAGCAGCCCCACGAATCCTGCCGCTGGGCGCGGGCATCTGGCTGGCCCCCAACGCGCTGCAAGTGTATGAGCGGCTGGGGCTGGCCGACAAAATCAACGCCGCCGGGATGCCGCTTGACACCATCGCCCTCGTGGACGGGCAGCAGCGGCCGCTACTCAACGCCGACCAGGCGCGGGTGCGGGCGCGCTATGGGCACGGCACGACGGCTATCCGCCGGGCCGCCTTGCAGGCGATTTTGCTGGCTGAGTTTGGGGCTGAAAACGTGCGGCTGGGCCACGTTTGCGCGGGTTTTGAGGAAGGTACAACTGACGTAACGGTTCGCTTCACCAATGGCGAACAGCTCCGGGCGAGCTTTGTAGTGGGGGCCGATGGACTGCATTCGCGGGTGCGGGGGGCGCTGTTTCCGGGCGCGCGGCCGGTGCGCGGCGACGGCTACCGGGTGTGGCGCGGCGTGGCCCCGCTCCCGCTGGCCGCCCCGTTCCGGCGTGCCATCCGCGAAGCTTGGACCGGGGGCTTGCGCTTTGGCTTTTCGGAGATTGAGCCGGGCGTGGTGGACTGGTTCGCGGCCGTGCCGACCAGCTTCGACCCGGCGCGCGCCGGCCTGCGAGCGCGCCTGCGAGCCGCGTTCGCGGGCTTCGCTGCTCCCGTGCCCGCCATCCTGGCGGCCACCGACGAAGCCGGCATCATCCACACCGAAGTGGCGCGCCTGCCGGCCCTGCCGCGCTGGCACCGGGGCCGGGTGGGCCTCATCGGCGACGCGGCCCACGCCGGCCCACCCTACCTGGGCCAGGGCGGCTGCCAGGCCGTCGAGGATGCCTACGCCCTGGCCCTGTGCCTGGCCCAAACCCCGCAAGACCCGGCCCGCGCCTTCGCCGCGCTGGAAAAACTTCGCCGGGGCCGCGCCCGCCATGTCGTGCGCACGGCCCGGCTGATGGGCGCGGTGGGCTATTTGGCGGGGCCGCTCGGGGCGTTGCGCAACGCCGCGTTTCGGGCGATGCCGGAGTGGGTTAGTGAGCGGCAGTTCGCGGGGGTGTATGGGTTGAAATATTAGGCAGCGTTTAGCGAGGCTGGATTTCGTTGCCTTCCGCCGGCCGCAGCAGGTGACCCAGGCCCTCCTTATCGAAAATAATCCGGCCTATTTTGAGCGCCGACCATCCTTCGCGCAGCACGTATGAAAATACGGGGGATTCTTGCACCAGCTCACACTCGACGTGATACTTCTTTATGTTGTCGGACGCAATTGCCTGCTGTTTTTCAAGCTGTAGTAAATGCGTGGAGACAAAAAAGAAACAATGCGGAAATTGCGTCAGCCCACGCAGCGTAGTCTGGGTAATATCAAGCGCATCGTCCACGTTCGTGCCCCGAAATAGCTCATCGAACAGGGCGAAGCAAGGCCGCGATGCCCGCGCTTGCTCCACCACGGCTTTTAGAGTTTTAATTTCGGTCATAAAATGGCTGTAGCCCGCCTGTAAATTATCGGCAGAATTGATGACTACGACCAGCGTTTGGAAAAACGGTATTTCACACCGTGCGGCGGGTACGCCAATCCCGACGTGCGCCAGATATACGCACAAGCCAATAGCTTTGAGCAGGGTAGATTTACCCGACATATTCGGGCCGGTGAGCACCACTACCCGCTCGTGCGGCAGCAGGAGCAATGAATTTTTGACGACTTCCGCCACGGCGGGATGATAAAATTGCTCAAGCCGAAAATCCTCGCCGCCCACTTTTGGAAAAGTGAAGCCGTGCTTCAACATACCCCGGGCAATTGACCAGTAGGCTTCAAACAACGCCAGAAACTGCCAGAACTTCGCGCAGGCTTCTTCGCCCAGGCCGTTCAATAAATTAGCGAAGCGAAGTGATTGAGTAGTCGAAAATTCATCGTCCCTAATTTTAACCAACAAAGAATCAAGGTCCAGTTTTCGCAGAAAATCCAGTGCCCACCGCAGCTGTTCCGTGAAGTCGTTTGGAAAAACCGACTTATTCAACGGCCGTAAATACAGTCGTTGCAGTTTCTCCAGAAATAGCACCGTCTGCACTTGCGACGAGTGCAGCTGCCGGCGCGCGGCCTCCGAGAAATGCAGCCTGACAACGCGCCTCAGGGCAGCCGCTCCGGTCGGCAGCGCTTCGAATGACAAGCTGCTGAAATACTGACGCACCTCTTGATAATCGAGCGTGCGATAGCCGAAATCGCCTAATACCGCCCAATTATTTATAAAACCCTGGATTATTTGCTGGCGCTCCTCCAGCAGCGCTGTTGTGGCGAGCGGTATTTTGAGTAAACCAAGCAGACACTGTTTTGCACGTGGATTATCCGTGTAGTCGAAAAACGGCAGAATATCCGAATCCAAGCGTAAATCATCGATTCGCAGCATAATACGGCTTGGTAAGTAATGCGTCAGCAGTAAGTGGCTCGTTTGAGTATGCCCGGAGTAGTAAGGCGTTTTGTTTGCTTCATTGAGCGGAGCAAATGAGATGAGCAAAATACTTTTACCCGCTCTGCATGACAGTTATTTAAATCAAAGAACAGATACCCAGCCGCCCGCCGCGCGCACCCGCTCCAGCAGGGCCGCGTGGTGTGGGGCGCGGCTCAGCACCAGCTCGTTGCCGAGCAGAATCAGCTGCTGGCGGGCGCGGGTCACGGCCACGTTGAGCTTGCGGTCCACGCGGCCGGTTTCGTCGGGCGATACCATGAGTTCTAATTGATGCTCGTGGTGGCAGCAGAAGCTGACGATGATGACCTCGCGCTGGCTGCCCTGGTAGCGCTCCACGGTATCGACGCTGACCAGGGCCAGCGCGGGCAATTGGTATTCGGCGGCGAGCTGGGCGAGGCGGGCGCGGATGCGGGCGGCCTGGTTGCGGTACGAGGCGATGATGCCCAGCGTGGCGGCCGGGTCGAAGCCCACGCCGTAGCCCAGCGCGATTTGCAGGGCGGCGCGGGCGGCCAGCTCGGCTTCGGCGCTCGATTCTTTTTGCGACAAATCATCTGGCTGGCGGCGGGTGGGCACGAACACCAGCCGCTGGCGGCGCAACGCCCAGGCGAACTGGGTGAACTGGTCGGCCGCGTCGGCGGGCGCGGGCCATGCCTGGGGGTTGAGGCTGGCCGCTTGCCAGGGCGCGGGCGAGCGGAGCTGGCCGTCGTAGAAATCGGCGTTCACCAGCTCGGCCAGGCTGGCGTGGGCGCGGTGCTGGTCGGCGAGCGTGCCGTGGGCGTAGGGCCAGTTGGCCTCGGCCCGCCGAAACAAGCGCTCGAAATACGAGTTGCGCAAGTTGCTCAGGCCCAGCTGCTCTTTCAACAAATCGGCCACGGCCGGGGCCACGGCGCTGGCGGCCGGCTCCTGCTGCACGACGGCCGGCAGCTGGCGGTGGTCGCCGATGAGGATGAATTTCTTCACCCGGCCCAGCAACGCCAGCATGGGCGCTTCGAGCACCTGGCTGGCCTCGTCCACCACGGCCACGTCGAAGCTTTTTAGCTCGAACAGCTCCGGCCGGCCTAATAAGGAGCTAATAGTGCCCACGTAGAGCGGCGTGTTTTTGAGCAGCTCGCGCACCTGCTTGCGGTTGGGCAAGTCGCGCAGCATGTTGTCGAGCAAGTACGGCCGGTAGGCGGGCGAGGTGCCCAGCCGCGAGCCGATGCGGATGAACGACAAGCCGGCCTCCATCAACTGCTCGCAAATTTCGTCCACCGCCCGGTTGGTGTAGGCGGCCAGCAGCGTGGCGTGGTCGGTGGTTTGGTGCAGGCGCACGGCCAGCTCGCGCAGCACCGAGCGGGTTTTGCCGGTGCCGGGCGGCCCGCAGAGCACGAACCAGTCGGGCGCGGCCAGCGCGCGGGCCACCACGTCGGGGGCCGTGGTGGCGGGCGGCGCGTCGGCCGACCAGCCGGCCGGCGGGCGCGGGGCGGTGCGCGTGAGCAGGCGGCGACGCTGGGCGGCGGGCAAACTCAAAAACGCCGTCAGCCCGGCCCACTCGCGCCGGAACGTGTCGTAGGTGTCCGGCTCCAGCGCCCAGTGCGAGTGCCCGGCCAGGTAGCGCGGGGCCAGCCGCCGGTTGCGCACGGCCAGCACCACGCGCCCGTCCGCGCCCAAATCCTCGGCTAAGGTTACTTTGACAACTTGCGCGTCGAGGACGCTGAGTTGGCGGGTTGTTTCTTGTTTCTTGTTTCTTGTTTCTTGTTGGGTGTTTGGTATTGGGTTTTCGGTGTCAGGGCCATTGCTCCTCTGCGGTACTTCTGCGAAATCCTCTGCGCCTTCTGCGGTGAAAGAACTCGCTTTTCTTCTCGGATATAGAATCAGCGTGTCGCCGGCGCGGAAATTGACTTCGCGGCCGCCGGCGGGGCGTTGCAGGATGAGGTGGGGGCCGAGGCCCTGGCGGGCTTCATCGGGGGCGTTGGAATGGTCTTCGACAATCGTTAATTCATCGAGCAAACTAAAATTCTGGTGCTTGCGGGCCTGGGGCAGCAACCACAGCCCGGCCTGACCGCCGTCGTCGCCGGGGCGGGCGTCGTCGCCGAGCAGGGCTAGGCGCATTTCGCGGGCGGCGAAGCGGGTCAGCTCCAGGCAGTAGGCCCGCTCGGTGCGGTCGGCGGCGGCCCACACGCGAGCGGTTTCGGCGGCTTTGTCGCGGTTGAAGCTCGGCACCGAGGGCAGGTGCGGCTGCAGCACGGGCGCGAGCAAAGCGGCCGTCTGGCCGGGGCTGGTGGCGCGGGCCAGCTGTAATTCTAACCCCACGAGCTGGTTGCGGGCGGCGAGCAGCTGGTCCACTAGCTCCGGGTTGTGGAGCACGGCCCGCACGGCCGGCTGGTCGGGCGCGGCTGAGGAATACAGAATGCTGGTGCGGCCCCGGCCGGCGGCCTCGCCATCGGCCCCGAACACGGATTCGAGCAGCAGCCGGTAGAGCTGGGCCTGGGCGGCGTGGTTGGTCCAGGGTTCGGCGTGGGGCACGGTTTTCGAGCTTTTCAGCTCCACCAGGTCGTAGCCGCTGGCGCTCTCGTGCAGAAGGTCGAGCCGGCCCTGCAAGCCGTAGGTGGCCGACAAAAACGTGGGTTCGAGGAAGCAGTCGGCCGCCCGCAGCGGCACCTGCTGGTAGCCGGTGCGCGACTGGGTAATAAACCCCTCGCGCCGCGCCCGCTGCAAGGTTTGGTGATGCCGCCGCAAATCAGTCAGCAATTCACGCAGCCCGCCCGTGCTCTGAAACTCGGTCAGCGTACTCAGCGGCAAAGCCGCCGCCCGAAACAGCTTCTTGCGCACGAAATACTCGAAGTCGAACTCCGCTTCGACTGCCAGCGCGTCGGCAACCAGCACGTTATCATCAACTCCGGTTGCCACTTGTCCCGCCAGCGCCTCGCCAGCCCGCCCAGCCCCGCCAAACAATGACGCGGGCGCGGCCACCCCGCCGGCGGCGCGGGCAGCGTGGCTCACTTCCTCGTCCAGCAGGCGGTTCACCAGGTCGCCCACGACGAGCGGGCGGCTGGGCGCGTCGGGCAAAAACGCCTTGAGCAACGCCAGCTCGCCCGACGTGCCGCCCGGCTGGGCGCACTCGGCCAGCGTCGTCACGCTGATGAGATAATCCGGTTCGAGCACCACGCGCCGGGGCCGGCAGCGCCCGTCGGTCAGCCAGCGCGGCCCCACCAAGTGCAGCGTCGGGTGCAGGGCGGCGGCCAGCGGCAGCAAGTTGTCGTACGCCGCCAGCAGCGCCACCCCGAACGGCCCCGTCAGCTGCCCCTCGGTCGGCGCGCTCAGACTCACGGTCAGCGTTTTCAGGGCCACATCGACGTGCAGTACCTGCACCCGCCACACGGCACTGGGGTTATAAGTCGGGTCGTCGGGGTCGGCCAGCGCCGGCGCGGCTTCGGCGGGTGCGAGTGGGCCGATGGTTTCGAGCGCGGCGGCCGAAGCTTCGGCCGCGGCTGGCCGCCGCGACTGGCCCGCCGCCGAAGCCTCAGCCGCCGCGTCTGGCGCGGGCAGCGCGGCCAGCAGCTCGGCCACGGCCCCGAGGCCGGCGCTGACTTCGACGGCCGTGCCGGGGTAGCTCTCGTGCAGTACCAGGTTGGCGGCCAGGCGCAGGCTTTGCAGGCGGGCGCGCAGGCCGGGCGGCAGCTCGTGGGCATAAGCGGCTCCGGCGATGGCCTGGCTCAGGTTGGCGTAGGGCGCGCGCCGCTGCCGACAGTCCTCGCGCAGGGCCGCTTCGAGCAGCTTGCGCAGGCGCGGCAGCTGGTCGGCGGGCGTGGCCAGCAGGTCGGTGGCCAGCCCGGCGAGGCGAACGGTGAAGGGTTGGGCGGCGGGCAAGGGGAATGGGCGGAAAAAATCGGAAGCTTAAAGATAGAGCAGTTCTGTCCTTCGGATGTGAAACAGCGCGAACGACGCGGGCGGGCGGCAAAAAGCCGCCCGCCCGCTTGGCGTTGTTGAGATGTACAGAGTAGGTCAGTCAGGTAGCTCGCCGCCCGTGCTGAACAACGCCAAGCGGGCGGGCGGCTTTTTGCCGCCCGCCCGCTTGGCCCGCGCCCATGTCGAACGCGCTCATGTCGCACACTGACCGAGAAACCGTCGTAATGAGACCGGGCGGGTCGCACCCCGCACCCTACTTAGAATCTTTCCTAACAGTACCTTTGTTAGCAAGCGGTCAACTTCCCCAAAAGACTTTCGCCATGATTACCGTTTCGGACAAAGCTAAATCCAAGATTGAGCACCTCATGCACGACTCGCAGCTCGACGCGACTTATCGCCTGCGGGCCTCGGTGGCGGGCGGCGGCTGTTCGGGGCTGAGCTACAAGCTCGACTTCGACAACGAGGTGCGGCCCATGGACCAGGAGTTTGAGGACAAAGGCGTGCGGGTAGTCGTCGATATGAAGTCGTTTCTTTACCTGGCCGGCACCGAGCTGGACTTCTCGGACGGGCTGAACGGCAAGGGCTTCCAGTTTCACAACCCCAACGCGTCGCGCTCGTGCGGCTGCGGCGAGAGCTTCTCGGTGTGAGCAGTGGATAATTTATTCAGTAGAAAAAGGCGCTGGTGGCAATACCAGCGCCTTTTTTAGCTTTGGGAATCAGCAAAGCCGCTGGGGCCGAACATGGTTTTGGTGGCATATTCGCGGGCTGGTTGGGGCCGGGCGATGCCAAGTTTAGCCAGTCTTTGTTCCGAGCTTATTCCGCTGACCCCATGCCGCCTGCCTTGCCCGCGCCGCCCCCCAGCTCAACGCCCCCCGACGAGCTGTTGCGGGCCGTGCTCGACGTGTCGCTGACCGGCGTGCTGCTGCTCAGCCCCGTGCTCGACCCGGCCGGGGAACTGAGTGATTTCGCCTTCGACTATCTCAACCCCGCCGCGCAGCGCATGACCAACCTGCCGGAACGGCCGGGCGGCACGATGCTCGGCCGCTATCCGGGCACGCGCGCAACGGGGTCGTTTGCCTTTTACGAGCGGGTATTTCGCAGCGGCGAAGCCGGGCGCTTTGACAACCTGTACCAAACCGACGGCCTCGACAATTATTATCAGCAAGCGGCCCGGCGGTGTGGCAACCAGCTTGTGCTGAGCCTGAGCGACACGGCCCACCAGCCGCGCACGGCCGCGGAAGTGGCCCTGCGCGCGGCCCAGACCGCCGAGCAAGCGGCTCACGCCGAGGCCCTCCGCCAGCGCGAGCGGCTCTACAGCGTGTTTGAGCAGGCCCCGGCCATGATTTGTATCTTCGAGGGGCCGGAGCACACGTTTCAATTCGTCAATCCGCCCTACCAGACGCTGGTCGGCCCCCGCCCGCTGCTGGGCCTGCCCATCGCCGAAGCCATGCCTGAGTTGGCCGGCCAGCCCATCTTCAGCCTGCTCGACCAGGTGTATCAAACCGGCGAGACGTTCCGGGCCAACGAGATGCTCGTGCAGCTCGACCACGCCAACGACCACCCCCAGGAGCTGGAAAAGCGCTATTATAACTTTATCTACCAGGCCCGCCACGGCCTGACCGGCGCGACGGACGGCATCCTGGTTTTTGCCTACGACGTGTCCGAGCAGGTGCTGGCCCGCCAGCAGCGCGACGCGCTCAACCAGGAGCTGACCCAGGTAAACACCAGCCTGCGCCAGCTCAACGACGAGCAGCAGGCCCAAAACCAGGAGCTGGCCCGCACCCAACAGCTGCTACGCACCCTCAACCAGGAGCTGGAAGCCCGCGTGGCCGAGCGCACCCAGGAGGCCCGCGAGGCCCGCGCCGAAGCCGAGCGCCAACGCCAGCGCCTGGAGCTGATGTTTCAGCAGGTGCCGGCGATGGTCAATGTGCTCACCGGCCCCGACCACGTGTTTGAGCTGGTCAGCCCCCTTACCCAGCGCCTGATGGGCACGCGCCCGCTCATCGGCCGCCCCATCCGCGAAGCCCTGCCGGAGCTGCCCGCCGCGCGGGTCGCGGCCTACGACCACGTGTACCGCACCGGCGAGACGGTGCGCGAGCTGGAAGTGGCCTCGGTTTTTCCGCATCCCGACGGCGGGCCGGGGGCGCCTTTTTTCTACGACCTGACCCTGGTGCCGCTACGCGATGAGCAGCAGCGCATTGAGGGCGTAATGGTGTTTGCCTTCGAGACGACCGAGCGGGTGCTGGACCGCCAGCGCGTGGAGGCCCTGCAAACCGAGCTGCTGGCCGCCGCCCAGGCCCAGGCCCAGGAGCGGGAGCAATTCTACCAGATTTTCGAGCAGGCCCCGGCCGGCGTGGCTTTGCTGCGCGAGCCAGGCCACCGCTTCGACTACGCCAACCCCACGCTGCGCTCATTTCTGGGGGGGCAGGCCGTGCGGGGCCGCGCCTTCGCCGAGCTGGCCCCCGAGCTGGTGGAGCAAGGGTTTATCGCCCTGCTCGACCGGGTTTATCAAACGGGCGAGCTGTATTTTGGCTCGGAGGCGCTGGCCGACATTACCCAGCCCGATGGCTCGTCGCGCACGGGCTACTACAACTTCACCTACCAGGCGTACCGGGAGGAGGGGGCCATCGCGGGCATTTCCATCTTTGCTTTTGACGTTACCGAGCAGGTGCTGGCCCGCCAGGCGCGCGAGGCACAGCAGGCGCTGCTGAGCCAGGTATTTGCCCAGGCCCCGGTGGCCATCTGCGTGTTCGGCGGCCCCGACTACGTGCTCGATGTCGTGAACCCGCAGATGGCCGACATGCTCGGCCGGCCGGTAGCCAAGCTGCTGGGGCGGCCACTTTTCGAAGCTCTGCCCGAACTGCGCGACCAGGACGTACCGGCGCTGCTCGACGGGGTGCGGCGCACGGGCCAGCCTTTCGTGGCCCAAGAGCTGCCCGTGCGGCTGGCGCGCCACGCGCCGGGCGAAACCGGGTATTACAACTTCGTTTATCAGCCCCTGCGCGACGAGCAGGGCCTGTTGACAGCCGTCGTGTGCGTGGCCATCGATGTCACCGAGCAGGTACTGGCCCGCGAGCGCGTGAGCCAGGCCAACGCGGCGCTGAGCGCTACCAACGAGCAGCTCACGCGCACCAACGCCGACCTCGACAACTTCATCTACGTGGCCAGCCACGACCTGCGCGCCCCGATTTCCAACCTCGAAGGGCTGCTGCTGGCCCTGGTCGAAGACCTGCCGCCGGCCGCCCGCCAAACCGGTGCGGTGCAGCCCGTGCTCGACATGATGCAGGCCGCTATCGGCCGCTTTCAGCTCACCATCAGCCAGCTCACCGACCTCACGCGCCTACAACAGGCCCACGCTCAGCCCGCCGAGGCCGTGGACCCCGTGGACCTGGCCGCCCTCGCCGAAGCCGTGCGCCTCGACCTGCTGTCGCTGACGCTGGCCGCCGGGGCCAGCCTCACCCTGGACGTGGCCGCCGCGCCCACCGTGGCGCTGGCCCCCAAAAACCTGCGCTCCATTCTCTTCAACCTGCTTTCCAACGCCATCAAATACCGCCACCCCGACCGCCCGCCCGTGGTCAGCCTGCGCGCCTACCGCCCCGAAGCCGGCGGCACCCGCCTCGAAGTGCAGGATAACGGCCTCGGCCTCGACCCCAGCCAGCAAAGCCGCCTCTTCGGCATGTTCGAGCGCCTCCACGACCACGTCGAAGGCACCGGCATCGGCCTCTACACGGTTAAGCGCATCGTCGAAAACGCCGGCGGCCGCATTCGGGTCGAATCGGAGCTGGGCACGGGGTCGAAATTCATCGTGGAGCTGCCGGGCGGTGAAATGGTGAACCAGTGAGATGATGAGTTTTTCTCGTCGTTCGTGGCGAGGAAAACTCACCACCTCACCAGTTCACCATTTCACCGCTACGGGTTCGCCTGGTCCCAGGCTACTTCCGAAAACGGCAGCGGCAGCTGCGTGACCACCGTGGTTTGAGTGTTACCGCTATCCATCAGCTTTTCGGGCAGGCTCGTGCCGGGCGCGTTGAGCTGGCTGAACTTGCCCAGGCGGCGCAAATCGACCCAGCGCTGACCCTCAAAATAGAGCGAGTAACGGCGCTGATAGAGAATCTCATCCAGGATATTATCGGTCGTGGCCGACGCGGCAGGCGCGTAGCGCAGGCCGTAGGCGCGGGCCACGGTATTGATGGCCGACACGGCAGCCGGCCGGTTACCGAGCCGCAGCTGGGCTTCGGCCAGAATGAGCAGTAGCTCCTCGTTTTTGATGACGGGCACCGGGCTGGCCGGGCTGGCGTAAAGCGCCGGCTCCGAGTCGGCGCTCAGGCCAAAGCCGACGGCCAAGCTGCGGTCCACCACTTTGGCGGCACGGGTGTCGCCGGGCCGGAGGTCGCGCCGAAACGAGGGGTGCGCGCCCGTTACGCCGCTACTCGACGGCAAATTGGGCACCTGGTAGAGCGGGTTGGCGACATCGGCCGCGCCGAGGCCGAAATCAAACTGCGGGCCGGCCGTCATCGGCGCGGCCGGGTCCACGAACGACGCCTGCACGGCGGCGAGCGCGTCGGCGTAGGTGCCGCCGGGCAGCGTGGCCGTCCGCACCCCGAGCCGGGCCGCGAGCGCGCGGTTGAATTTGAGAAAGCCTGCCGAAGTCGTAAAATCCAGCCCTTGCGTAGCGGCCGATTGGAAACCCGGCGGCAGCGGAAACGGCAGGTTCAGGCCCGACTTGGTCAGCGAGATGGCCGCCGCGTCGAGGCGCTTCTTGATTTCGGCCAGCACGACCGGGTACTTCTGAATCTTGCCGGGCCTGAGCGGGTCGCTCACGTCCACGCGCAAGCCGTTTTCATACTGCATATCCGAGAGCACGAGCATGTCGTAGGCTTCGGCCGTGCCTGCCAGGGCCAGGTAGCCCTGGCGCTGCTCTTCGGTGATGAGCTGCGACGAAGCCGCGCCCTGGGCCAGCAGCCGCGCCGTGCGCCGCCCCGACGAGTACGTGGCGAAATAGCGCTCGCTCAAGAAATTATTGTTGTTAAAATCGCCCACGCCCAATGGCCGCAGGTACGTATTGTCGGTGTTAATGACGTAAATCTCGCGGCCCAGAATGCCCGTCGTGAGGTAGTACCACACGATGCCGTCCACGTCGGTCCGCATCGAGGCAAACGTGCCGGCCGCGAGCTGGTCAAGCTTGGCTTTGGTTGGGTTGGTGATGGCCGACTCCAGGGTCGGGTTGTTGGGGTCGGTCAGACGGTCGAGCTGGCAGCCGGAGAGCAACAGGGCGAGGAGGAAGAGCTTTTTCATAAAAGTAGGGGTCGTTGTCATGCAGCGCGCGGCGAAGCATCTCGCGTGGCGCAGTAAAGTCACTCGTAAGCAACGAAGCGAGTAGTTGATTTTGCTGCACCACGCGAGATGCTTCGCCGCGCGCTGCGTGACGGACGTTTTTGTTAGCTGAAAACAGAGGCAGAAGCCCGCTCAGAAATCCAGATTCAAGTGAAGGAAATACCGCCGGGCGCTGGGGAAATTCCACAAATCCTGGCTGCCGCCCACGGCCTGGGTGCCGAAACCCGACACTTCCGGGTCGTAGCCCGCGCGGTAGGGGGTCACGAGCAGCAGGTTGTTGCCCGACACGCCCACCCGCAGCCGCTGCACGGCCTTGCTGAACGCGGGCAGCGTGTAGTAGAGCGACACTTCGCGCAGCTTCATGTAGCTCGCATCGACGATGAAGCCCTGGTCGGGCGTCGCGGGATTGGCCCGCAACTGACCCACCGTCGTAGCCGAGCCGTCGGGGTTGAAAGCCGGGTTGCTCCAGTCTCTGGTCGTGCCGGCGAAGTCGTAGGCTTGCCGGGTCAGGGCACTGTTGTAGCCGCCTTGCTTGACGTGAATGAGAAAGAAGAGCTCGAATTTCTTGTAGAACGTGAGCGTGTTGGCGAAAGAAACCTGAAATTTCGGCTGCGACTCCTGGTACGCCACGAGCGCGCCCGTGGCATCGGGGCCGAACCAGCGCGTCGGCGACTGGCCTTGCAGCAAGTAGTTGCGGCCGTAATAGGGATCGAAGCCCGGCCCGGCCGGCGCGGTTGGCACAACGAGGCGCGTTACCTCCGAGCGGTTGAGCCAAAACTGAGTTTGCTCAGTGTACTGAAAATTAGGCTGGTCCACGGCCTTAAAGCCCAGCCCGATTTCAAGGCCCTGATTCTGCAAGTCACCCACCGGAAAGTACGAAATCAGGCTTACGCCCGTGCTGGGAGCCAAGCTGAAAGGAAACAGAAAATCGCGCACGACCTTGCGATAGACGCTGGCTTCGAGCGTGACACGCGAACCGAAGAAAGCCCCGTCGAAGCCCACTTCCAGCTCCGTGGCGCGCTCCGGCCGAATGGCATTGTTGCCGAGCACGGGCGAATTGACCACGCCCGGCAGCCCGCCAATCTGGGTCGTGCCGGTCGAGCTGAAATAGGCCCCGTAGGGAATCGTGCCGCCCGTCTGCCCATAGGCGGCGCGCAGCTTGAGCAGGTTGAACGTTTGCTTATCGGTGATGAAGTCGAAGCTGCTCAGGTTCACGGCCACCGACGCTTTGGGCGAGTACAGCAGCAGGTTAGGGTCGGCGGCGCGATTGGTTTGGTCGGCGCGCAGGCCGAGCGTGACTACCACGCGGTCGCGGTAGTTCACTTCCTGCTGCACGAAATAGCCCCGGTCAACCAGGTTCAGCGGCAGGCGCTGGCCCAGGGTGCGCAGCGCAGCCCGTTCGGGCGTGCGTACGCCCGGCTGCAAGCCCTGGCCCTGCGTGAAAGAAAAATCACCGAACAGGCTGGCGATGCGCGCGAAGCCCGCCTGCGTGGTCAGCCCGAACGCGCCGGCCTGCCGCGTGTAAACCGCCGCGAGCTGCAAATTGGTGTTGAGCTGCTGGTTTTTGGTGTAGCGCGAAGCGCCTTGCAGGCCCGCCGGCTGGTTGCGCTGGCTCTGCAAATCCTCCGGCAAATACAGCTCCTGGTCGGTCAGGGTGTAGTCGAGGCCGCCCTGCCCGCTCAGGCGTAAGGATGAGTTATCATTCCGCAGCACGTACCAGTTCACGGTGGCCGACTGCAAGAAGCGGTTAGTTTTCTCCGTGTTTACGGCCCGGTCGCGCAAAGCCAGCGGATTCTCCGAGAGGTACGGATTGTCTGGGTACACGCCGTTGGCATCCGGGAACAGGTTGGCGTAGTTGGGCAGGAAGGCCAGCAGCCACGGCACCGACACGTTGTTGTTATTATTGCCGTTGTAGCCGCGCCGGTTTTCCGAGTTGATGTACGATACGTTGAAGCTCGCGTCCACGCTCTTGCTCAGGTCAGCGTTCAGGTTCAGGCGGGCCGTATTGCGCACGAAACCCAAGCCCTTCTGAATCGAGCCTTCGTCGGCGCGGCCCAGCGACACGAAGTAGCGCAGCCGCTCGGCCCCGCCCGACAGGTTCACGTTGGTATTGGAGAGCAGGCCCCGGTTGCCAAACAGCTCCTGCTCGTAGTCGAAGAGCTGGCCCGATACCTGGGCCGCCGCGAGCGCGGCCAGCTCCTGCTGCCGACGGGCCACCACGGCCGGGTCGGTACCGGCATAAATCAGGTTGATTTTTTCAGGCGTAAAGCCTTCGTAGCCCAGCTTGCGCAAGATGGTCGTCTGACCAATGTCCTGCCGCAAGCTCAAGCGCGTTTGGCCTACGCGGCCTTTCTTAGTCGTAATCAGAATGACACCCGCGTTGGCCCGCGCCCCGTAGATGGCCGCCGCGGAAGAGCCTTTCAACACCTCGATATTTTCAATGTCATCGGGATTGAGGTCCGAAATCCTGTTCGTCGTAACCGACTGGGAGCCAAGCCGCTCATTGGCGGCGGTGAAAGCGTTTGAGCTGCGCCCGTTCTCGTAGCTCTCGTTGTTGGCGTACACGCCGTCGATGACGTAAAGCGGCTCGGAGGAGCCAGCGATGGACGATGGCCCCCGCAGCTGAATCGACAAGCCACCACCCGGTGCGCCACTCGTCTGCGAGATGACGGCCCCGGCGATTTTGCCCTGCAAGGCCGCGTCGAGCGTCACGGGCCGCGTGGCGCCTACCAGCTCGCGGGCACTGACGGTGGCGATGCTGTTGGCCAGGTTCGAGCGCTTGATGCTCGTCGCCAAGCCAGTTACGACCACCTCGTCGAGCGCCCGCGTTTCGGGCACGAGCGTAATACTCAGCCCCGCGCCCACCGGCACCGTCTGGGCGCGGTAGCCCACGAAGGAAATCTGCAAGTCGGTGGCCGTAGCCGGCACGTCGGCGATGCTGAACGCGCCGTCCGCGCCCGTCGCCGCGCCGAGCGAAGTACCGGCCACGCGCACCGTCACGCCGGGCAGGCCCTGGCCCGCGTTGGCCGCGTCGCCGTCGAGCACCCGGCCGCTGACCGTGCGCCCGCCCCCGCTGACCGCGTTTTGGGCGTAGGTGGCCGGCAGCCAGTCCATCAGGAAAAAAAATAAGACGAGGTAGCGGAAGACGTGCTTCATGTGGAGAGAAATAGGTGAATAATTACCCGCGGGGAACTGAATAACCCACCCGCACTAAATTGGTTAGGAAATAACCGGCAAGGTTAAGAAGCTGTTTAAGTCAGATTTTAGAGCTTAGAACTGAGAGCCTGGACCCACGGTAAGATGGCTGATTTGAGCCAACAAGCTCTAGGTTCCAGGTTCTAGGTTCTCAGCTCTAAGTTCTGACCTGAAAACGGCTGAATCAGCTAACTCAAACAGCTTCCCAGACTACGTTACGTGCCCGGCACCACCGTTACTGGGCTTTTCTCGGCTGAGCGAATAGCGCAGGGGGCAAGCCCTACCGCGTAACGGCTGGTTCGCTGAGTAGTTAAGTCCGACGTAGCCAAAACCCACTACCTCACCGCCCGCCCAGTGCTCGTACTCAAGGAAAGCCGCCGCCTGCGCTATTTCACCTTCTGCTTCCTGTATATCATGCAGGGCCTGCCGGCGGGGTTTCGGGCCGACACTATCTACAACTACTTGGTGGAGAAGGGCCTCACGGCCGAGGCCGTCGGCTCGTTCGTGTTTCTGGTGGGTTTGCCCTGGTCGTTCCAGTTTGTGTGGGGGCCGGTCGTGGACCGCTTCCAAGTCTCGGTTATCGGGCAGCGCAAGCAGTGGGTGGTGCTCACGCAGCTCGTGGCGGTGGCCGCTTCGCTGGGCCTGCTCGTCATCCGCGACCCGGTGGCTGAGCTAGGATTGATGTCGGCCTTATTCTTGGTTCACAGCCTGTTCGCTTCTATTCAGGACACGAGCGTCGATGCGATGGCTATCGGCGTAACGCCCGAAGCCGAGCGTGGCCGGCTCAACGCGCTCATGCGCATCGGGTTTTTGCTGGGCACCTCGCTCGGCGCGGCCGGGCTGGCGCCGGTGCTGCACTACTACGGCTTTCAGCGGGCGGCCCTGCTGCAGTCGGGCGTGCTGCTGTTCTTTACGGTGCTCACGTTTTTCATTCGCCTCGACCGCACCGACCGGCTGCTGCCGGCTTTTCTGCGCGGCGCGCGGGCGCGGCAGCTCGCCGCCCGGCAGCAGGCGCGGCAGGCCACGCTGGCCCTCACTCCTACCCTTGCCCCCGAAGCACCGACCGCCCACAACCAGCCGCTATGGACGATTTTCCAGGAGCTGGCCCGCAGCGTCTGGCAGCCGCGCAGCCTGCGCATCTACCTCTGCGTGTGGGCCGTGTACCTGGCCTCGACCGTGTTTTACAGCTCGTACAAGTTCACCCTGCTTCACGACCTGCACTACCGGGCGCAGGCCGTGTCCATCATCGAAGGCAGTTGGGTGAACCTGCTGGCCGTGGTCGTGCTGCTGGCCGGCGGCTGGGTCTCCGACCGCCTCGGCGCGGTGCGCCTGCAACGCGGGGTATTGGTATTTGTGAGCCTGGTTTTTCTAACCATCAGCGCCCTGCACGGCTCGTGGGCGCAGCCAGCCGTGGGCAACGGCGGCCTGGTCGCGCTCAACCTCATTGACCCTTTTATGAGCGTGGCCGCCCTGCCGCTGCTCATGAACCTGTGCGACAAGCGCGTGGCCGGCTCGCAGTTCACGGCCTACATGGCCCTCATTAATTTCGGCGACGTACTCGGGGCCAAAATCAACGGCTGGGCTTTGAGCTTCACCACGGCCCCAATGGTGGGCGTGGGCTGCGCGGCCATCGTGCTGCTTTCCTTCTGGAATCTGCGCCGGGTGCGGGCCGAGGTGCCCGTGAGTGAGCCGCGGGGGAATCTGGCGGCGGCGTGAGGGGTGAGGTAAACGGGCGGCCAGCCGCGCCAAAGCCGCCATAAAAAAGGCGACCGGAACCCCGGTCGCCTTTCTGTTAGTTTCAACTGCCTCACGGCAGCTACCGCTTATTTTTTAGCGGCACCGCCCTTGTTGGCCGTGTTAGTGGTGTTGGTCGTCGTCGTCGTCGAGCCGGGGATTTGCTCCACGTCCACTTCGGTGTTGCGCACCGTGTCGCGCACCACTTCCTCGCGCTCGGTTACCTGCTTGCCCAACGACACTTCTTCGACCACGTGAGCCTGCTTACCGACCACGGCCCGCTCGGCGGTTTCGGTCAGCTCGACCTGGCCTTCCTTAAAAGTTTTGAAATCAGCCTCCGTAGCGGGGCGGTTCACCGGGATACGGTTCACCACGACGTGCTCCTCGCGCAAGCGGACGCTGGCCTCGACGGGCTTCTCCACGATGCGCGAGCGCAGCCGGACACCGCCCGTTTGCTCGGTGCGCTTGCCCACCTGCAGGTTTTCCTCGATGACTTTGGCCGACATGCCGTCGGCGCTCACGTTGCCGGCGGGCGAGTTGCTGGTCAGGCTGTTCGCCGGGTTTTTGGCCGTAGCCGTGCTCTGGTAGCCCGTCTGGGCGGCGCGCTCGTCCACGTCCACCGCGCCGGCTTCGTCCATAATCCGGGCGGCTTTGTGCGCGTGCTCGGCCGACTGGCAATGAACCGTCACGACCGAACCCGTGCTGCGGGCCGCGTGCTGGTAGCGCTGCGCGGTGTCGTCGTGGTCGTCGCCGCCGCCGAAGAGGCTGCTGAAAAAGCCACCGATGCCTTCCTCGGCGCGGTTGGCGGTGCGGCCCACGGCATCGGCCGCGCCTTCGGCACTCGTGCCGCTCGTGTTTTGATAATTCGAGCCGGTGCCAGTGCCAGCGGCTTCGTTGTACTTGGCGTTGGATACGTCCACGCTCTCCAGGCCGAAGCCGGCGGCGGCGAGTTTCTGGGCGGCTTGCTGCGCCTCGGCAGCGGTGTCGAACATTCCTACTACGGTCTGGTCCATGAGCTTTGAAAATTTGGGTTGAAAGGGGAAAAGGAAAGGGTAAGCGTAAAAAACAGTTCATGGCGGCCGCGTACCTGACTTATCAGGTACCAATCAGTCAGGCACCGGCCTCGTGGTGGCCGGCCTCAGTCGGGGCGACGGGCAGGCGCTCGACCCGCACCTCTTCGCGGCGCAGCGTGACGGTCTGGGGCGCGGGCCGCACTGCTTGCCGGCGCGTGACGCGCACTTCCTCAACCAGCAGCAGGCGTTTGACAAGCACCTCCCGCACGACGGGAATGACGAGCGTGTCGCCTTCGTAGCGCGACTCCGGGGCGGGCGCGTCTTCGGCCAGCACCTGGTTCAGGGCCACGCGCTCGGTCTGCACCTCGTCGTGGCGCAGGTCCAGGGGCAGGGTTTCGGCGTGCTCGCTGACGGTTTTGGTCAGGCGCACCCGCCCGGTTTCTATCAGCTCCTTCGTAAGCACGACGGTTTCGGCGAGGACGGGCACCCGCAGCTCCGCGCCTGCTTCGAGAGTTGGCGGCGCGTGGGGAACAGGAACCGAGGAAGCTGGCATCGGGGTCATAGTTGGCCTATACGCGGCCGGGTTGGCAGGGTTAAGTTAAGCTGGTGAATATTTCTAGATAAGCCGAACCATTTCGTCGCGGGCCACCTGAAACCGGAATGGAACTGTTTCTCCCACCGGGCTTTCGCCACTTCTTATTTATCCCTGGTAGCGGACTTCCGCCGATTAGGACCCAAAGCCGCACATTATATCCGGCAGATTTCGCATGTAATCAATTAAATAAGTGGCGTTGAATTTGAAATATTTATCCTCTAACTACTTGGTGAATAAGCTCTTCTAAAACAAAAAATAACAACCCTACCAAAAATACCTCCGTAAGAGTCGCCACGACGTGCTTACCGTCAATTACTCTTTACCTAATTTATTTTTTCGCATGAAAACTCACCTCTATAAAACCGCGCTGCTGGGTTTGGGCCTGGTAGCGGCCGCCGAAAGCAGTCAGGCCCAAACAGCCGATAAGAAGATGGGCCTGAGCTTCTACGGCTCGCTGCTGCAATACCGCGGCGATTTGGGTAGCAATTTCTGGGACAACAACCTGCGGGATTTCCCCTACGGCGGCGGCGTCACGCTGAGCCGCTACGTGAGCAAGGGCTTCGACCTGAACCTGTCGGCCAACTACTCGAAGCTGCGCTTTCCGCTGGAACAAAGCGCCTACACCAATACGGGTGCCTTGACGGGAAACCGCTTCGATGCCCGCATTTGGTCCTACGGGCTGGGCTTCAAGTTTAAGCTGCCGCTCGAAGACAAGTTTTTCGTGCATCCCTACATTCTCTTGCAGCCGGGCTTCAGCTGGGTGCGCTCCGACCGGACGGTGGCCGTCGTGGGGCAGGCGTTGAGCCGTAGCACGGTCGATTACGGCTCATTCGACGGGCAGGCCGCGCTGGGCCTCGACTTCCGGCTGGGCGAAGGTGCCAAGATTTTCGTGCAGGCCGGCCAGCACTACCTGCACCGCGAGGACGCGCTGCTCGACGGCGTGGCCAGCACCGTGAACAACGACAATTTCCTGGGCGACTTCTTCAATAAGTACGACCGCTACATGCAGTTTTCGGCCGGCCTGACGGCTAATTTCGGCAAATCCAAGGACACGGATGGCGACGGCGTACCTGACCGCCGCGACAAGTGCCCCGACACGCCCACGGGCGTCAAGGTGAACGCGACCGGCTGCCCCGTGGACACGGACGGCGACGGCGTGGCTGACTACCAGGACAAATGCCCCGACGTGAAGGGCCTCGTGGCCCTGCAGGGCTGCCCCGACACGGACGGCGACGGCGTGACTGATGCCGATGACAAGTGCCCCAACACGCCCGCCGGCGTGAAAGTGGATGCCACCGGCTGCCCGCTCGACAGCGACGGCGACAAGGTGAGCGACGATAAGGACAAGTGCCCCAACACGCCCGCTGGCGTGCAGGTCGATGCGACGGGTTGCCCGTTGGACCGCGACGGCGACGGCATACCCGACTACCAGGACAAGTGCCCTGACCAAGCCGGCACCGCTGCCAACCAGGGCTGCCCCGAAATCAAAGCCGAGGACAAAAAAGTGCTCAACGAAGCCACGAAGTACATCAACTTCGCCTTTAACAAGGCCACGCTGCTGCCCTCCTCGTTCAAGCGCCTCGACCAGATTGTGCGCATCCTGGGTGAGTACCCGAATTACTCGCTGAGTATTGCCGGGCACACCGACAGCAAGGGCAACGACAAGGCGAACCTGAAGCTGAGCTACGACCGCGCCGCCAGCGCCCGGACTTACCTGCTGAGCAAGGGTATTCCGGCCGAGCGCATCGAGGCCCGCGGCTACGGCGAAACCAAGCCAATTGCCGACAACGCCTCGGCTGCTGGCCAGGCCCAAAACCGTCGCGTGGACTTCGACCTCTACCTGACTGGCTCGACCAACTCGGCCGAAACCAAGTACGGCCCCGCCCCGACGGTCGCCGATATGCTCCAGCAGGCGAAGGAGTCGCCCACCAAAGCCGTTAAAAAAGCTCCGGCCAAGCGCAAGGCTTCGGGCAAGCGCAAGGCTCCGGCCCGCCGCCGCTAAGCCAACGGTCACCACGGCTGAGCGCATCGCGCCCGGTTGACTATAAAAACGGCCCGCCTGGTATCAGGCGGGCCGTTTTGCGTGGGGAAAGGGGAGATTTCGGAGTGGCGGATTTGACGACCTGGGTAGTTGGGTGTTGGGCAGTGGCACGGTCCAAACCACTCAGCACGGGGCAGCGCGGGACTAGAAGCTATTTAAATTATTATTTTCGCTTAAAATTCTTTAGATGAGTATTCTGTCTGGAATAACTGGGTTTACCAGAGCGGTTTCTAGGTTAGTGTGCGTGCTCGCCGCCCGTACACCAACTCCAAATTTGCTTTAAGACACGAGACATGAGCAAGCACAAGGCTGCTGCTGGAGCAATTCTCATGTCTCGTATCTCATGTCTTGGCAAACTTAATTATCAAGGTGTTGTGCGCGTTTTATCAACTCAAACAGCTTCTTACGGGCGCGGCGCGGTACTCACCGAGTCGCGGCGGGCGGCGCGCTCGCGCAGCACCTGCCGGGCGCTCACGTACTTGTCCACGGTTATGTAGTCGGCTTTTTTGAATGTCGCGCCCAGAAATTTCACGCTCGGCCGCAACGCGATGGTCACGCGCGTGGGTTGGCGGGCGCGGTCGGCGAGGCCCAGCGCGAAGCCGCCGAGCGCGCCCAGGCCGCCGCCGTCCAACGCCTGCCGGGCATCGGCGTTGATGGGCAGCGTAACGGTGGCCGTGCTGCGGGCCGGCACCGCGATGCGCTCGGTGGTGGCCCCGGTGGCGATTTCGCTGCCATCGACCAGAATCTTGTAATCCAGCGCGTTGAGCGCCGCTTCCTGACTGTTGGGGTTAGTCACCTGCACGTTTACGCGCATGGTCAGCGGCAGCGACCCGCCAGCGAACGCGGCCAGCATTCGGGCGCGGTCCGGCCCGCTCAGGTCGGCGGCCGAGCGCAGGTTGGTCACGTCCACCCCGCCGAGCGTGGCCTGCTCGATGGACTGCAAGGCGAAAGTGCAGTCCTGGAAGTTTTTGGCTTCCTCCACTTGTCGGCTCACGCCCGCGCAATTGGTCAGGGCCAGGCCGCCGCTAAGTAGGGCCGCGCGCAGGATGAGAGTCGTCAGGAGACGGGAAAAATCGGGGAGTCGCATACTGAGAAGGGAAAGGAAAAGAGAAGAAAGACTAAAAGGGCTTCCCGAACCAACGGAAAGCCCTTTTTTAGTTTGCATGACGACTTTACGAGCGTTGGCCCACCACGTTGTTCGTAGTGGTGAGGGTCTCGTCGGGGGCGGCGTTGCGGCCCCCAAAAGCGGCGGCGGCGGCCCCAAGGCCCAGGCCGAGCGCGGCCAGCAGCGCGGCCTTCGACAAGCCCGACGCGGCCGTGTCAGCTGCCTGACGGGCCTTGAGCGCGGCCGCGTCTTTAGTTTCCTTTAGCTTGGCTTGCGCCTGCTTGGGGTCCTCTCAGAAAACGGAAAAAATAGCACGTTAAGGAATTTTGCGTTTATTACCGGTTGTGACACACACATTTTTCTGCTTTTTCCCAGTCGTTCTGACTACACCTCTCCGTCTGGGTCGGTAAGCAAATGTGCTGCCGGTAGCACGGGTTTCATTGCAGCTCGAACCAGAAGCCGGCGCACCGTGGCCAAATGAAACGCCTTGCCCCGGCGGGTGCGGTAGCCGGCCTCATTGAGTTCACAGGTAATCTGGGTCAGGTTGTGGCCCTGTACCTGCAAGAGCGTGGCCACGCGGCTGGCCTGTTTGTTAGCCTGGTGCTCGCGGGCGTTCTGCTGGCGCACGGCTAAACCGTGCTGCCGGGCTTCGGCCGTCAGATTCGCCGGTGTGCCCAACGTGGCCCCCCGCGCTTTCTTGGCGGTTAGTGCCTCCTTAGTGCGCTTGGAAATGGTTTCCCGCTCGTGCTGGGCCAGCACCGCAAACAAGCCCACGGTCAGCGTGTTCGCGTCGGGCATGTCGCAGCAGACAAATTCCACCCCCGCGTCGCACAGGGTGAAAATAAACCCCGCATTTCGAGAAAGCCGGTCGAGTTTGGCGATGAGCAGCACCCCGCCCGCCTGCCGGGCGGCCGCGATGGCGGCCAGCAGTTGGGGCCGGTGGTTCTTTTTGCCGCTCTCGATTTCCACGTACTCCCCGCGTAAGGCGGCCGGGTCGGCCACGAAAGTCCGGGCCGCCGCCCGTTGCGCCTCCAAGCCCAGCCCCGAGGTGCCCTGCTTCTGAGTCGAGACCCGGTAGTACGCAAAATAGGGGCGAGTGGGCGGCGCGGAAGGGAGCATCAACAAGGAACAAAATCGGGGATTGGGGTAAAATTAACATTTTCCAAACGCTTGTTTAAAAAATGTTAGCCCCCGTCTTCACCCCTGATTCTACCGGAGATGACGTCGTGCCCGTCGCCGGATTGGTCGCACCGGCTTTTTTCTGCCGGAAACAGAATGCCCCGGCTTGGACGGCCAGGGCATAATAACAGGGGAGCTTAGGAAGTAAAGCATTCATTGAGCACGAAGAAAATATCTTTCAAGTATTTGACTTTCCGTATTTAAGAGCTTTTAAATCAGGTTCTTTTTGCGAGCTAAAAGAGCTGAAAAGTATATTCCCTTATAAGGCATTGTAATTCAGATTGTTGAGAAAAAATACAACTTGTTTGCTTCCTAAAGCCCCTATCTTTATTGCCCTTGACCGCTAAAACAAGACTTTACCAGAAATAGCCCCACTGGTTTCCTAACGTTTTTTTCCTCTCCTCTTTTGATGAAACAATTGTTATTGTTCGCCTTATTGCTACCTCTCTCGGCCGCGGCCCAAGTCACGTACTACGTGGATGCCGCCACGGGCAACGACGCTAACGCCGGCACCGGCCTGGCGGCCCCTTGGCGGACGCTGCAAAAAGCCTGCGACGCGGCCACGCCCAACAGCACCGTGCTCGTGCGGGGCGGCAGCTACTACGAAAACCTGGTGGTGCGGGTGAGCGGCGCGGCAGCCCAGCCCATCACCTTCAAAGCCTACGGCACCGAACTCGTGCGGGTGGACGGCACCGGCACGACGGGAACCACGCTGCTGCGGGTGGCCAATTGCAGCTTTCTGCGGTTCGAGAACCTGGTGTTCCAAAACCTAACGGCGGCCAACGCGCAGGGCGTGCTCGTCGAAACCATCGGTCCCGGCACGGCCACGGACCTGACGTTTAAGAATGTAATTGTCCGCAACATCCGCTGGACCAACAATATCGCCACCGTTCCCCGCGCCACCGACAACGCCCAGGGCTTCATCGCCTACGGCCGCCGGGGCGGCATCGCCCGCCTGACCCTCGACAGCTGCGAGGTGCACGACAACGTGCTGGGCTTCAGCGAGGCCCTGACCCTGGACGGCAACGTGGACGGGTTCGTGGTGCGGCGCTGCCGGGTGCACGACAACACCAACATCGGCATCGCCCTGATTGGCCACTACGGCGTGAGCCCGGACCCGGCCACCGACCAGGCCCGCCACGGCCTCGTGCAGGGCAACAGTTGCTACCGCAACGTGGCGGCCTACGCCACGGCGGGCGGCATTTACGTCGACGGGGCCCGCGACATTGTCGTGGACGGCAACCGCAGCTACGAAAACGGCTGGGGCATCGAGGTGGGGGCCGAAGAAAACGGCGACGTGACCAACGTCGAGGTCACCAACAATTTGCTCTACCGCAACCAGCAGGCGGGCTTGGCCCTGGGCGGCTACACCACGGCCACCACCGGGCAGGTGCTGGGCTGCGCGGTGCGCAACAACACGCTGCTGTTCAACAACACGCTCAACGACGGCACGGGGGAACTGGTGCTGACCAAGGCCTCGAACTGCCGCTTCGAAAACAACGCGGTGTACACCACGGCGCAAAACGTGTTGTTCTCCGTGGAAGCCATCGCGCCCCAGGCGGGCAACGGGTTCGACTACAACACCTGGTACACGCCGGCCAACAACGCGGGGGCCCTGACCGTCAACTGGCGAAATACGACATACCCGTCGTTTGCCGCCTACCAAACCGGCACCGGGCAGGACGCAAATTCACGCTACGCGAACCCCGGCCTGGCCAACGCCGCACTCGCCGCGCCCGATGCCCACCTGCTAGCAACCAGCCCGTGCCGCGACGCGGGCAACCCAGCAACCGCAACGCGCCCCGGCGAAACGGATTTTGACGGCCGGACACGAGTGGCCGGGCCGCGCATCGACATCGGCGCGTTCGAGTTCGGCAGCACCGCCACCGGCACGACCACCGGGCGAGAAACAGCGCCCGCCCTGTCCCTTTTTCCGGTGCCCACCCCGGACGTGTTGCAGGTGCAGGTGCCCTTTCCGACGTATTCCCTCGCGCTGTACGACGACCGGGGCCAGTTGGTGCGCCGCCTCCCGACCAGTACCCCAGCCTTCTCCGTGCGCGAGTTGCCCGCCGGGGTGTACTGGGTCCGCGTAACGGCCCCCACGGGCCAAACCCTCACGCGGCGTTTTGTGAAGGAGTAGCCGCTCTGGCAACGGGCCGAGCAGCCTTTTTTGGGGGTTTTTCATCCAAAAGGATACTGTTGGCGAATTCGTTTTGAAGCAAAAAAGCTATTTTCAGAGGCATCTCTGCTGAGCCTGCAAGCACAACTCATCCCGAGCAATGGCTTCAAAACGAATTCGCCAACAGTATCAAAAAGGACGGATTTACACGCTAAGGTCTGGCCAAGTCGCCAGCTAGGCGCGGTATACAAGCGCCTGCGAGAGCATCAAAAAGTGTGGGGCAGTCGTGGTAAACTGTGTATCAGTAGATGTTTCTTCGATAGTAGTCAAGAGCTTGGTAACTGCGGTAGCCCCACACTTTTTGATGCTCTCCACCCTTTTCCCTACTATCCCCTTAAATTGCCCCGCTTAACCAGCCCCTCTCACCCCCTCCGCATGGCGCAGCCTTACGCAGTCGATTCCCTCGCAGCCGCCCAAGCCGCCATGCGAAGCCAGTACCTAAACGGGGCGACGGGGGTACTCGTCTCGGGACTCGTGTGGCTGGCCACCTCCTTCGTGGCCTACCGCTACTCTACCCACCAAGCCGTCTGGGCCCTGCTGGTCGGCGGTGCCCTGATTCATCCGCTCAGCACGGGGGTGAATCGCCTGCTAGGGGCGAAAGCGGCCGGCCCCGAGCCGAATGGCTTGCGTGCGCTGGCGCTGGAGGGAACCTTCTTCATGCTGATGACCATCCCGCTCGCGTACGGCCTGTCCCTGCTGCGGCCCGCGTGGTTCTTTCAAGGCATGCTCTTGATTATCGGCGGGCGGTACTTAACATTTCACACCTTATACGGGAGCAAACTATTTTGGCTCTTGGGCAGTGTATTGGGGGTGTCGGCGTATGGTTTATTTGCCGCCCACACCCGGCCGCTGGAAACGACGCTCACCGGGGCCGCCATCGAACTCATTTTCGGAAGCGTTCTTTTTTATGTCTTCTCTTTCCAGAAAAAAGGGGACGATGCCGCGTTGTGATAGAGCTTGGGGGTTCCCTCAACCTTCAGCATAGTTGGTAGCGCGCAACAAGTGGGGGTTGGAGGAGCATAAAAGGAGACGACCCCTAATTAATCAATTTAGATAATTAGCACTGCCATCCCAATTTAGACTGAGATGGTCTAGGCAAGGCGGACAGAAGAAGGACGTGTATTTCTTCTGTTATGGCAGCAAAAACGAACGGGGCGTCGCCCGACAAACGGCGTAAATACGACGAGTCCTTCAAAGCCGAGGCCCTGCGCCTGGCTGGCGAGAGCCGCAGCACCTAGGCTGCGGCCCGGCAACTGGGCATCAGCCCCAAGCTGCTCTACCGCTGGCAGCAGGCGCAGCTCGTGGCCGAGGTGGGCAGCGTGGAAGTAGCCTGCGACCCGGAAGTACGCGCCCTGCGCGCGGCTAACAAGCGGCTGGCGCAGAAGCTGGATATTTTAAAAAAAGCCTTGGTCATCTTCGGCCAGCCGACCCGGTGAGCACGTACCGCTACATCGCTCAGCGGGCCAGCCAGGTTCCGGTGCGTCAGCTCTGCCGCGTACTGCGGGTGGCCCCGGCCGCGTACTACGCCTGGCAGCGCCGGCAGCAGGTGCCGGCAAGAGAGCCGGCTTGGCAAGTGGCCGTGCGCGAAGCGTTTACCGACCACTGCCAGCGCTACGGCACCCGCCGGCCACGGGCCGAAGTGCAAGCCCGGGGTCATGCGGTGGGGCGCTGGCGCATCCGCCGGGTGCTCCAGGCCTACGGGCTGCGCGCCCAGCAGCCCCGCTCGTTCGTACCCCGGACCACCGACTCGGACCCGGCCGTGCGTGCCGCGCCCAACCGTTTGCTGGGCCGACCGGCCCCCACCGCCCCCAACCAAGTCTGGGTGGGCGACATCACGTACCTGCCCCGCCAGGGCGGGGGCTGGCTCTACTTGGCCGTGTGGCTTGACCGCTGCTCGCGCAAAATCGTCGGCTGGGATGTGCGCGACACCATGCCCGAAGACCTCGTGAGCGAGGCCCTGCGCCGCGCCCTGCGGGTGCGCCGCCCGTCGGCCGGGCTCGTCGTGCATTCCGACCAAGGCAGTCAGTACACGGCCACGCGGTTCAAGAACTTGATTGCGCAACACGGGGCGCTGCAAAGCATGAGCCGGCGCGGCAACTGCTACGACAATGCCCACGCCGAATCGTTTTGGAGCCGCTTCAAAGCCGAGCTGCTCGACGGCGGCAGCTTTCCCGGCTTGACCGAAGCCAAGCTCGAAATCAGCCACCACATCGCCTACTACAATGCCGAACGCCGGCATTCCGCCCTCGGTCATCAATCGCCCAACCATTTCGAAACCCAACTCCAAACCACGTCCCAATTCTGTCTGGCTTAGCTAGACCACCTCAGTAGGAAAACGAACATTTACATTATCGTTCACGTAGCCATACTGAGTATTTGATTACTCGACAAGATGTTAAGCTTGAACCGACTGCATCTGCGCCCCTGAGTCGGAGGTTTTGCCTTATTTGTTTAATACCCCCCACTATTCACCCGTCAGGCAAACCCTACCCATCTCATGTCAGCTATCAAAATTGTCGCCTCAGAAACGGCCGAAACAATTATGTTCGGCCCCGTAGCCGTGCGCATCCTGGAAGACGGAAGTAATACGGATAACCGCCTTTCCTTAATACTGAGTACGTTGCCACCCCACACCAAGCCGTTACCGCCGCACGTCCACCATGTGCACGACGAAACGTTTTACGTGACGCAGGGCACCGTGCGGTTTGGGACGAGCGGAGAGGAGCATGATGTGCGGGCGGGCAGCTATGTCGTCGCCCCCGTTGGGACCCCGCACACGTTCTCGAATCCTTTTGAAGAGCCGGCTGAGTTCGTTACCACGTTCACGCCTGGATTCTACGTAAACTTCTTCCGGGACATGGCTAAGGCGGTTGCTTCCGGCAAAGCACCCTCGGACGAAGAAATTATGAAAGTTATCGAGCACTACGCGACGGAGCCGGCCTAGCGGCCGATGCACCGAGCCACCTGCCCGGCTGGCAGCTTAAATGCCCTTAACAAGTCCGGTGAGTTGACCGGTTGGGGCTGCGCGTTCGATTCTGACTTAAAGAAACGACATGAATATTCTCATTTTAAGTAGTCGAGCAAAAGTAAGCGCATAAAGCTAGGACGACCTTACTTTTGGTTCATGCTTGCTCCCCTTGCCTTGACCAGCAACGAAGTGACGACGCTTGATGCGTGCGGCCACCACCCCTGCCACCCGAGCCGCTGCCTCAAACCTTGCAGCTGCTTTGCCAACACGGCCTGACCCCGGCCGACCTGTGCGCGCTATTGGCCACCCTCGGCGCGATAGATGCCGCCACCGGCCGCTGGCACCTGGGCGAGCTGACCAGCAAGGCCGCCCGCCTCAAAAGTGCCTTCCCGGCCGCGTACCGCGCCCTGACCAGCCACGGCCTGCCGGAGCAGTTGCGCAGCCCCGGCGGCATCGGTAACTTCGCGAAGCAGCGCGATGGACCCCGTCTCAAATAACACGGGTACGCCGCGTATGTCGTCGTACTGGGTAGCTACGATGGGCTGGCCGCTACTGCAAGCAGTAATTATCAGTTCTGCGAGCAGCGCGGGCGTTACCAGAGACTGGTCGCAGACCATGACCACAACGGCAGACCAACCGCTGGAGACGCTTTCGAGAGAAGTCAGGCCGGTTTTTAGGGAAGCGCCCATGCCTATCGCTTAGTTCTGGCAGCGTACCGGCAGGAGCGACAAACCAGCCAACTCCGGCAGCAGCTCCGCGTGCAGGACCCCGGTTACCACTATCACTGGCATCCCGGCCGCCGCTGCCACGGCGGTTTCGGCGGCGCGGCGCAATAAGGTCTGCCCCTGATACGTGAGCAGCTGCTTGGGTTTACCCAAGCGAAAAGAGGACCCGGCAGCAAACACAATAACAGCGGTGGACGTACAGAGAGTAATGTAAAGTTGCCGCATCTGGGCCCGAGCGACGCATCTCCCCAGACGCAGGGGCCATACGGCGCAATCCACTTACTCGCTTCATTCGGGCGCAACTCCAGAAGCTATGCGTTACAGCTCGCACGCGGCCCGTGCGCCGCGGCCCGTCAAGTCGGTGCTTGCCTGGGCCCGCCCAACTACTCGAAGCCAGCGTTGCGCATTCATGAGTTGGCCAACCACTCCCGAGGCCCCATCACCTGACGGCCCGGTCCCGACTTCTATCCCATCGCAACCGGGGTGCTTAGTGCGCGTCGGCCAGGGCTTTGGCTGCCAGGGCCACTTCGGCGGCGGACTTTTTGCGGGTGCGCAGCAGGTACGTCAGCGGCAGCACCAGCACAAAAAACACGCCCACGATGCGGAAGGTATCCAGATAGGAAAGCAGGTAGGCCTGCCGGCTCACCTGCAAATCCAGGATGCGGTAGCCCTGGGCCACGGAGCTGCCCAGGTGCTGCAGCCGGTCGAGCAGCAGCGGGTTGGCCACGTCGAGGTGGGCCACGAGGTCGGCGCGGTGCTGGGCGTAGGCGCGGGCCACGTAGGTGTTGGCCAGTGCGATGCCAAAGGCCCCGCCGAGCTGCCGAATCATGTTGTTGAGGGCAATGGCGGCCGGAAAGTCCTTCGGGGTGAGGCCGGCTAGGGCCTGGTTGAGCAGCGGCAGGGTGAGCAGCGTGACGGCGATGACCCGCAGCAGCTGCGCCCAGTAGAAGTCCCAAGGCCCGGCCTGCCCGTTGAGGGTGCCGCTGTAGAAGCCGAACCCGATGAAGAGCACCGTGCCGGCGATGATGTAGGGCAGCGGCGAGTCGCCGGCCGACAAGCGCCGGCCGATGAGCGGAAACAGCGGCAGGCAGGTGAGCGTGGGCCAGAGCAGCGACACACCCGTCATGGTGGGCGAAAAGCCGTTGACGCGCTGCACCAGCACCGGGTAGATGAACACCGACGTGAACAAGCCCAGCCCGGACACGAAGCTGAAGATGGTCGTCACGCCCAGCGTGCCCCGGCCCAGGATGCGCAGGTTCACGACGGGGTGCGCCGTGATGAGCTGCCGCCACACGAAGCCCCCGAGCCCCGCCACCGCCAGGAAGGTACACAGCCGGATGGTCGAGTCGTCGAACCAGTCGTCGGCCTGGCCTTTTTCCAGCACGTACTGCAAGGCCCCCACGCCCACCGCCAGCAGGGCCACGCCCAGGTAGTCGATTACAATCTGGCTCTTGCGCTGCCCCTCGCCCGGCTTTTGGTCGATGTAGAAGTACGTGAGCAGCGCGGCGGCAATGCCCACCGGCACGTTCACGTAGAAAATATACGACCAGTGGTAGTTGTCCACGATAAGCCCGCCCAGCAGCGGCCCCAGCGTGGGCCCTAGCACGATGCCCATGCCGAAGATGCCCGCCGCCACGCCCCGCTGCTTGGGCGGAAAGGCATCGAAGAGAATGCCCTGCGAGACGGAGAGCAACGCCCCGCCGGCCAGCCCCTGCACGAAGCGCCAGCCCACCAGCTCGACCAACCCGGTCGAAGAGGCGCAGCCGTAGGAGGCAATGGTAAAGCCGATGATGGAGGCCAGGTAGTACTTCTTGCGCCCGAAATACTCGGCCAGAAACCCGGTGAGCGGGATGATGATGACGTTGGCGATGGCGTAGGCGGTAATCACCCAGGCCACGTCCTCGATGGTCGCGCCGATGGCCCCGGCCACCTGCGTGAGGGCCACGTTGACAATCGTGACATCGAGCAATTCCATGACGGCCGCCGAAATGGTCGTCACGACGATGATGAGGCGCAATAAGCCAGTGGGCGTGGCCACCGCGGGCAGGGAAGGAGACATGAAACGTGGCGGGGGAGTATTTCCGGTTATGAAGAGCAGTGCTCCGGGTAATTGGTGGGTATCGGGACACCCTGTTTTGCGGCTCGTCGTTGCACGAACGGAACCGTGCAAACCCGCTGATAGCGTCCGCAACGAGGAGACGCAAAATACGAAAGAGCAAGCCCGGAAACCTGATTTTTCACGGTACCAGCACCACTTTGCCCGTGGTGTGCTTCGACTCCACCCGCTCGAACGCCTGCCGGACCTCCGCCAGCGGGAAGGTGGCGGCGATGGGCACGCGCAGCTGGCCGGCCTCGGCCAGCTCGCGCAGGTAATCCAGGTCGGGAATGCTGGCCCGCGTCAGCGAGTGCACGAACCGCACCCCGGCCGGCAGGTCGAGGCCGTCGGCATCGGTGAGCAGCGACACGA
>Ga0209511_1000660_pt1 | contig 33565 bp, 33 predicted proteins | sample SSSSmetaG_FD_184141 | JGI IMG/M metagenome (GOLD analysis project Ga0209511, IMG submission 184141) | Glacier valley bacterial and archeal communities from Borup Fiord, Nunavut, Canada, to study Microbial Dark Matter (Phase II) - ​SSSS... | ecosystem: Environmental > Aquatic > Freshwater > Ice >... | reverse complement strand
ACGATCATCACGACCAACCTCGATTACGCCGAGTGGGGAAACTTCCTCGGCAACAAGGCACTCGTCGAAGCGCTACTCAGCCGCCTTCGCCACCAGTGCCACACCGTGAAGATCGACGGTCCATCGCCACGTGACCCGTTGCCCTGACCTCGTTCACCCGCAGTTCACAACGCCCTCGTCGCCCAGCGCCGAGGGCGTTGCTGCTTTCGGCGACGTCATCGGAGGTTGGTTGCGCTGTCGATCGTGCTCGCGATCCTGAACGGCGAAGTGGACCACTTCAAGTAAGCGCGAGTGGGCCAATTTTCGTGAGCGCCGAAGGCACCAAAGCTAAGTCGGAGCACACCGATGGGTTGACCGTCGACCCGCGAGCCCGGACTCGACGGTGCGGATCCACCACGAAGCACACCAAGACACGGGGTCCGGACGCCCTGTGTTATCGTGCATTTGTGGTGGATCAGGGTCCAACGCATGACCGTAGCCGAGACGATGGATGCCGATCAGTTGCGCTTGGTTAGTCAGTCAGTTCGTTGATCGCCATTGGTTCTGGTTCGGCGGTGTTCGGCTCGTGCAATCGGACCTATCGTTTGCGGACGCGCTTGGTGACCGTCGGCATCTGGATGCCGAGCTCGCCGAGATCGAGCTTGCCGATCGCCGCGAGGTCACCGCGCTTGGTGGTCGAGAGCGTCGGGTATTCACCGCGCGATGCCTCGACGAGGTTTGCACCTTCGAGCGCGCGAATGAGATCCATCACTTGTTTGTCGCCCCAGCCGCGAATGCACGCTCGCTCCGGCAGCTCGGCGAACCGCGGATCTTCTTCGGTACCGTTCGCGAGCTGCGCGATCCGCTTGCGACCGAAGCGACCGTGCAGCGTGCCGATCAAGAGCAGGAGGCTGCGCGCCGCCTTCTGCTCGGTTTCGGACATGCCAGTCGGCCGACCGTGCGCGATCGCATCGCAGGTGTCGCACGCGCCGCACTTGCGCTCGCGATTCTCCCAGTCTTCATCGCCAAAGTACTCGAGGATGATCTGGCGACGACAGCGGGGATGATACGCGTAGTCGATCATCGACCGGAGCTTCTTGCGCTCGATATCGGCGCGACGCTGGAGCGAGCTGACATCGAGCACCGGATACGTGGAGCCGGGTTGCGGGCGATGCGCGGCGATCCGGACATCGTCGCGCACGAGCATGCCGTGACGCTCGAGGATGCGGATCGCGGCACCGATCGATGCGTTGCTCGGCGAGCCGGGCAGGTGCGGCTTGAGCTTGGCTTGGAGCTCTTCCTCGTCGTGCATCAGCTTGCCGAGGTTCGGCTGCTGGGCGAGGAGCTTCCACAGCCCGCGTAGGAGCTCGGCCGAGGGAAACGACGCATCGATCAAGAACTCTTGAAGCCTGATGTCGCCGTGGTTGAACAAGAGGACGCAGCGCGTGGGCTTGCCATCGCGACCACCGCGACCAGCTTCCTGGTAGTAGGCCTCGGGCGAGCGCGGGATATCGGCATGCACGACGAGGCGGATGTCGCGCTTGTCAACGCCCATCCCGAACGCATTGGTCGCGACGATCACGTCGAGCTGGCCCGACATGAAGACGTCTTGGTTCTTCTCGCGGATGCCGTTCTCGAGCCCCGCGTGATAGACGCGCGCGCGCATACCGGCCTGTTTGAGCGCGGTCGCGTACGCCTCGGCGTTCTTGCGCGTGGCCGCGTAGACCAGCGCGACCCCACCTTCGCGGGTGCGCACGAGCTCGATGACCTTCTGGATCTTGTCGGCCGCGCCGCCCGAGGTGACGACCGAGTAATAGAGGTTCGGGCGATCGAAGCCGCGGACGTGGAGCGAGAACGTGGCCAGGCCGAGCTGGACCGCGATGTCCTCACGAACTTCGGGCGTGGCCGTCGCGGTAAACGCGGCAATGCGAGGGGGCTGGAGCTCCTGGATGACCTGCCCGAGCCGGCGGTAATCGGGGCGGAAATCGTGGCCCCACTCGGAGATGCAGTGCGCCTCGTCGATCGCGATCAACGCGATCGATCCAGCCACGCTATGCAGCGCCTCGGTGAAGCGCGGGCTGCGGAACCGCTCGGGCGCGACGTACACGAGGGTGTAAGCGCCTTTGCGAATCCCCTCGAGGATCTCGCGCTGTTCTTCGGAGTTGGCATGCGAAGTCAGGGCGACCGCCGGGATCCCCCGCGCGCGCAGCGTGTCGACCTGATCTTTCATCAGAGCGATCAGGGGCGACACCACGAGCGTGACGCCACCGCGCTCGCCGAGGATTACCGCTGGCAACTGGAAGCACAGCGACTTGCCAGCGCCCGTTGGCATCACGCTGATCACAGGCGTGCCGCTCAAGATATCGGCGATGACGTCGGCCTGGCCCGGCCTCAGCTCGGTGTGCCCGAACCGAGCAAGCGCGCGCGTGAGGATCTCGCCACCGGCAGTGGTGGTGCTCTCCGACGCGGTGCTCGTACCCGGCAACATTCGCCAAGCACCGTACTACACCCCCATGACAACCGTATCTATGCGAGAACCTGTCCGATTTTCGGTCTAGCGGAGGGTATTGGTCGCCGTGTCGCAGTGGGCGACCGTCAGGGTCGGGACCACGAACAGCTTGACCCGACCGCCGCTCGTCCCGCGTTGGATGAGGTGCAGCGCGAGCGGCTGGGTCGCGCGGCAGGCGTCGATCGTGAAGTGGTGCGCGACCGAGTGCGGCGACATCGTGACCGGTTCGCCGCCGACATCGACCGTGACGTCGCCGGTCTCGACCGTGACGTCGAGCGTCGCGCTCCAGTTCACTGGGATCTCGTTGAACCCGATCATCGGGACGGTCAGGTCATTGTTCTCGATCGTGGCGCTGACCTCGAAGCGGTCCCCATTGCGGAGCACCGAGTAGGGCAGGTCGGTCGGGAAATCGGGTGTGATGGCCGGGCGCAGTTGTTGATTCGCGGGCGTGATGATCGGCGCCTGTGCGAGCTGCGCCTTCTTGTTCCGCGCATGCATCACGCCAGACGAGCCCGCACCGATCGCCACCAGCGCGACCGCGGTCCACCGCGAACGCCGCGAAAGCTTCATCACCTGGGTCTTCGCCACGACCATGCCGGAGCTGATCTCGCGCAGCAGGCCGCGGATCGTGAACAGCTCGCTACCCGCCGCCGGATCCTCGACCTCGAGCAGCGCGCGCTCCTTACGCAGCGTCCGGACGATCAGCCCGGTGCCCATCGCGAGCACGGCGACGCCACTCATCGGCCAGGCCCACGCAAGGCCCTTGGCGAGACCAGCAACCGTCAGCGCGCCCGCGAGCGCACCGAACGGAATCAACATCGTCGCGACCATCGGCAGCCGCGCGAACTTGCGCGTCATCACGATCGCGCCGACAAGGCCCGCGATCCCGATCATCAGTAACGGCATCGCGTGCAGTGCGAGGCTCTGCTCGAGCTCCGACATCACCGGCCAGCCGTGCGTGCGCACGCCACGCGCGAGCCACAAGGCGGTCGCCGGTAGGAGCACGCTCGCGGCGAGCAGCGGCCATGCGGCCGAGCGAACCTCGAGCTCTTGACCCATCGTGCGAGCGATGTGATCGGGATGCTGGTGGTCGAGCCGCTCGACGTCGTGATCGACATCGTTGGTGGGCAGCACGTACTTCGACATCGCGACCGCGAACCGATGTTCGACACGCGCGCGGCTGATTGCCCACGCGACGAGGCCGACCAACCAGCTACTCGCGACCAGCGTCGAGAGCGGTGCAGGCTGGATGCCGGGCATCACGCTCGCGAGCTTCGCGGCGAGCTGGGGCGAAAACGAGCAAGCGATCAGTGCGATGCCTCCGACCGTGACGACCATGCTCGCCGCGATCCGCGCGGTTCGCGCGACGACGACCCGGCGCACCGCATGAGGCATCGTGGCGAGCTCGTCACGGCGGCGGCGTAGCAATTCTTGGCGTCTGGCCGCGGTACCTTCACTACGGTCTCTGTAGATCTCGCTCATCGTGGCTCCTAGCGTAACGTGGCTCTGCGGCCACGCCACCAGAACCGATGGTGGCGGCTATTTATTTCGGGAGTCGCGAGCGGCGAGATCGAGCCCAAAGAACTCCGCCATCGCGGTGTACACGTCGGGAAGTGTCTTCGCGAATTGCTTGGGTTTCTCGAAGAACACCTCCGCGGCGACGGCGAAATACTCGGCCTCGTTGGTGATCGCGTAGTCGCGGAGCAAGCTCCTCTGGTGGTGCTCCGCCCGGTTCTTGTGGGCGAGGAACGCGGCCTCGAACACGTGGCCCCAGTTCCGCGCGTGGGGGGGATCCATCGGCGGGGTGCCGGTGGCATCGCCCTCGAGCATGTCGATCTGGTGCGCGAGCTCGTGGATGACCGTGTTGCGACCGTCGCGCGCATCGCCCGCGCCGACCTTCGCGTTGTCCCACGCGAGGATCACCGCGCCGACATGCGTGGCCTCGCCCAGGATCGGAGTCTCGCCCACGGGACCGATCGGGAAGGTAAACACGCCGATCGGTCGTGGCGGAATGATCACGGTGCTCGGGTACACGAGGATCGAGCTCACGCCGCGAAATAGATCGTGATCGCGACCGAGCAACATCTGGCATCCGGTACCCGCGATCGTGACGCGCATCTCGTCGACGAGCTCGAGCCCACCGCAGCCTTCCCAGTTCTTCTCGGCGATGAATACCTGGGTGAGGTCACGCAGGGTCTGTTGCTCGGTGTCGTCGAGCAGCGGATAGATCGCGACGTTCGCTTCGAGGACCGCGAGCCACTCGGCGGGGAAGGGCGTTTCGAGAAGATGTTTGCGACGCCGTTCGGTCAGCCAATGAAACATTACATTCGTCGAAATACCAGCGACGCGAGCGAGTAGCGAGCGCCGAACGACGACAACATCCCGAACGTGCGCGGCAAGAGATCCTCGTTGTACTTCGAGAATGCGGCTTCTATGGAGCTTTCCGTGCTTCGGACTCGACCTCGATCAGCGCAGCTCGCAAGAACGTCGAGCTCGGGTCGGTGCCGATCGCCATCTTGAGCTGGAGCATCGCGCCGCGCAGATCACCACGCTTGAGGCACAACTCGGCCTTCCGGTAGTAGACGAGCGCGCGCGACGACATCGCGCTCTGCGGACCCGCCTGGATCGGCGCCGCGCCCGATGGCGTCGCGGGCGCCGGCACACCGGGCGCCTTGTCGATCGGCTTCATCCGCGCGGTCGCCATCGCTTGGTTGCGACACGACTGATACGCGTTCGCGATGGTCGCGTACGCCGAGGTCACGAGCTCGAGCTCTGCTGCGGTCAGGCCGTTTCGATGCAGATCGGGATGCGCCATCCTCGCGATCTTGTGGAACGCGGCCTGCGCGGTCTCCATGTCCGCGTTCGCGGGAACCGCCAGGAGCTGATGCGGTGGCAGCTTTTTGTTGCCGTTGATGCGCTGCGCCCACATCAGCACGTCCAAGCGTGCGTTCAAGCGATGTCTCCTGTCGGAGCACCGATCACGTGCAGCACGGCTTCCTGCTTCTGTCCCGAGTCGACATCGGAGGCCGCGACGTGAAGAATGCCGTCGGCATCGACGCGGAACGAGACCTCGATCTTGAGATCGCCACGCGGCTTCGCGGGCAGCTCCTCGAGCACGAGCTTGCCGAGCGGTTCGTTCTCGGCGTAGCGCCGCGATTCACCGCGGCAGCAATCGATCTCGACCCGCGTCTGGTTGTCGCGTGCGGTCGTGAACACGCGCGAGCGTTCGATCGGAATCGGCGCGTTCTTGTCGAGCAGCTTCTCGGCGAAGCCGCCGGTGGTCTGGATCGCGAGCGTCGAGGGGTTGACGTCGAGCAACACCGGTCGCACGAGCGCGGTCTGCGGCTTGCCACCGCCGTAGATCAGCGGGGAGTGCGCATCGGTGAGCACGGCATCGCGTGCGCCCATGCCGGTGCCCGCCGTGATCGAGCCGGAGAGCGAGCCGGCCTGGATCGCGGCGCCTTGCGCGACGACCTCGTCGGGATTGATCGAGACGTTCGGCTGCCTGAGAAACACTTCGGCGAGGCGCTGGCGCACCGCCGGGATTCGCGTCGAGCCGCCGACGCACAGGATGTCGCTGATCGCGCTCGCCGGGAGGTTCGCCTGCGCGAGGACCTGCCTGGTCACTTCGATCGTCCGGTTGATGTAGCCGTTGATCAGCTCCTCGAACTGCAGGCGCGTGAGCGAGAACGACAGCGAGCCGACCTGACCGTTCGGCAGATCGATACCGTCGATCTCGCCTTCGGCCGCATCGTTGTCGGAGAGGTGGCACTTGATCGCCTCGGCGCCCATCATCAGCTTCATCATCAGCACCGCGTTCGGGCGCGGATCGAAGTGGAGGACGCGGGTGCACTCCGCGGCGAGCACCTCCGCGAGCGCGCGATCGAGATCATCGCCGCCGAGGAAGAAATCGCCATCCGAGGCGAGGACCTCGAAGACTTCACCGTCGATCTTGAGGATCGAGACATCGAACGTGCCGCCGCCGAAATCGAACACCGTGATCAGCTGATCTTTGTTGCGGCCAAAGCCGTAGGCGAGCGCGGCCGCGGTCGGCTCGTTGATCAACCGCGTGACGTTGAGCCCGGCGAGCCGGCCGGCTTCCTTCGTCGCGGTGCGCTGCGCGTCGGTAAAGTTCGCCGGAACGGTCACGACCGCGTCGGCGATCGCGGTGCCGAGCTGTCGTTCGGCGCAGCGCTTGAGGTACTGCAGCACGTGCGACGAGATCTCCGGCATCGTCATCCGGCGGTCGCGGACCGCGACGATCGGCTGCTGGTTCGGACCTTCGACGACCTTGTAACGAATCCCGGTCAACGCGAGCTGGACGAGCGGCGCGCGGATGTTCTGGCCGATGAACCGCTTCGCCGAATGGATGACGTTGCCGGGCTCGGTCAGGCGGTAGCGCTTCGCGTCGGCGCCGACGACCACGCCACCACTTGCGGGGAATGCGACCACCGATGGATGGATTCTCTCGGCACGCGAGCCGAGCACGAACTCGACACCCGTCGGCGTGGCCACAGCGGCGCACGAGTTCGTGGTGCCGAGATCAATACCGAGCGCGATCGCCATAGCAATCGAAACGGTATCCCAAGTCTCGGAACCTGCCTAGAAATCGGCCACCCGAGTTGGAGAGCTCCCGGGTACGGTGTCCTCATGTGGCCTGCGCACCTCGTGACGCTGCTCCGGATCCCGCTCGGGCTTTGGATCGGCGCAGCGTACGGCGAGACGGCCTTGGTGATCGCGTTGATCAGCGCGGCGGCGGTGAGTGATGCCGTCGATGGCAATCTCGCGCGCTGGTTGAAGCGGCGAGGCAAGACCACGCCGGATATCGGTGGGTGGCTCGATCCGCTAGCCGACAAGATCTTCGTCGTCGCCGTGCTGGTCTCGATCGCAAGCCACACGCACTCGATCCTGGTGGTCGCGTTGATCGGAGCGCGCGAGCTGGTGTTGGTCCCGCTGATCGCGGTCTATGTGATGACGCGGCGCGATCGTGTGGCGCTGCACGCCGACTGGGTCGGCAAGATCGCGACGATCGCGCAGTTCTTCGCACTCGCCATCGCGGTGGCGCATCCAGCGTGGGCCTTGGCTGCCGCGATCGGGACGGCGACGCTCGGCTTGATCGCCGTCGCGCACTACGTGTTCGCGATCAGCGGAGCTGCTGCGAATAAAGATCCGTGAGCAACGCGGGGTGGGTGGGGTGCCAACCGGTGAGCTGCTAGCAGGCCAGCGCGGAAACGCCTCCGATCGCGAATCTGGGGCGTCGTCGCGGCGTCACATCCACGGCAGGTGTCGTTCTCGTCGGCAACGCGTCATGAGAGCTTTAACCTTTGCCGTACTCGACGGAGATGACCTCGACGTCGTCGCCGTTCGGAAGTGTCGCGGCATCGCCGGCGCGCACGCCGAACAGCGCCTCGGCGAGGGGTGAGTGCCAGCCGATCGCGCCGCTCTTCGGATCGGCCTCGATCGCGCCGACGATGCGATAGGTCGTGCGCTTGCGGGTTTCGTTCTCGATCACGATGGTCGCCCCGATGCCCGCGATATCGCGATCGGTCGGCTCGTGGATCTGGGCGGTCGCGAGGTGCGCGGCGAGCTCGCGGATGCGATCCGGATCGCGGCATGCTTCGAGCTCGGCGCGCGCCGCCGCGAGGCCGGTCGCGGTCAACGAAGTTGAGCTCTGGTACCGGGATGCCGCGCCTGCGCATCGGCTCCTCCGGAACATCCGCGTCTTCTTTCGTGAACGCCTTGCTCATACCTCGACGCTACCAGGAATTTTGAAATAGCCGCGGAGGTCTCGCCGTTCCCTTGTTTCAAGGAGGCAACCCCATGCGCATGTCTACGCTCGTCTTTGCTCTCGTGGTCGCGACCGGTGGATCGGCCTTCGCCGAGGATCTTAAATTGGACACGCACGCCGCCCTGCGGCGCGCGCTGAACGAGGAGCGCAAGGTCAACCTCGAGCGCTTCCACGACTATCGTCGCGCGAAGGTCTATCCGCACAACAGCTACGAGCAGAGCCGGATCAATGTCTGGCGCGATGCCGACGACCACCTCTGTGCAGTCGCCACGCTCGTCCACCTCGATGGTAAGGACGAGCTCGTGAATACGATCGCGAAGGACAATAACTTCGTGAAGACCTCGACACTGACCGATGGTCCCTTGATCGACTGGGTCCTGACCTCGGGCTTCACGCAAGAAGAGGTCGTGATGATCCAGGCGCCCACCGAAGCCGATATCGAAGCCGAGGAGGCGCAGCAACGCGCCGAAGCGCGTCGGATCAAGCGCTGGCTCGCGCGCGAAGATCGGCGACTCGCGGCGGTCTACAAGACCGTCGAGACCACGCTCGAGACCGATCGAATCGCCGATGCCGGCCTCGATCTAGCGACAGAGCGCCTCGCGCAGCATCCGGAGCTCGCGGCCGCGCTGATGGCGAAGTATCCCGTGAAATAGTCAGATGACATCGCGACGCGGCAGGCGGTAGCTCTGGCGTACGCTCCAGGACGTGAAGAGCCTCGCGCTTGCCGTGATCCTCGCTGCACGGCTAGCGCACGCCGATTGCGATCCGGTACCGCTGCGCGCGCAGCTCGAAGCAGAGGCCCGCCGGATGGATCAATGGCGCTACGGCTGGGGCATCGCGTACGGCGCCGCGACCGTGCTGCAGCTCGCGCCCGTGGTCGCGAAGTACAACCCGTTCGGCACCTACGATCGCGACTTTCGCGACGCGAATCTCGTCGGCGCTGCGCAATCGACGATCTCCTCGATCGCGAGCTTCCTCGCGCCCGGCCTCGACGTTCCGGCGCCGCAGGCCGATGCGTGCGCCGACCTCGGCGCACTGCGTGCTGCCCGTACCGCGGCCGGGGCGAGCGAGCGCCAGGTGTTCTGGGGTGGCCACCTCGGGAACATCGCCCTCAACCTGGCAGGGAGCGCGGTGCTCGTTGAACGCATCGGCTGGTCCGCGGCGCTCGCCGCGTTCGCGATCGGTTATCCGATCGGCCTGCTCAACACGTACACGTTGCCGCGCGACAGCTGGCACGCGGTCCAGATCGTCGCGACGCCGGTCACCGACGGCGGCGTTGCCTTCCGGATCGTCGGCCAGTTCTGACCACCCGGCGATCGGGCCGTCGTCGTTCGGGAACGAACCGGTCGGTCCATCGGCGCCGAGCGTCGCGAGCCGCAACGGTTCACGCGCACGAGCCGAGCCCAATCGTGACGTTCACGATCCGCCCGGCGGGTGCCGCGGAGGAGTGGCAGCATCGCCTGGGTCACCGCGATCGCGCCGTACACGTCGGTCTCGAAGATGTCGCGGACCTCACCGAGGCTTCGCTGGTGCATCGATAGCGATCGGGCGCATGTCACCTTCAGCCTTCAATTCCGCGGCGGCGGGCTCACCGCGACCGGCATCGTGTGCATCTTGCGAACCATGTCTTTGCCGGGCAGTACGTCGCGTCTCGAGGATCGCGTTTTCGCCTGCTAGGTCGGGTTCTGGCCGGTCATCGCGCGCGAGATGATGCGGCGCTGGATCTGCCCCGTGCCCTCGAAGATGTCGTAGATCTTGGCGTCGCGGTACCATTTCTCGACGAGATGGCCGGGCTCGAGTGCTTCTTCGCCGAGCAACACCATCGCGCGTGACGTGACCAGCTGCGCGGTGCGCGCGGCATGTGCCTTGGCCATCGAAGCTTCGGCGACATTCTCCAGATGATGATCAGCGAGCCACGCCGCGCGATGCGCGAGCAAGCGCGACGCGTTGATCTCCATATTCATCTCGGCGAGCTCGAACATGATGTGCTGGTGCGATGCCATCGGCGTGCCGTGTAGCGACGTCGCCTGGATCCGCTCGAGCAAGAACTCGTACGCGGCGCGCGCGATGCCTACCGCTTGTGCGGCGACCGCTGGGCGCGTGCCGTCGAGCATCTTCTTGGTGTCGGAGAGCCCACCACCGCCCGCGTCGGACGAGGGCGGCGAGCCGAGCATCATGTCTCGATGGACGCGGCAGTCCTCGAAGTGAACCTGCGCGGTCTCCGAGGCCCGGATGCCAAGCTTGGTCTCCTTGCGGCCAGGCACGAGGCCCGGCGTCTCGCGCGCGACGATGAAGCCGCGCACACCGGCGCGCCCCGCGGCCGGATCGGTGTTCGCCCACACGACGTAGACCGCTGCGGACTGACCATTCGTGATCCACTGCTTCGAACCGCGCAACACGTAGTGGCTGCCGTCCTTGATCGCGGTGGTCTTGAGGCCCGAGATATCCGAGCCCGTGCTCGGCTCGGACAGCGCCATCGCGGCGACCTTGACGTGACCCTTGTCGTCGTCGCCTTTGAGCAGGCGGCGGAACTCGCTCTTCTGTTCCTCGGTCCCGATACGTGCGATGGGCGACGCCGCGAGGCCCGAGCCCGCGATCGCGAGCGCGATCCCGGCGCACCCCCACGCGAGCTCCTCGGAGCCGACAACGCCAAGCCGCGCTTGCGACTTGGGCTTGGTGGGATCCGGATCCTCGTCGATACCGGTCAGGCGCTTGCGACCATCGATCACCGCGGTCTGAGACAGCCCGAGCGGTGCGGCGGCCTTGATCAACGCCCATGGCATCGACTCTTCTTGATCGTGCTTGATAGCGATCGGTCGCATCTGTTGCTTCGCGAACGCGTTGAGCATCTGCCGCACGCCGGCGTAGAGCGGTTGGTTATGAAAGAGATCCATCTCAGCCCACCTTCTGTGCGAGGACGCGACCGAACCGTTCATCGCCGAGTAGCGCTTCGAAGGCGCGCGCATCGCGCATCAACTTCTCGACGGGATAATCGTTGACGAACCCGTAGCCGCCGTAGATCTGGACCGCATCGACGGTCGCCTTCGCGACGCAATCGCCCGCGATCACGCGCGCCCGGCTCGCCGTGTCGTGGGCCGTGGGCAGCTGCTTGTCGAGTTGCCACGCGGCATAAAGCACGAGCATGCGGGCGGCGGCCGCCGTGGTCAGCGCGTCGTCGCGCAAGCGGATCAGCGATTCGAACGTGCCGATTGCTTGACCGAACTGGACGCGCTCGGCGGCGTACCTCTCGGCGTACTCCATCGCACCGACCGAGACCCCGACCGCACGTGCGGCGAGCGAGACCCGTGCCCAGGCCAGGATCGTCGCGGTGACCTCGGCGGCAGCGGGTCCGCGCGCCAGGATGAGCTCCGCTGGGATGTGGTGGCTCACGAGCTCGACCGTCCCCCACCTCGCGGCGCGCCATCCGCTCGGCGTGATCGCCTTCGCGCCTCTGACGGCGACGAGGGCGACGAGCTCGTGCGTCACGACGAGCGCGAACTTCGCGACCGCGAGCGTGGGTCCGAACAGCCTTCCGCTGAGCCGGACGTCGTTGCCTTCGACCGCGGTGGTCAGCGAGCCGCGCGCATCGTGCACGAGGGTCGCGAGCCCACCCGCGGCGAGCGCCGTGAACAGCGCCTGCTTTGCCGCGGCCGAGCCCCACTGGCTCGTCGCGAGCGCCGGCTCGACATTACATTCGCAGAGCGCCGCGAGCGCTGCGCACCCACGGCCGAGCTCGTAGCCTCGCAGTGCACGCGTGGTGTGCGAGTAATCGCCTTCGAGCAGCCCACCTGCATCAGCGGGCACCGCATCGAGGAAGAAGCCGAGCTCGCCGGCCGCATGCGTGAACCGATCGGGCGCAGCTCCGGCGCGATCGGCATCGGCCGCCCACGCACGAAGGTCGCGATCGGCAAACCGGCGCACGGTCGCAGTGATCAGCTGCTGGTCGTCGTCCAGAGCGAAATCCATGCCCGTGGTGTACCGCGAAAAACAGTCAGCACGGACTGTTACATTGCTGAAAACACTGCGCCAGCGGCGCTACTTCTTCTCGGGCTCGGTGCTCGGCGCATTCGCCCTCTGCAAGCATGTCGCGAGGTCGGCGCTGATCTTGGCGACCGCCGCCGATTCGGTCTTGGTCAGCTTCACGGCGGGCTTGGTGTTGAACGCGGTGAGCTCGCCGATCACGTGCTGCGCGCAGGCCGGATCGGCGCAGGCGCACATCTTGGTCTTGATCTCGGTCAGCTTCGCGATGGTCTCGCCGCCGACGCCTTGGTCTTCGACCGGCGCGGTGGCGGTCGGATTGTCCTTTTTTCCGTTGCAGGAAGAGACGGCGAGCAGCATTCCGAGCACACACACGTTGAACATGGGGCGAGCATAACGCGGGTTGGTTCGGTGTTTGCAACGCACCTCGTCATGACTGGACTACGCGAACAACTCGGCAACACGATCGGGCGGCTGTGGTCGCCGATCGTCAATCGCATCTCCCACTTGCGCCACGCAAGAATGTTCCACCCCGAGGGATTGCTGTTCAGTGGCGAGCTCGAGGTTATCCCGGGCGGGCCGTACGAGCAGCTCGCGTCACAGCTGGGTCGGTCGGTGCTCGCGCGTCTGTCCGGTGCACTTCGGCGCGGTGGGCGCGAGAGCCTCGATGTGCTCGGAATCGGGTTGCGGATGCACCGCGGTCACAAGTTGAAAGTGCACGCGATCGCGACCGATCAAGATCTCTTGTTCGCGACGATCCGCAGCCCGTTGACGATGGGCCTCGCTCCCTTCACGACGAGCTCGCATGACTTCTTCGCGAATCGCTACTACGCCGTGTCGCCGTTCGCACTCGAGGGCATGCATCGCGTGGAGCTGCGGCTCTCGCCGATCGGCCGGCCGGAGCACGAGGGTTCGCGCGCGGAGAAGCTGCGCGCGGCGGTGGCCTCGGGCGAAGCGCAGTTCGAGCTCGCGGCGCGCAAGACGCTGCACTTCGGATGGGAGCCGATCGCGAAGATCACGCTTACGAAGGAGAGCGAGCTCGATCAAGAGACGTTGCGGTTCGATCCGTACCAGAACGGAGCCGGCATCGTGCCGGTCGGCGTGGTCAACACCATCCGGAAGCGCGTGTACCCGGCCAGCCAAGCGGCGCGCCCCGACCACGTCGAACCTGTTTCGGCTAGTTAGTTAGTTAGTTATCGCATCTGATGGCCGCACCTCACGGCACTGGCGACCAACGTTTGGTGGGTGCGGGGAGTGCGGGAGGTGCGGGAGGTCAAGCTCACATGGTCTCTGCGATGATTTCAAAAGGTGCAGGTGCTGGATTGGGCGCGACGGGGCTGGCAGCGACGGGGCAGGCAGCAACGGCTTCTCGCGCGCTATTCGCCGAGATCTTGAACCCGTGCACCTTCACGCAGGTCTCGCTCGTTTATCGCACCGCGCTCGGCACCACCGACATGTTGCTCGCGCAGCTCAGCGATTCGATCTCGCCGAACGCGTATCGCCTGTTCGCGGGTCCGCAGTACACGAGCGGCGGCACGGCCGATGGCACGTTCACGACCACGCTCGCGGGCGTGCTTGGCGGTGGCGTCGGCTTCCGAATGTCGAGCTCGGACACGCTGCTCGACAACGTCGCGCGGGGTCACGACAAACGGCTCGATGAAGGCCTCCTGCTCGGCGCGATCACGCTCGGTAGCACGCTCGGTGGCGCGCACGCGCGAATTCCGAACGGTCACGACACGAACTCGAACGTCGCAGACCGCGCGTTGCCTTGATGCGCACGCCGCACGCCGCGCGGCGAATCAGTAGGTGATGTACGGGCCGGTCGACGCGGGCGGAGCATCGGCGATGGCCTCGCCCTCCTCGTCGTCGATGATCTGAGACGCGGCGACTTGCGCGCCTTGCAGCACGAAGATCTTCACGGCCGAGGCCGGGATGCGAGCGTTCGGCGCTACACGGCGCAGGATCGAGATGAGGTTGCGCTGGATGTCGTCGACCTCGGTGACCGCCGGACCCGGCTTGATCATCTTGCCGATCCACCGTTCGCGGTCCTTCTCGTCGCCGATCTCCATCACTCGCAGAAACTCTTCGGAGCTACCATCGAAGTACTTTTTGTCGCCCGGCTTCGAGAGCGCGAGCCCTTCTCGCAGCTTGCTGTCGATCTTCGTGGCGAAGAAAAGTGCGGTGCTCTTGTCTAGTTTCATGTGTGCTTTGGCTTTCGTTCGGGGACTAGGATTCGAACCTAGATAAGGGGCACCAAAAACTCCTGTCCTGCCATTAGACGATCCCCGAGTACGTGCGGGACGATAACTCCGAATCGTCGATCGCGCTACGTTCGGGCTTGCCAGTAAGCACTGAACCCATTAGGTTCCCGGCCTCCGAATGGCTGGGTAGCTCAGGGGTAGAGCAGGGGTCTCATAAGCCCTTGGTCGGCAGTTCAAATCTGCCTTCAGCCACAACTTCTTCCGGTTCGGCAGTTCTGAGGATCCACCAAAGATCCCGGCGCCGAAACGGTTCCGAACGCACGCAACCACGCGAGCGAGCTTCCGAGGCAGTGGAGCAAAGTATATTTCGAGCGGTCTTCCGTCAGCTCGATGACGGCTCGCAGCGCGTGGTCGCGTAGCACTGTCCTTGACGAGCGAGTGTTCGTCCAGGCCGAGCTGCCCGGGTACGGTGTTCGAACGGCGCATAAGCCCGCTCATGACGGCGTTGGATCCAAACCATTCTGCAGAAGCCGGTACAGGTACAGGTCCAGATCGAAACGCCTGGCGTGCCTGGCTTCGATATTGGTCGCGAGCGAATCGAGACGCTCGCGGATGACCAGAACGTGCTCGAGGCTACGTTCGCCGTACTCGAGCGCGAACCGATCGCGGTGCTGGACCTTCTCCAGCGCGGTCCTGAGATGAACTAATCAGCGCACGTACTGCGCGGCCTTCGCGACCGCGCCGCGAAGCGGTGCAAGCTCGTCGTCGGTCATTCCGTGGCTTTAAGCCGTAAGAACACCCAGCTCGGTCTGTGCAGCTGTCTGGTTCGCAATGCGCGAAAGCAGCTCTGTTTGCGAAGTCTGGAGCTGGAAAGACTGCTCTAGTTTCGTGACCACGCGTTCGAGCGCAGATCTCATAGCGGCACGTATGATTAGAAACGAGATCCAGAGCGTGATCACCCAGGTGATCACCAAAAAAAGAATTTCGGAGGTCAGCAGCATCTATCCCCACCCTTCGACAAAATTTAAGAGGCTCGAGCGACGGTTCGCAATTTCTAGGTGGCCTAGTCTACGCCGTTCCTCTACTGACTTTGCGGCGCTCGGGCCCGGCGCCGAATCGCTTTAGACCTAGCGAATTGTCGGCCTGTCGACGGCGACTTGAGCGCGTCGCTTTTGACGGTTGGGTCGAGCACCGGGAAGGTCGCGGCGCCGAGGAACTTGCCGTTACGATTTTCAGCCACACGGACGCCGAAAAAAGCACGAGGGCTTCGGGTTGCAGTCCTAGCCCCTTAACCGACGGACAGCGGCCTCGAGCTGACGATGCCGGCCGCTCGCGATGTCATACGCCCTTGGTCGACAGTTCCAATGGCCTTCGGCCACGAGGTTTAGAACGCTTCGAGTGCGAGCAGCGGATCTCCGGCGTTGACGTCAGCGCCGTCCGCAACCAGCAGCTCGGTGACTCGCGCTCGCACGCCGCTATAGGTCACGCGATTGAAGGTCTTCATGACCTCGAGCAAGCACACGGTCGCGCCAGGCGCGAGCTCGCCACCCACGGTGACGAACGCGGGCTTCTCGGGCGTGGGCCGGCTGTAGTAGCGACCGCTGGTCGGCGCGCGATACACCAGGCCGGTGACGGCACAGTCTTCGGCAGGGGCTTCGGTGTCAACCGCGGCGATGCCTCCCACCACGACGCGCACGAGGACATCGCCGTAGCCGACCGCACGCGCGCCATCGCTCGGTACGAGCTTCGCGAGCCCGCAGATCTTCGCCGGTGCGAGCACGCGCGAGGTGTGACCGAGGATCTCGAGCCAGCCGATCGGATCGCCGGGTAGCACGAGATGGTCCGCTGCGATGCTCGGGCGAAACCAACCGGGCATCGGCGCGCGCAGCTCGTCCTCTGCACCTGGACCGCCTGCAAGGGCCGTGATGTCGCGCTTCATCGCGGGCCTCCGACGAGCACGGCAAGGTCGTGCATCGACCAGATCCGCGGGTTCTTGATCCGACGCGATCCGGTGTTCTGATATGTCATCTCGACGAGCGCGCCGAGATACGCGCGGAGCTCGCCGAGCTCGACGATCTCGTCGGTGTCCATCTGCTTCGCAGCGACGAACGGATCCATGTCGCGCTCGATACGCGCTTCGGTATCGCGCATGCCGGCGGCGATCTTCGCGCGCTCGGTCGGGTCGGTCGCGAGGATCTGAAAATCGTCGTCGAGCTTGGTATTGTAGGCCGCGATCGCGAGCGTGCGGCCCTCCATCACCGAGAGCCGCGCGTAGCTCGTGGAGAGCTGGACGATCGGATCGTACGGCAGGCCTGCCATCGCGTAGTAGCCGGCGCCAGAGGCCTTGCGCAGCAGCACCGTGAACATCGGCGTAGTGTTCGTCGAGTTCGTGTAGATCAGCGAGCTGCCGTAGGCGAGCAGGCCGTGCGCTTCGGCCTCGGTGCCAATATCGAAGCCCGAAATGTCCTGCAGCCAGATCAGCGGAATGCCGTCGTCGTTGCATGCGCGCGAGAACGCGCTGATCTTCGCGATGCCCGCGCGATACAAGATGCCCGATGGGCGTTGCTTGCCCGGATGTTCCGGATCGTCGACCAAGCCTTGGCGATTGATCACGAAGCCGGCGTAGAGCCCGTTGACCCGGCCGACGCCGCAGATCATCTCGTCGCCGACTTGCGGCATGACCTCCCAGAACAGCGATTGATCACAGAGGCGCGCGAGCACTTGCTTCGCGTCGTACGCCTCGCGGTGATCGCTCGGCAGGAGCGCGGCGAGCTCGCCATCGCCGAACCGCGGATCGATCGGGCCGAGCCCACCACGATAGAAGTCCGCGCCGCTCGAGGGCAGCCTCGCGACATCGCGGCGAATGCATTCGATCAACGTGAGGTCGTCGGGGACCCGCACGTCGGCGCAGCCCGATTGCTGGACGTGAACTTCGGGGCCTCCGATGTCGAGCGACGTTAGCTTCTGGCTCTTCGCACCTTTGATCAGCGCCGCGCCGGCGATCACCATGTACGCCTGTTCGGTCATGTACACGCGATCCGAGATGATCGGCATGTAGCCGCCGCCCGCGATGCAGTCGCCGAACACGCCGGCGATCTGCGGCACGCCGTGCGCGGAGAGCAGGCTGTTCATCTTGAAGATGTGGCCGGCGCCAAGACCACCCGGAAAGCTCTTCGACTGCTCGGGCAGGAACAGGCCGCTGCAGTCGACCAGATATACGGTCGGGATGCGCAGGCGCAGCGCCATCGTCTGCGCGCGCTCGATCTTTTCCGGGGTGCGCGGCCACCACGCGCCCGAGGCAACGGTGTTGTCGTTCGCGATCACCATGCACCAGCGCCCCTCGATCCGCGCGAACGCGGTGACGACGCCGGCGCCGGGTGACTTCTGATCGCCAGGGAACACGTCACCGTAGTTAACGAACGTGCCGACTTCGAACGGGCGAGTGCGCGGATCGATCAAGCGGGCGAGCCGCTCGCGGGCGGTCAGCTTTTGTTTCTTGTGGACGCGCTCGACGTACGTGGCGCCCCAGCCCTCGTGCACCTCGACGCGACGCTCGCGCAGACGGTCTTCGAGCACGGCGAGCGCAGCGCGTTGATCCGCCGCGGTGCGGTCATCGACGAGCGTCCCGAGCGTGTCTCCTATCGGAACCAACGGCACGAACGACATGGCCGCAACCTACCGTATCCCGGGGAAGATCGTTCGCATCGACCAAGCGTTTCATCGAGCTACGGAGACCCGCGGAGCGCTGCCGTTTTTTTGCGTCCGCGCAGGCGGGCCGATCCTCTCTGTCGTGCATACGAGTGCCGGAAGCGATGGCGTTCAGGAGGCCGGCAAGGACGCGCGCCCTACGCGTTCGTACGGATCGACAGCGCCAAAGCCCGAGACGGTGACTCTCCAGGACGTCGAGGTCGAGCGCGATGACAAGCTTTGCGCCGCGATGACGAACCTAGAAAGGATCGCGACGATCTCCGCGAACAAACAGACCGCCGGCCTGCTCCGCGTCGATGCCAACAAGGGCACGCGCGTCAAACGCGGTGTGGGAAAGGAACGACGTTGCGGAGGATCGATGCCGTGATGGATCACCAGTGCAAGGTCGAGACGACCGAGACCGTCGTGGTCGTGCACTTCACGCACGGCAGCGAGACGCTCGAGGTCAGGCGCTTTCTTGGACGAGCACCTACCGTCTTGACGTTCGGTAAACGAGCAACCATGAACGCGATGCTGAATGGAAACCAGAGCCCGATGAGGAGCGGCAAGGCGACCGCCGCAAATACGAGCTCGCATGGCGGATGCCGAGGCGCGCGTCATCGACTTGCTGAGGACCCGAATCGAACCATCTTCGTCTGGCTCCCAACTCGTACCCCGGATGACCCTGGCGGGTACAATGCCGAGATGCTGCTGGTCGTGGACGACGATGGGGACCTTCTACGAATGCTGGGTACCTTGTTCACGAGGTCCAATGTTCCGCATGTTTGTGCCTCGTCCCTCGAAGCGGTTCAAGCACTCGGGAGCCTGCTGCCGACCCTGACCACCGCGCTTCTCGACATCAATCTCGGGGCAGGACAGCCCACTGGCGTCGACATCGCCGAGTGGCTCCGTCACAACAACTTCACCTCTCGCATCATCTTCATCACCGGCCACGCGCCCGACCACGTGCTGATGAAAAGCGCTGCGGGTATTTCGGATCGTATTCTTGAGAAGCCGATCGTGACCAAAGAGTTGCTCCAGATCGTGCGCGACGGACTTTAAATTCCGTGTCGGCCCAATGTGTCCCCTCCGTGTCGGCTTCCCTCTGTCGGCCCCCTCCTGTCGGCCCCCTCCGGGGTTGTGTCGGCCCCGTCCGGGGTTGATGTGTCGGCCCTCTCTGTCTCGGCCCGGCCGCCCCCTCCGGGGTTGCTGTGTGTCGGTCCCTCCTCCTGTCGGGTCCTCCGGCGTTGATGTGAGTACCCGGTCGACCTCTCTGTCTCGGCCCCCTCCGTGTCGGCTCCCCGTCGGCCCTCCCGTCGGCCCCTCCGTCGGCCCTCTCCGGGGTTGGGTCGCCCGGGTTGATGTGTGTCGGCCGGGCGTGTTGTCGGCCCTCCGGAGTTGATGTGTGTCGGCTCCCTCCGAGGTTGATGTGAGTATTCTTCATGTCTCGGCCCCTCTGTCAGCCCCTCCAGGGGTTGATGTGAGTGGCCGGGTGTCGGCCCCTCCAGCACTTTCCGGGTTCGAGTGGGCGACCTCCCGAGTGATGCCTGCTACTCCGGCTTCGCGTTTCGGTACTTCGGGGTTGAGGGCCAGTGCCCTCCCAGGTCGGGGTGTGTGGCCAACTTCCGGCCACGCTATGTAACGGTTGCGCACTTCACGCCTCTAAATACGGTGTACGTCTTAGAGCGCCGACAACGAGTAACCGCGCTGCGTGCGAAGGTGTTTTCCTTCTTTGCCGACGCTGCGAACCTCGAGCGCATGACACCGCCGCAGCTCGGTTTCACGATCCTGACTCCGCAGCCGATCGAGATGAAGAAGGGCGCGCGGATCGACTACCGCATCAAGCTCTACGGCATTCCGATGAAGTGGAAGACCGTGATCGACGAGTACGAGCCTGACGATCGGTTCATTGACGTCCAACTCAAAGGGCCGTACGCGGTGTGGCGACACACGCATACGTTTACCGACATAGAAGGCGGAACCGAGCTCGGCGATCGGGTGGTCTACGAGCTGCCGTTCGGCCCGCTCGGGCGCGTGGTCCATGCAGCGTTCGTTCGGCGTCAGCTCGCCCAGATCTTCGACTATCGCGAGCGTGTTATGCGCGAGCTATTTGGCGGCTGAGTCGGGCTTGACCGCGACGATCAGCGCGGCGCCAGCGGCCAAGATGAGTGCGTGGAACGCGAACCAGGTGAGGAGAGAGAGCATTGCTTTCGTCCTTCTTGAATCCACCGTAACCATGAAATGACGCGGCGCAACATGCAAGAGACACCGCCTTCCGAACAGTTCGCTCAGGGCCAGCCGGGAATCGAACGGGTGTCGTAGCTGCCGTTTTGGAACGCCGGGCTCGCCAGGATCTGGCGGTGCATGGCAACCGTGGTCGGGACGCCTTCGATCCTGAATGACGCCAAGGCCGCGAGCATCTTCGCGACCGCGGCGGCGCGATCGGGCGCGCTGACGATGACCTTCGCGAGCAGCGAATCGTAAAACGGCGGCACGACATAGCCCGCCTCGACATGCGTATCCACCCGGATGCCGTCGCCACTCGGCGGCTGCCACGCGGTGATGGTGCCGGGCGCGGGCGCGAAGTTGTTCGCGGGATCCTCGGCGTTGATCCGACATTCGATGACGTGCGTTGGCGAGAGCTCGGGCTGTGACCACGGTAGCGCGGCACCGGCGGCGACCTGGAGCTGCGCGACCACGAGGTCCTTGCCGGTGCGCATCTCGGACACCGTATGCTCGACCTGGAGCCGGCAGTTCATTTCCATGAAGCGGAGCGTGCTGTGCCCCGAGCTGAGATCGAGAAGCATCTCCATCGTGCCGGCACCGACGTAGCCAATGCCAGCGCAGGCGCGTGCCGCAGCCACGCACGCGGCCGCGCGTTGATCCACGGTGATCGCGGGCGACGGACTCTCTTCGATCAACTTCTGATGGTTGCGTTGCACGGTGCAATCGCGCTCGCCAAGATGCACCGCGCGACCGTAACGATCGGCGAACACCTGGATCTCGACGTGACGACCGCCTTCGATTAGCTTCTCGACGTAAACCTTGTCGCCACCAAAGGCGGCTCGCGCTTCGGCTTGCGCCTCGGCGTACGCGGTGTCGACTTCATGCCCAGCACGCGCGACGCGCATGCCGCGACCGCCGCCACCGTTCTCCGCTTTGAACAGCACGGGGTAGCCGATCGAGTCGGCGACCGCGCGCGCTTGCTCGGCCGATTGCAGCACGCCATCGCTCCCAGGAATTGTCGCGAGGCCGGCCGCCTTCATCGCGGCCTTCGCCTTGGTCTTGCTTCCCATCATCGCCGTGACGTGCGGAGGCGGCCCGACGAACGTCACACCGTGCTGCGCACACAACGTCGCGAGCAACGGATTCTCCGAAAGAAATCCCCACCCGGGATGGAGTGCCGAGCAGCGGCTCTGAATGGCCGCTTGCACGACACGTTCGACATCGAGGTAGCTCTGCGCCGCACGCCCGGGACCGAGCACCACATGCTCGCGACCACGCACGTAAGGCGCGTCGCGATCGGCCTCGCTCACGGCGAATACCGGCACGATGCCTAGCGTGTCGCAGGCGCGTGCAACACGAACGGCAACGTCGCCACGATTAGCGATGAACAGGCGGTGAAACACGCTTACGCGCCGAGCTTGGTCATGCAGGCTTCGGCGCCAGAGACGTCGAACTTGCCAGGCGCTTCCATATCGACCGACTTCACCACGCCGTCTTCGATCACGAACATGCCGCGGCCGGCGCGAACGCCCATGCCAAACTTCGACAGGTCGACGTCGATACCGAGCGCCTTCGAGAATTCCGCAGCGCCGTCGGCGAGCATCACGATCTTGCCGAGTGCATCGTGCTCCTTTGCCCACGCGCCCATCACGAACGCATCGTTCACCGATAGGCACGCGACGAGATCGATGCCCTTGGCTTTGAGTGCATCGAACTCCATGACGTAGCCTGGGAGGTGCTTCTGGGAGCACGTCGGCGTGTAGGCGCCGGGCAGCGAGAACATGATGACTTTTTTGCCGGCGAACAGGGCCGCTGGATCGACGTCCGCTGCGCCTTCAGCGGTGGCTTGCTTGATGGTGACGGAAGGAATCTTCGAACCGACTGCGATCGTCATGGCACGGAATTACCACAGAGCGTGCTCGCCAGCTGGCAGGCGTGAGCAAAACGTTCCGGCTGCGCGCGCAACGCTGAATCCGCGACGAGCCACGCCACTTCGGTGCAGCGTCCGGGTGGGCCGGAGAGCTGGAGCTTCTGCGCGCAGGAGGGGTCGAGTGCCGCAACATGTGCGACGACGATTTGATCGAGCCCGAGCAGCGCGCGCCAATGCGCACCATCGTAGATGAACACCGCCTCGATCGGCTGACCACCGAGCTCGGCGACCGCACTCGGAAACTGCACCGGCACTGCCCAACGCGTTCGGATCTGAGAGGGCAGGGCACGCGGATCACCGGCGAAGTGGCGCCGCGTAGTCACGGGCCCGAGCGATGCGAGCCGTGAGACCATGCCTGGCACCTGGGAGTCGAACGAGCCGACGTACTCGCGATACAGCGAGCGAAACGGCTCGACGATATCGCGACTCCACGTCGTCTCGTCGATGATCCAGCCGGTGACTTCACGCGTGCGCGTCGCGGTCTCCGTGCCCGCGACGGTACGGAGATAATCCGCGAGATCATCAGGTGACCCGAGAGTCGTCGTCGCGGGTGGCTCGTGACACGCCCCGATCGCGATCGAGCAGATGACAGCAAGCGCGCGGATCACGAGCCTTCGACAGCGTGCGCGGTCGTGGTCGTGCGCGCCGTGGTCTTTACGCCCGAAAGCACTTTCACGGCGACCGATGCTGCGGTCATGCCGAACACTGAAGGCACGAATGCGATCGATCCTTCAACGCGGTTGCGATGGTCGCAATCATTGAGCCCATTCTCGCCGCCGGGACACACACATTGAAACCCATCGTGATCGTACGCGAGCTCGTACGGCTCGAGCGGCGGCTCTTCGCTAAACACCGCGGTCACCCCGATCGGTTTGCCGAAATCGAAGCCGTATTTCTTGCGCAGGTTGTGGCGCAGCGCGCGCGCGAACGGATCGATCCGAGTCTCGGAGAGGTCCGCGGTGCGCACTTGTGTGGGATCGATCCGAGCGGCCGATCCCATCGCCGACACGATGCGGATCCGCTCGCGCAAGCACGTCGCGATCAAGTGCATCTTCGCGGTCTGGTTATCGATCGCATCGATCACCACATCTGGCTCTGGTACCAGCAAGCGCGCGCTGGTCTCCGCGCTGTAAAACTCGTTGCGCGTCTCGATCACCGCGTCGGGGTTGATCATCCGCAGCCGCTCGGCCATCACCTCGACCTTGGACTTGCCGAGCGTGCCCTTCATCGCGTGGAGCTGGCGGTTCACGTTCGTGACGCAGATCCGATCGAAATCGACGAGGATCACTCGACCGACGCCCGAGCGGACGAGGCCTTCTGCCGCGAACGAGCCCACGCCGCCGACACCAAACACTGTGACCGTCGAACGCGCGAGCTTGGCGATGCCCTCATCGCCGAGAAGGCGAGCTGCCCGATCGAAGCGCCGGTGCGTGGTCATGGGCGCATTGTTCTGGACGACGGCGCGCTGTCAATCGGGAAGTGGCACTGAGCAGCCGGACAGAGACCGGCTGGACATCCGACCGGACCGCCCGGGACCGACCGGGGGGACCGAACCGGACCGACCGGACCGGACCGACCGGACCGGGGACCGACCAGACCGGAGTTGTTTGGGAGGGACGTTGCCGTGGGACCGACCGGACCGACCAGACCGGAGTTGTTCGGGAGGGACGTTGCCGTCGCCTGGCACTTCATCAAGAAGGTCACAACACGGCTGTGTTCCTGGAAGCAGAAGCCAGCAGAAATTGACCACGCCGCAACGACGTCTCCACCGGAGACAAAGGTCTTGCCTGATCTGCTCCTAGTTCGAAAATTCGAACACGGGCGCATTCGCGAAGCGCGCCAACCAATATGTGCCAGGTGGGAACAAGATCGGCTTCGCTGTCAGCCACGCCGCCCGAGCCGCACGATATGCGCTCAAGAACTCAGCGTTTCGGCTGAGCGCCGCAATCCGGTGCCACTTCGACCGTGCTGCAACTCGCGGCCGGAGATTGCGACGTGGTTCACGGCTCGTTGGCGAGTCGCGCCACGACTGACGTAGGATTTCACGCCGACCCAACACTCGCGATCCTCGTTCGCTGCGCTTTCTCGCCTCGTCTTGCTCGGTCTTGGCAATGAGCGTTCGAACTTCCTCGATCACTTCAGCGGCATCTCCAAGCTCCGGTGGAATCACGAAGCGGAGCTCGACCGTCTCAGGCATCAGTCCGTCTTCTTGGAAAAAATGTGCTGGTCGATGCGCGCGAAGCGGTTCTTGCTGGAGCATCGCTTTGACAAGTTTGGCACCTGGCCAGTGGTGGACTCGTTCCACGAGATTGTCGAGCACCGGGTTGGTTGCGGTGTAGACGATCTTGTCGATGACATCAGACTTCTCTTCGAGTTCGACCAAGCAAGGCTGCTCGGTCGACCACATGTTCTCCCATCGTCCCCGGTAAGAGTTCTGGCACTTCGCAAGCATCTTGTGAAAGTGGGCCATGAATTCGACGACCCTGCCCTGTCGATCGAACAACACGGTGTGGTGATGGTTAGACATCTGTTGCGACGCAATCAGCTCGATCGCGAAGCGCTCAGCCGCTTCCGCGAGACAATAGACAAACGCGTTGTTGGTCTCCTCGTCGGGCAGGAGCAGAAACATTCGTTGGGTGCACCGCCGCGTGAGAAGGTAAAACGTTTTGGGTAGCACTTGCCGCGGAAGCGTCATTCAGTCGGCTCGAGCATTTTGAGTGCCAGCCGTAGCTATTCGAGATCAATCCAGTTTCGAATCGCTTTGTCCGGGTTTCGCTTTAGACCGTCCGGGTGTCGGACGCTGGTGAACCGAAAGCCGGTCAACTCCGGGCTGGTTCGGGAGATCGATGGCGCAATACGTGCTGGTTCGGGTGAGCGATGGAGCAATCAACCCCGGAGAGGTTCCGGCCCGAGAGGTTCCGGCCCGAGAGGTTCCGGCCCAACCCCGGAGAGGTTCCGGCCTGGAGAGGTTCCGGCCGGAGAGGTTCCGGCCGAGAGGTTCCGGCCCCGGAGAGGTTCCGGCCCCGGAGAGGTTTCGGCCCGAGCGGTTCCGACTCCCGGGGAGATGTCGGCGTGAGAGGCTTCGGCGTTTTGAAAATCAACTCCGGAGCGGTGCCAGGAGGAGCGGTGCCAGGAAACGGCGCATGAAAAATCAACGCCGGAGAGGTTCTGGCCGAGAGGTTCTGGCCGAGAGGTTCCGGCGTTTTGAAAATCAACCCCGGAGCGGTGCCAGGAGGAGCGGTGCCAGGTGTTCTGGGAGAAATCGTCTTCACCTTTGTGACCCGGCCAGCGTACGCCGCTGTTTGTCGCGAGATTTCTTTCATATGGTCAGCGAGGCGGCCAGTTCCAGGCTTTGAACATGCGGCGGGCGTTGAATTCGGTGATCTCGGCGATTCGGGTCGGGTCGGCATCGCGGGCCGCGGCGACCGCCGCCACGATCTCGGGCAAATACGCTGGCTCGGAGCGCTGGCCGCGATGGCTGGTCGGCGCTTGATCGGGCCCGTCGGTCTCGACGAGCAGCAGGTCGTCCGGCACGACCCGCAGCGCCTCGAGTGGCTTGCGCGCATTGGGGTACGTCACCGGACCGGCAAACGAGAACGAAAATCCAAGGTCGCGATAGACCGATACGAGCTCCGCGCCACCAGAATAGCTGTGCATCACGCCACCACACTCGTGCGCTTTCTCTTCGCGGAGGATCTTCGGCAGCCGGTCGTGCGCGCGAAAGCAGTGGACAACAATCGGGCGCATCAATTGACGCGCGACGCGGATCTGCATGCGCAACAGCGATTCCTGGAGCTCCGGCATCGCGGTCGCGCCATCGAGACCGCACTCGCCAATCGCGAGCGCGGGCAGGGCAACCGCCTGGCTCGCGAGCTCGTCCTCGGTCACCGCGAGCTCTCCGGGGTTGAGGTCGGGAACGATCTGCGGATGGATACCGAGCGCGATTCGCGGCAGGTCGAGCCATGCGAGCTCTTTCAACGCCGGCCAGGTGCTCGGCCGCATCGCCGGGACCAGAATGCCGATCACGCCTGCGGCGCACGCGCGCGCGAGGACCTCGTCGCGGTCGGCGTCGAACGCCGCAAGGTCGAGGTGGCAGTGGCTGTCGATCATCGGGCTCGTGTACCGTAGCAGGCGGTGAGTACCTGGAAGCAGCTCGTGAGCTGGTTGAAGACCAGCGCTAGCGGCCCGGCGCGCTGGTTGCGTGCGGCGCGCGAGGCCTTGCTCGGTGAGATGCCGGTGCTTGCCGCGGGAACGGCGATGTTCGCGATCATCGCGACCGTGCCCGCGCTCGCTGCGGTGGTCGCGATCTACGGCCTTGCCGTGGATCCGGCCGAGATCCAGCGCCACTTGAAGGGCCTCGATTCGGTGATGCCGGCGCAAGTGCTCGAGTTCATCACCAGCCAGCTCCAGCGCATCGCGAAGGAAAATCACGGGGTGCTTGGCTTTCAGATCGCGGGCAGCTTGGTGGGCGCTGTGATCAGCGCGCGGAGCTCGGCGCGCTCGCTGATCGTGTCACTCAACCGCGCGTACGGCGTGCACGAGCACCGCTCGGCGTTGAAGAAGCTCGGCATGACGATCGCGATGGGTCTGCTGACCCTGCTCGGGCTCGTCGTGATGTTCGCGATCTTGATCGCGTTGCCGACGGTCGTCCGGGCGATGGGCTTCAGGGGCTACCACCTCGTGCGTTATCTGCGCTGGCCGCTGTTGCTCGGGCTCGTGCTCGTAACGCTCGCGACGATGTATCGAGTCGCGCCTTCGCCCCGACCCGCGGGGACCGTGCGCCACATCTGGGCCGGTGCCGGGCTCGCGACGGTGTTGTTGATCGTGGTGTCGTGGGCGCTGTCGGTCTGGGTCGATCATTTTGCTTCGTACGCCTCGGTCTACGGCGCCTTCGGTAGCTTGATCGTGATCATGTTGTGGTTCTACGTCTCGACGATCGCGCTCGTCATCGGCGGCTTTGTCAATGGCGAGCTCGAACGCAAGAACGGGCCCGCCGAGAATCGCGAGAAGTTTTGAACGAGGTCGCGCCTGCGGATGGCCGCGCTGCGCTTGATCGGCAGCACGTTGCAGGCGCCGACCGAGGCCGTTCGCTGGTGGCTCGCCATCCAGGCGCAGGATCTTCCGGGCGCGAAGTGGGCGATCGGCCTGCGCGTGCCACTCGCGCTCGAGCGTACGAAACTCGAGCTCGCGGTCTACAAGTCGACCTACTTCATGGCTCCGCACACACCCGAAATCCATGCCGAGGTCCTGGTGCCCGGGCTCCACGGCTTTGACGAGCTGATCTACAGCTACGAGGACCGCGGCTGCACGCTGACGGCGGAGCATGCCGATGCGATCGTGCTCGGCGGCAACGGCATGTTCATCTCGACGATCGTGGCCGCGATCGATGCGCGCCCGTTCGGAAAGCTGCCAAAAGGGCTTCACGCGAGCCGCTGCCGCGTACGGCGCGTTCGTCGGCAAGCCGATTCGCGTCACCGCTCAGGGTGTCTCGAGTGCGTCGATCGCCGCGCGGTGGGCGCTCTCTGGATAGGCGGCGTGAAATCGATCGATCCGCGCCTTCATCTCCGTGGTGCGTCCGCGCGCGCGATCGAGCTCGATCTCGAGCAGGTCGCTCTCCTCGGCGAGCTGGCCCCGCGGATACAGGCGCGCGTGCTCGGCGGTCGCGGCAGCAGCGGCATCGAGGTCGCGCCTCCGGAAGGCGGTGCGCGCGCGTTCGATCAGCTCCGCCTCGGTCGCCGGTTGCGTTGCGTGCACGGCCGCGGCATCGCTCGCGAATGCGAACGCAGCATCTGGTGGCGCGATCGGAGCGGTGTCGATCACGACCGCCATCGGGCTCGCGATCGCGGGCGGCGGGGACACGGTCGGCGTACGCAGCCAGCGCTCGGTCCCCAGCGCGATCACGGCACCGCCCGCGAGCAACGCGATGATCTTGGCGGCGCCGACCCACGGGGCGGCGGCGACCGACGTCGATCGACCGATGCTCGCGAGCGTGGCGGCAAGCACCGATGCGACCACGATCTTCGCCGTCCGGCGCGTTTCGCCTCGCTCCATGCCGACCGCGCGGTCGAGGTCATCTCCGAGTGCCGCTGTCAAAGTCGAGCGCGCGCGTCGGAGCCGATCCTTCGCGGTGTCGAACGGGACTGCGAGCGATGCGGCCGTTTCCTTCAGCGTGTAACCCTCGAACTCGTGGAGGATCACGATGTCCTGCTGCGATTCCGGCAACGCGTGCAGCGCGCGGCGCACCGCGAGCACGTCGCTCAGCTCGCCGCTGGCGGGCTGCTCGAGCGCCGAGTCGGGCAGCGGTTCGAGCCGGCGCTTCTGGACGTGGTTGCGAAACACGTTGCGCGCGATGCCATAGAGCCACGCATCGAGCGAACGTTCGGGATCGATCTCGTCGCGCTTCTTCCACGCGACGAGCAGGGCCTCCTGTGCGAGGTCCTCGGCGTCTGGCCGCGACGACCCGAAACGCACGAGGTGCCTGATCACCTTCTCGACGTTGTCGGTTGCGAACACGCGATCAATCGTACCGCGCATCGGCGCTGTCGAGCTGCATCACGATCACGGTGATCAGTGCATCGGTGACGAGCTTGCACGTTCGCGCCGACAACGTGCGCTTCGCCGTCGCGGTTCTCGCGATCTCGGTTGTCAGCGTCGCGTGGAAGCCATCAGGTTCGTGGCGAACCTCCGCGTGGATGACCTGCGGGGCATTGTCAGTCCACGGTGCATAGCCGAGGCGCGCCGCGATCTCGTGCTCGAGCGCCGAGCCACTCGCACACGGCTCGCCGCGATACTCGAGCCGCGCCTGGTGGCGGGACACCGCCGGAGCTGCCGGCTCGGCGCGACGCTGGAGGATGTAGCCGGTGACATACTGGACGCGCAGATCGCTGTCAGCGAACGAGCGGGTCTCGAGGACGAGCGCGTCCGCTCGCGCGAGGTGAGCAAGCCGCGCGAGGTCGTCGCCGAGCTCGCTCGCGCGCGGGGCGCCCGCCGCTTGATAGCCGAGGTCGAAGCGAGCAAACACCACGTACGGCGCCTGCTCGGCGAGCACGAGTACGTCGCCGTCGAGACGGGCGCCGGGCGGGAGCTTCGCGTTGAAGATCACGAATGGCGCATCGGGTGGCGGTGCGTGCTGCGCGCTCTCGTACGCACGCGCCCAGCTCGCGGTATCGGGTCCAAACGTCAAGCGCGACTCGAGCTCGACGGGAGTCGTGAACCTCGTGATTCGCGAGTAGCGCTCCAGCCGCGCGCCATCGCTCGCGATCGAATAATTGGTCGTGGTCGGCTTCGCATCGTTGCGCAAGATCGTCGGCGTACATGCCGCGATCGCGAGCACGATCAACGCGCGCATCAGAACGCCGTGGGCTGCGTAGCAAACGTCTTCGGACGCAGCACCATGTAGCTGACGCCGCTCGCTTGCTGACCGACCTGGTTGGTGTTGGTGGCGCCGATCGCGTTCGCGACCGCCGTGCCGCCCATCGCGCACGCGCGGGGCCGCACCAGCTCGCGATTCTCCCTCGCGCTCGGGTCCTGCACGCTGTAGTCGGCGAGCGTCACGTAGCCGAGGACCTCCCATTGCTGGTTGAACGTCACCGCGGTGATGTCGACCTCGACCAGCTCGAGCGCGCATGTCGCGTCGCGCGATGGGGCGTTCGCCATGCGGACCTCGCTGATCCCGGCCTTTGGCCCGCAGCAGGTCAAGAGCAGCACCATCAAACCCAGGATTCGTCGCGACACGGAGCTCATATATCCTTAGTTGTGGCCACCCCATCGATCTGGGTGGATGGGTCGGCCGAAAAAAACCAAGCCCGGGAGAATTCCCGGGCTTGGCCAGCCATCTTCGACGCTATGGACTCACCATCCGCGTTGTCGAACCGTATTACATGCGCGCGCCGGTGAACGTGGCGAGTGCGAGCGGGGCGGGGGTGCCCGAGTAGGAGAGCGTGCCCGCCCACTTGCCGGCGTTGAGCGCGTCGACCTTGTAGTCGTGGTTGGTGTCAGCCGCCTGCGCGGTGCCGGTCACGTCGAACTCGAGCGCGGTCGCGCTGACCGCGTCGATCTTCGAGTAGATCAGGTTGGCGCCCGCGTTGAGGCCACCGGTGCACGCCGTCGTGAATACGCCAGCGCCGACGCTGAAGCCGAACTGGTTGCTGATCGCGGTGTCGATGTACGAGCCGACCGCTGCGCAGTCGATCTTGTCAGCGAGCAGCTGCCCGAGGTTGTGCGCGTTCGAGTCGACCATCGGGATGATGGCGGCGTCGAGGCCCATGTGGATGATGCCGCCGTACGGCAGCGGCATCTTGTGGTCGGCGACGGCGAGACCACCGCTCGAATCCATCGTGATGCCGACATTCGGAACGACGACGTTCGCGACGTTGTACGCCGAGAACGAGAGGTCGAAGGTCTGGTTGTCGACCGCGAAGTGCGCGCCGATCGCGGTGCGCGTCGCGGTGTACGCCGCGCCCGAGCCGGTGACCGCGAGCGTTTCGTTGAGACCGAACTTCTTCGTGATCTGACCGAAGTCGTTACCGACCTGGACCATCGTCGTGACGAAGTCCGGCGCCCACTGCAGCACGCGGTCGTTCAGGTAACCCGAGACGAACGGAATCGCACCCTGGAGCAGCGTCTTCGCGGTGCCGCTCGGCATCTGCGCGACGATTTGATCGAGGACCCAGTGCGTCGGATCGTCCGACGAGTCCGTCGCGTCGATGATGTCGTTGACGACGACACCGACCGTGCCCGGAACGTTCGTCGCGAGGTCGAACGAGCTGGCCATCTTGTACGTGCCGGTCGCGTCGAGCGTGCCACCGCCACCGCCACCGCCACCGCCACCGCCACCGCCACCGGCGCCGCTACCGCTGTCATCACCGGTTCCGACCATGTCCGCAGCGCATCCCGACGCCGCGGCGCCGAGTGCGAGGATAAAAGCGAAGCCGAAGGTCTTGATCGTCATGCTCATAGTGAATCTCCGTGAGGTTCGAGGATGGATACAGACCCATAGTGCAGCGCAGATGCCAGAGGCACGGGCTGCAGATCCTCGTGAGATCCAGCAGTTACGATCCGGGCGGCAAGTCCACTAGTCAGGTCACTCGGCCTCGTGGAGACGCTTGGCCTAGCCTGGGACTAAAGTTCGCCGACCGGCGGACTCACCAGCCGCAGGCTTGGCCCTTGTTCTGGTCTTCGAGCCACTTCTGCAGCGGCGCGAAGTATTCGAGGATCGCCGTCGCATCCATCTCGCGCTGACCAGTCAACTGCTCGAGTGCGTCCTGCCACGGCTTGGAAGCGCCGAGCGACAACATTTTGCCATACGCCGCGCCCGCATCTTTGTTGCCGTAGATCGTGCACTCGTCGAGCGAACCGGTGAAGCCGATCTTCTTGCAGAGCGCGCGGTGAAACTGGAACTGCAGGATATCGGCGAGGAAGTAGCGCATGTACGGCACGTTCGCGGCGACGTGATACTTCGCGCCCGGATCAAAGTCCGTCGCGGCACGCGGCTCGGGGGCCGAGACACCTTGGTACTGCTGCTTGAGCTGCCACCAGTGCTCGTTGTACTTCTCGGGAGTGACCGCGCCGGAGAACACGTCCCAGCGCCACTTATCAACCATCACCGCGAACGGCAGGAACGCGACCTTCTCGAGCGCGACCTTCATCTGCTGATTGATCGTCGCCTTGTCGTTCTTGTCGGCCTTGTCGATCAAGCCCTTCGTCTTCAAGTACTCCGGCGTCATCGACAGCTGGATCGTGTCGCCGATCGCTTCGTGGAAGCCGTCGTTCGCGCCCGCTTGATAGAGGATCGGCAGCTGGAAGTAGTGCTGGAAGTAGAAGTCGTGGCCGAGCTCGTGATGGATGACCCAGAGATCCTCCTGCTGCGGCTTGATGCACATCTTGATGCGTAGATCGTCGTTGAACTGGACGTCCCACGCGCTCGCGTGGCAGACGACATCTTTACCCGCGGGCTTGGTGAACAGCGAGCGCTCCCAGAACGTCTGCGGGAGGGGTTCGAAGCCGAGCGACGTGTAGAAGGCCTCGCCCATCCGCACCATCTTCTGCGCGTCGTAGCTCTTCGCGAGTGCCGGCGTGACATCGATCGGCGCCACGCCCTTGAATGGCTCGAGCTCGGGATAGAGGTACTCCCACGACTGCGCCCACATGTTGCCGAAGAGGTGCGCCGGAATCGGGCCGGTCTTTGGCACGACCGCATCGCCGTACATCGTGTTGAGCTTGCGCCGCGCGTAGCAATGCAGCTGCGTGTAGAGCGGCTTGACCTGGTTCCACAACCGATCGACCTCGGGTGCGAACGAGGCGGACGGCATGTCGTAGTTTGCTTGCCAGAGCTCGGCCACATTTTTGAAGCCGATCGCCTTGGCACCTTCGTTCGCGAGGCCGACGTACTTCGAAAACAGATCGCGCTCCGCGTGACCGACCGAGTCGTGCCACGACTTCCAGGTCTTCAGGAGCTCGGCGGGATGACGGTTTGCTTCGAGTGCCTTGCCGTAAAACTCGATGTCCCGGCAAGTCTCCTTGCCGTTCGTCACGACACAGACACCCTTGCCGTACGTCGACTGCATCGCGGCCGCGGTCGTCGCGAGCTCGGTCGCCTGCTTCGCGTCATCGGGCGCGGGCTGGGCCTGGAACTTCAACAGCAGCAGCTGGCGCTTCGTATCGGGATCGAGCTTGTCGAGGATCGAATCGAATTTCCGCGCGGCCTTCACCATCTTCGTGATCTCGACGCTCTGGATCTCGCTCGCCTTTGCGGTCGCGGCCTCGTGCTCCTTCGTGATGTCGGTCTCGTTCGTCCACTCGGCGAGCGACGCATCGACGAGCAGTTTGCGCAGCTTCGGATCGGCGTCCTTGACGAACTGCGTGGCCTCCGCGATCAGCTTGCCGCTCGCAGCTTTCGCAGGATCGACCGTCGATGGCGGTGGCGGTGGCGCCGGAGGCGGTTCCTTCGTCGAACAAGCAGCGAGAAGGAGGAGCGTGGCCGCGACGAATTGGGTGCGCACGGCGGCGACCATAGGTCACGCCCGCGCTGCGATCTAGGAGACTGGTGTTTTTTGGGTTGCCGCGATCGATCACGTTTGATCTGATGCGGGCATGACGTTGGGCAAGTCGCCGACCTCCGAGGATGTATTCCGCTCTGGCACTGACGTCTGCCGGGAACGGGTGTCGGCGACCTCCATCGACGGCCTTTTGTACCGCGAGAGCCATCGGCTGTTCCCCGACGAAGCGTTCGCCGATCTGTTCGCTAACATCGGGCGAGCGTCGGTGCC
>Ga0209511_1000655_pt1 | contig 33734 bp, 34 predicted proteins | sample SSSSmetaG_FD_184141 | JGI IMG/M metagenome (GOLD analysis project Ga0209511, IMG submission 184141) | Glacier valley bacterial and archeal communities from Borup Fiord, Nunavut, Canada, to study Microbial Dark Matter (Phase II) - ​SSSS... | ecosystem: Environmental > Aquatic > Freshwater > Ice >... | reverse complement strand
AACCCCCGTGCTCATAGCGCGTTGGACCCACCCGAACCCATCCCGAACTCGGTCGTGAAACAACGCAGCGTCGATGGTACTAGGTGAGCGATTGCCTGGGAGAGTAGAACGGTGCGGGGGCTTTTTTATATTTATACTGGTGGACTCGGGTTTATATCTATACTGGTGGACTCGAGGTGGAAAAGCTCGAGGAGAAATGGGTCTCGAGGGCAGGAAAACAAAGACAGGTGGAGTGCGGGAGTAGCTCAGCTGGTAGAGCACAACCTTGCCAAGGTTGGGGTCGAGAGTTCGAATCTCTTCTCCCGCTCCAGAATGAGGTAAGCAAGTGCTCGAGTGAAAACACTCGAGCACTTTTTTTGGTTTACCCGACTCGAGCGATAGAAATCTTTTATGCTGCTCATATGGAACTTGTATTTGTTGGACTGGGAGCGATGGGCTACCCTATGGCGGGCCATCTGGCTCGAGCATTTCCCACCACAATTTGGAACCGGAATCCTCAAAAAGCCGAAGACCACGCTCGAGAATTTGGCTCTCAGGCAGCCTCGAGTCTTTCACAGGCTGTAAAGCAGGCTGACATCGTGTTCACCTGTCTACCCACCACCCGAGAAGTTCTGGAGGTGTTGCCAGAAATTGTGCAATCGGCTCGAGTGGGAACCATTTGGGTTGATTGCACCAGTGGACATCCAGATGATTTGCCCACAATCTTGCGAGCGCTCAAAGGAACCGGAATTCTTTTCCTCGATGCCCCGCTTTCGGGAGGCACGGCGGGAGCCATCAACGCCCGTTTGACGGTGATGGTAGGGGGAGAAGTGGAGGTTTTCGAGCGGGTCAAGCCCGTGCTCGAAAGGGTCGCGGCCAAGATTGTGCGAGTAGGTGGAGCAGGTGCGGGCTACTCGGTTAAAGCCATCAACAATATGCTGCTGGCCGTGACCTTGTGGGCCACCGGTGAGGGCCTAGTGTCGCTGGCCAGTTTGGGAGTGGATGTGGGGGCGGCGCTCGAGGTCATCAACGCCTCGAGCGGACGCTCCAATGCTAGTGAAAACCTCATTCCTCAGCGCGTGCTCACTCGAGAATTTCCAGCGACCTTCAAGCTGGGTTTGCTCAGCAAAGACGCGGGCATCGCAGGCGACGTGACCCGGCGCTCGAGCGCCAGCACGCCGCTTTTTGCCCTCACCGAGACGCTGATGCGAACCGCCAAGCTCGAGGTGGGTACGGACGAGGACCACACCGCCGCGCTCAAATTGCTCGAGCGCTGGGCGGGGGTGGAAATCAAGGGATGAGTTCATCTCTTGCGAAAATCAGGTTTGATTACCACTCAGGTGGCAAGATTATACATCGCGACGATACACTTCAAGACGGAGGTAACACATGATGACTTGCGTTCTTTTTATTCAGGGCGGAGGTGAGGGCGCGCACTCCGAAGACGCGTTGCTCGCAGAATCATTGAGGCGAGCACTCGGCCCAAAGTATGATGTGCGCTTCCCCCTAATGCCCGATGAATCCGATCCGAACGTAGAGTCTTGGAAACAGAAAATCTCCTCGGAGTTATCGCATACATCTGGGAAGGTGATCTTGGTAGCGCACTCTGTGGGCGGATCCATTCTGTTGAGGTACCTATCAGAGGAGAAGGTTGAGAAACCAATCGCGAGCCTGTTCTTGCTTGCCGCCCCATCATGGGATGAAGACCATTGGAACTTCGACGACCTTAAGCTACCGCGTGACATTGGTGAGAAGCTTGCCGTAATCCCGCAGGTTTTCATCTACCATTGCCGCGACGACGACGTTGTCCCGTTCAGCCACCTCGCGCTTCACGGCGCACAAATCCCGCAGGCGTTTACTCGTGTGTTGGACAGTGGTGGGCACCAGTTCGGCAATGATTTGACGCGTGTTGCTTTGGACATCAGAGGCAATGATGCCGCTTAATAATTCATTTGAGCCGAAGCCACCTCGCAGTTCGGCTTAACTCAGGCGTTCAGCGGGGCGCTCGAGCCAAAAGGAGAGGGGGCGCATTCTTTTGCGCCCCTTGCACCTGGTGTTTGGTGAAGGGCCTAAACCTTTGCTCTCACCGGAACTTTGGTCAACCACTCCCCGTGCTCGAGTGAATCTCCGCGAATAATCTGGGTAAAGCGGTCTCGCACCCGGCGAGTGATGTCGCCTACCTTGCCCTCACCCACCGTGCGGTGGTCCACGCTCGTCACCGGGGTGATTTGTGCGCCTGTACCGCATAAAAACAGCTCGTCACAGATGTAGAGTTCGGTGCGGTCCAACTCGCGCTCGAGCACCTCTATGCCCAGTTCTTTGGCCAATGTGATGACCGTGCGGCGGGTGATGCCCTCGAGAATGTCGCCGTACACCGGAGAGGTCAGCAGCACGCCGTCGCGCACCATGAACAGGTTAGCCGCGCTGGCTTCAGCCACCTTGCCGCGTTTATTGAGCATAATGGCGTCGTCGAAGCCGTGCGCGTCGGCCTCGTCGCGGGCCAGACTCGAGTTGATGTACGCGCCGGAAATCTTACCTCTCGAGGGCACGGAATTGTCCTCGGGCCTCGTCCAGCTCGAGACCATCAGGCTGAGACCCTGTTCTGCATCGTAGTAACTGCCCAGCGGCAGGCAGTACATGGTGAAGCTGTCGGCCACGTTGTGCAGGTTCGGCCCCAACTGGGTGCCCGATTTGTAAGCGAAGGGCCTGAAGTACACGTCACTCGAGACTTCGTTCTTTTCGACCAGTTGTTTTGTCACATTAATCAGGTCTTCGACGCTGTGCGGTAAAACGATTTTGATGAGTTTGCTCGAGCGGTGAATGCGGGTGAAGTGCTCCTCGAGCCGAAACAAGTTGATGGTGTGACCGTCGCTCGAGAGGTAGCCGCGAATGCCCCCAAACACGCCGGTGCCATACTGGAGGGCGTGGGTGGTGACGCTCACTTTGGCTTCCTCGAGCGGGATGATTTGGCCGTTAAAAAAGCAGTAGGGATGGAAGGTATCTTTTGCCATAACCGGGTCTCCTTGTTTGAAAATTATTTTAGTCTGCTGTGTGAATCCTGTGCGAACCCTGTGGATTCTCAGGGCTGGGTGGGGTTCGGGGTGAGGGTGATTTATTTACTCACACCCGCTCGAGCAGCGCTGCACCACCCGGCCCCCGCCGTCGAGTTTGACGCCCCAACGCGCCGCCATCACCTTGCGAACGGCGGGCAGCGCCACCCCCGACCCCTCACCGCCGTTCTCGAAAAAGGCCACCACCACCAGATTGGGGTTATCGAGCGGACCGTAGCCCTCGTACCAGGAATGCTCGGTTCCGGCGCGCCGCCCAAAACCGGGCATAGGGGCCTGGGCAGTTCCAGTTTTACCTGCGGTGCGAATGGGGAAAAACTTGGGTCCCAGCAGGTGGCTCGAGGTTCCCTTGGAAACGGTCCACTCCATGCCCTCGCGCACCAAGCTCCAGTTCTGGCTCGAGCCGGGAAGCTGCACCTGGGGTTTGGCCCCCAGCACCTGAGTTCCCACCTTACGAATCAGGGTCAGGGGCCGCTGTTTGCCGTCGTTCACCAGGGTACTGAGCACATACGCCATCTGGGCCGGAGTGGTGAGCACATCACCCTGTCCGATGGATACATTGAGACTAAAGCCCTTGAACCACTCGAGGCCTTTTTTCTGAAACTGGCTGGGACTGGGAATGAGGCCCTCACTTTCGCTCAGCTCGAGGCCCGTTTTACCGCCAAAGCCGAGCTGGCGCGCTCGAGCGGCTAATTTCTCGGCGTAGGGCAGCACCCCGGCCCCGTAGATGCTGGACTGGTAGAACCAGGTGTTGCACGACTGGGCGATGGCTCCACGGCCGTCTAACATTCCGTAATCGCGGTGCGCCCAGTTGTGCCACAGGCGGCCCCCGTACTTGAAATTGGTGGTGCAGTGAAAGTAGTGGTTGCCGTAGGTCTCGAGAAAGGCGTTGGTGGTGGTGGGCTTGTAGACGCTGCCGGGAGTGTAGCTCGAGACGGCGCGGTTGAGCAACGCTCCGCTTTCACCGGTCAGGGCTTTGACCAGCTCGGGGGGACGTGGCGACTCGGAAAACCAGTTGGGATTGAGCGAGGGTGCGGTGGCCAGAGCCAGCACCTCGCCGCTGCGGGGGTCGAGCGCCACAATCGCGCCCTTGACCTGACGCTCGAGCGGCAGGCCGTAACGCGCCCGCCCCAAGTTGACATCAATGAGGCCCTCGAGCAGGGCGGCTTCGGTGGCTTTTTGCAGCTTGCTGTCGATGGTGAGGTACACGTCCTGACCGCTGCGACCCTCGCGCACGATGCGTTCACTGATGCGCCGTCCCTTGGCGTCCACCTCGAGCTGAGACACCCCGTTTTGCCCGCCCAGTAGGCGCTCGAGGCTGGATTCCAGGCCGCTCACGCCCACGGTGTCGCCCAGCTCAAAAGTTCCCGAGTCCACCTGCGCTTTGTTGGCCTCGGCGGTGTAACCAATCAGGTTGCCCGCCAGCGCGCCCTGAGGATACTCGCGTTGAATGCGGCGGCGCAGCTCGAGACCGGGTTGCAGCACGGTCAGTTCCTCGAGCGCGGCCACCGAGTCGTCGGGCAGGTTGCGGGCCAGCGGAATTTCAGCTTCCTTTTTGGGGTCTATTGCGGGGACTTTGGGGTCAGCAATCTGCGCCAGATAGCGGACGCGCTCCCAGCCCACGATAGGCGGCGCTTTACCCTCCACTAGTTTGTAAATCAGGTCCACCGCCAGCCGATTCTTGGCCAGCAGTACCCCATCTCGAGAGTAGAGATTGCCCCGCAGAGCGCGGATGGTTTCGTCGCGGACGTAGTTGTTGGTGCTGGCCGCTTTGAAGCTCTCGAAACGCCGAATTTGTAAATCGTAAAGCCTGAAGCCGTAGACCACGAAGAACAGGCTAAAGGTCAGCACCACCCAGTAAATGCGGCTGGGGCGCATACTGGGGCGGCCACTCGAGCGTTCCTCGCCCTGTGGATTTCCCCGATTTCCGGCCAGGGCCATTTAAAACATCACCTCGCTCGAGTCGCGTATTTCTCCAAAAGTCCAGTTGAGGACCGGGCGCAGTACCGCGTAAGCCACGAAGGTGAGCAGGGCCTCGAGCGGGAGCACACCCGTTAAGCTCGAGACCGTGACCAGGCCGTCGCGCAGCCAGTAGGTCAGCACCAGAAAGCTGAGCCACTGACCCACAATAGCCAGACCCAGACCCAGACCCTCGCGCAAAATGGGGCTGGACATCAGCAGGCCGCGCAGGCCGTGAATCAGCAGCACGCCGCCAGCCAGCCCTGCGGCGTGTAAGCCAAAATAACCGTGTCCCAGCACGTCCTGAACCAGTCCCAGGGTGTAGGCCACCAGCAGGCTAGGCACGGGACCCAGCCGCAGGGCCAGCGCCACCGCCGTGAGCAAGAACAGGTCCGGCCCGCCCAGATTGGCCGGAAGAAGTGCGCTGACCGCGCCTTGAAGGGCGATTAAAAAGAGAAAATAGAGAGTGAGGCGCACAGGTTTACCGGGGGGTTGCTTTCTCTGCTCGAGCGGGTGAGCACATGGGTCTTCACAATAGGGAAAGGCGGTGAGGTTGGGGTGATGAAGGTTGAATTTTGAAGACTAGAGATTTCGGCAGCAGATTTAGGGATGCGTAGCGACGAACGTACTGTACAATTGTAAATTATGGAGAGCGTAATAGACGCCTCAGCCTTGCTTGCGGTGGTTCTCGAGGAAGATGTCAGACCTTACTGCTCGAGCAGGTGGTCAAGGAGGGAGAAGTACGCATTCGGCGGCGGGATGGAAGCCTTTTTGTGGTCGAGCTCGAGCAAGCCCAAACATCACCTCTCGATGTGCCTGGTATTCAAAGCCCAGTGGGAATTTCTAATTTGCTCGAGAGTATGTATGAAAGCCGAGAAATGCGGTAATGCCTCGAGCGTCTTTCCCAAACCCTCCTAGACGCCCCCCACCCCTCGAGCGCCGCTTTCCGATATGCTCACAGCTATGTCACGGCACGGACTCATTGCAAAGTACGCCCAATATCTGCCCGTCACCCCGGCCACCCCGCGTCTGACCCTGCACGAGGGCGACACCCCTCTGATTTATATGCATCAACTCTCGGAGATGCTGGGCTTTCAACTGTGGGTCAAGTACGAGGGCCTCAATCCCACCGGGTCTTTCAAGGACCGGGGCATGGTGATGGCGGTGGCCAAGGCGCTCGAGCAGGGGGCGCAGCGCATCATCTGCGCCAGCACCGGAAACACCAGCGCGGCGGCGGCAGCTTACGCGGCCCGTTCCGGCCTCGAGTGCGTGGTGCTCATCCCCGACGGTAACATCGCGCTGGGCAAGCTGGCCCAGGCCGCCATGTACGGGGCTAAAATCGTGTCCATTGACGGAAACTTCGACGTGGCGCTGGATTTGGTTATCGAAATCGCCCGGACCGAACCCATCACCCTGGTTAATAGCGTCAACCCGTTTCGGCTCGAGGGGCAGAAAACCGCCGCCTTCGAGATTGTGGACCGTTTAGGCGGTGTTCCCGATATTCTGGCCATTCCGGTGGGCAACGCGGGCAACATTTCAGCGTACTGGAAGGGCTTTACCGAGTACCAGGCTCACGGGGTCTCGAGCGCGCGGCCCAAGATGTACGGCATTCAGGCTGCCGGAGCCGCGCCCTTAGCGCGGGGCCTCGAGCGGGTGGACAACCCCGAAACCCTGGCCACCGCCATCAGAATTGGTAAACCTGCCAGCGCACACCTAGCCAAAGCTGCCGTAAACGAGTCCGGCGGACTTTTTGATATGGTTACGGATGACGAGATTCTGGATGCTTACCGCCTGCTGGCCCGCGAAGGAATTTTTTGCGAACCCGCTTCGGCGGCCTCGGTGGCGGGTATTCTCAAACAGCACCGCGAGGGCAAGCTGGAGGGCGTTTCCCTGGTGGTCGCGGTTCTCACTGGCAACGGCCTCAAAGACCCCACCACCGCGCTAAAAGCCGTGCCGGTGGAACCCATTGTCACCTCGAGCGACTTCTCTAGCGTGATGCGGGCGATTGGAGGGTGAGGGTGGTGCTCGAGATTTTAGGTATGTCTGGAGCGTCTGGGAGCGGGGGAGCGGGGGGGATGGGGGGATGGGGAGAGGGGGAGAAACAGCTCGAGCCTATAGCTCATGCGGTTCTATTTTCCCCCCTGCCCCCCCGCTGTCTTGGCCCAACTGCGGCACCTACCGGGCCGGGCCGCTCCCCCGCCCCCCCGCCCAAATTGACGGGAGTCATCCCCTATGACCTCGAGCGCAAAAACCAAAACCCTACAGGTCCGCGTTCCCGCCTCGAGCGCAAATTTGGGGCCGGGTTTCGACTGTATGGCGCTGGCGTTAGGGCTGTACACCACGGTCAGGCTGAGTGCGTCAGAGCGGCTCGAGGTTGTTCCCATCGGGGAAACCCTGAAAGACACGCCGGGGGACTCGAGCAACTATGTCTACGAATCCTTGCTCGAGGTCTTCGAGCGGGTGGGTCGGGAAGTTCCTCCGCTACGGCTCGAGATTGAAAGCGACATTCCGCTGGCCCGTGGACTCGGCTCGAGCGCCGCAGCACTGGTCGCTGCGCTCATGGCCGCCAACGTGTGGCTCGAGTCGCCGCTCTCGAGTGCGGATTTGCTGGATTTATCGAGTTTTCTCGAGGGCCACCCGGACAACGTGGGCGCGGCCCTTTGTGGTGGCGCGGTGGTGGCCACCTTCGACGGCTCGAGGGCGTCTTGTCTGACCTTATCGGTTCCACTCAATCTGGGCGCTCTGGTGGTGGTTCCCACTTACGCGCTCAAAACCGAGGTGGCACGCGGCGTGCTGCCGGCACACTACTCGAGGGCCGACACGGTTCACGCGCTCTCGCACACTGCGCTGCTGGCAACTGCGCTCGTAACGGGTCGGCTCGAGTATCTGGCCGAGGCCATGCAAGACCGTATTCACCAGCCCTACCGCGCACCGCTGGTAAAAGGGCTGCCCGAAATTCTCGAGGGTGCGACCCGCTACGGTGCACTGGGCGCGGCTCTGAGTGGCGCGGGTCCCAGCGTGCTGTGCCTGTTCGACAAGAACGCGGGGACCCTGCCCGTTCTGCACGCATGGCTGACCAAACTGCTCGAGACCTACGGCTTTGCCGCAAGTTTGCTCGAACTCGAGATTCCCTCGAGTGGAGCTGAGGTGAGCTGGATTTAAGGGGGTTGCAGAAGGTGTAAAGCAAGTTCAAAGGGAAAACCGCTCGAGCACCGTGAATCGGCTCGAGCGGTTTTCCCTTCAGCCTTCAGCTTTCTGCGACTTCCACAGGAAGTCTTATGGAGTGGTCCCCTCGAGCGCCTTAAATCCATCCGGCCTTTGCAGAATATGCCAGTTGCCTACCGTGTCGCCGCTCAATTTGACTGAATCCTTGCTGTTGTTTTCACAGGTGTAATCAGCCTGGGTTTTACGCACGAAGGGCCACATCACGAAAGCCGCGCGGCCCGAGATGTTGTTCATCGGCACGGTGCCAAAAAACCTCGAGTCTTGACTGCCACTCGGATTGCGGTTGTCGCCCATCATGAAATACTGGCCCGCCGGAACGGTGAGGCTGCGCCCGTCGTTGTTGTTGAAGTCTGTGTTATTGGCGTAGTTGCCCGTGGTTTCCCAGCAGCCCTGCTTTTTCCAGTAATCGGTGGTGAAGCTCTGGTCGAGCAGCTTACCGTTGACCGAAACGACCCCATTTTTGATGCTCACGGTGTCGCCGGGAAGTCCAATCAGGCGCTTGATGAGGTAGGGCGTGTAGGTCCATAGTCCCAGAAAGCTCACCTTATCCCCAGCGTCAGCGGGCGGTTTGAACACCAAAATGTCGCCACGCTGGAAGTTACCTATACCCAGGCGGTGCAGCCAGGTTTCGTATTTGGGAATGAACACCCGTTCGCCGGTTCGCAGGTTGGGCATCATACTGGTGCCGTCTACCGCCACCAATGTGAACAAAAAGGTGGTGATGACCACCGCGAACAAGATGGCCTCGCCGTAGGGCTTGATGACTTCGCGCCACAGCTTACCGCCGAAACTTTCGGGCGCTTTGGGTTTGGGACCAGGCGCAATTCCGGCTTTATCTGCCGGGACTGGATTTTCTACTTCGGACATGTTTCCCCTCGAGCGACTGCTTTCTGCGCGCTCTTCTTTAGGCTGCTGTGACCTACCCGAAAAGCGGCGGGCCAGACGACCCAGAATACTCGATAGTGCGTGGCGATGAAATGAAAGCGGCCAAAATAGAAACTTTGCTCGAGCGGTGCCTGGGTTGCAGTGAATCCGTCACCATAGCTTTCTTTCTGCACAGTCCAGAAAAGTGAGGCTCGAGGGTTGAGCCATCCTTCATCCTGACGATTCTGTGGCTAAGCGTACCCACCGGAGCTTTTCAGGCTCGAGCTGACCAACACCCGCTCGAAAAGCTCGAGTGAGCCGTGCTATAGTCCATTGAAATGGCGCTTCAGGGCACCCTCATCTCAGGCCGTTACCGCGTGGTGCGCCCCTTTGCACGGGGGGCGAACAGTGTGGTGTACCTAGTTTTTGACCCCGAGGGCCGCCCTTACGTGCTTAAACTGCTGCCTCACGCGCTCGAGAGTCGGGTGAACCGCGAATACCAACTGGCCCACACCTGGAAACACCCGCTCATCAATCCGGTGCTCGAGCGCCTCAACCTCGAGGGTCAACCGGGGCTGCTGCTCGACTACGCTCCCGGCGAGGTGCTGAGCAAGGTTTTTGCCGCTCAGGACGGCCACACCGCGCTCGAGCTGGGCACCGAACGCAGGCAGGCGTTTCTGAAGGTTCTGATTCAACTGCTCGAGGCGCTGGCTTATATCCACGACCGGGGGGTGGTTCACCGCGACCTCAAGCCGGAAAACGTGATGGTCACGCCGGATTACAGCATCAGACTCATCGATTTCGATTTGTCCGGTCCGGTGGGTGAGGTCTTTGAGGAGCGCATCGCCCTGGGCACCGCCGGTTACATGGCCCCCGAGCAGGCGCTGGGCAACCCCTCGACGCCCGCCACCGACCTGTACAGCCTGGGCGTGCTGATGTACTGGGCGCTCAGTGGGCAGCTTCCCTTTTACGGTACCCTGCCCGAAGTGATGCGCCAACACGTCTCGAGCGCTCCAGTGCCGCCGCATCAGGTGCGGGGAAACGCGGTGGAGCCGCTCGACGCGCTGTGCCTGATGTTGTTGCACAAAAACCCTTCCCAGCGCATCGGCAACGCTCTGGTTTTGCGCGGTCTGCTCGAGGACCAGCTCGAGCGATGAGTCATGAGCTAGACCGTCTAGAACGCGATTGTACTGAACGTTTGGCTCTAAAAACTCGAGGGGATTGTTCTCCCTAAAGAATTGTGTAGGGCGATTGGCCAATCTCCCCGAACGCACTCGTGCCAACCTACCTTCTCGAGCAAACCCCTGACTCGAGCCAAACCCCTGTTGCCAGATTTAACCCTCATATTGCTAATTACACACATGATACTGTTGATGTGTAGAACACTCATAGCAAAGAGGTCGTGCCATGTTCAACGAGGAGGACATGCTCAGCGAGCAGGACAAGGTGCAGATTCGGGCCGAAGAGCAGGCCAAGCTCGAGCAGGAGCAGGCTAGGCTCGAGGTGGGGTTGCGCCTGGAGGCTGCCGCACAGTACCGCGAGGAGGTTGCTCGAGCTTTGAAAGGGGGACCAGGAGGAGCAAACAAATCAGGTGGACGGCGTTGGGGCTGGGTAGTAGCGGGTTTGCTGCTGACGGGAACGGGCCTAACTTGGTGGCTGTTGTGGCCCTCGAGCAAGGTCGTGCTCGAGCCGCTCGAGGCCGCTTTTGTGCAGAGCTGCGAAACCGAGGTGACGGCTCGAGTGGGGGAGGGCTGGACTTTTCCGCCGCCAGACCAGATTAAAGTGGCTCTGAGTGTGAGCGCAGAGGGGCGCAGTTGGCAGGGATTCGTTGCTCGAGAAGGGCGACGGCAAAGTTTTTCGTGTCTGGGTGCGACTGTAGGCGGTAACTCGGGAGACGGCGTGCGGCTCGAGCTGTTTGGGGAGGAACCACTATGAAGGCAGGCTCCAAAATCGTAGGTGTGCTGGGTTTGCTCTTGCTGGGCGGGGTTCAAGCGGCCTCGAGCGCCATAGATATTCCCAGAGACAAGATTCAGATGTTTTGCTCGGACGATTACTTCAAGAGCAGTCGGGCTAATTTTGTGCTCGAGGACGAGCGTTACGGCACCTGCAAACTCAAACTGGCCCTGGCCCTACGGCAGAAGTGGCCCGACGCACGGCGCTTTTATATCCTGCCTCGAGTGACGGTGGAACTGGTGTCGCAGAGCAAGGCTGCACCCATCAAAATCAACAGAACTCCGCTCACCACTTTTGGAAATCCTCTGCCCGATACGCTGCACCGCCTGATTCCGGTTGTGGATTTTCAAACCGTGGACCTGTTCATGAACTTACCAAGCATGTTGGGCGGTCAGGTGGCCGAGAATTTCGTGGCTCAGGCGCTGGGCGTGAGCGGCAAGCTGACGGTGTGCGCCGACCCCATCGGTAAGGGCGAGGACCCTTGCCTGACCTATAACGTGATTGCGCGGTTCAAGATTTACCGGAAGTGACCGGGTTCAGAGTTCAGACAGCAGACCACAGACCTCAGATTTGCCGTTTCTGTCGTGTCTTGGTCTGAACGGCACGTCTTGGCCCAACTTCAGCACCTCACGGGCTGGGCCGCCTATCGGGCCAGACCGCCTGCTGTCTATCGTCTGCTTTGAGAGTTTGGAGTGCTAACCCTCAGCTCGAGCGCTGCAAAATCCCCAGCACATCGCTCAAATGCCCGAGCACAAAATCGGGTTTTCCTTTGCTCGAGGACCACACCCGCCCCTGGCTGAGCCACGCGGTTTTCAGGCCCGCTCGAGCTGCGCCCAGGATGTCGTTTTCGGGCTGGTCTCCTACGAACAGACACTCTTTTACGGAGACCTTCAAGCGTGAAGCGGCTCGAGCGTAAATTTCCACGTCCGGTTTTTTGAGGCCCTCGCTCTCGGAAATCACGATGGTTTGAAAAAATGGCTCGAGCGCGGCACTCCTGATTTTGGCGAGTTGCTGTGAGCTGCGCCCGTTGCTGACGATGCCCAGAACGTAGCCTCGAGCCTTCAAGGTTTTCAGTGTCTCGAGCGCGTCTGCAAAGGGATGGGGGGTGTTCGCCATATGTTCCCAGAACGCCTCGAGTAAGTCCTGAACGTCTTGCTCGAGCGCAAATTCCACTTTCAGGCTCGAGAACAAAATTTCTTTGGGTCCGTACCCCTGGCGGTCCAGAGCGTGAAAACGCTCCCGGTAGCTCGAGTGTTGATGCGGCTCGAGCGGTAAATTCTCGAGACTCTGCTGTAAATACTGTTCCACACACGCTCGGCGGTCCAGCAAGGTCATGTCCAAATCAAAGAGAATGGCACGAGGCATGGCTTCAATCTACGCGCTCGAGCCACTGTCAAACTCTGAATTTATAGATGTCTTGTCACTTCGTAAGCTCATGGCTCATGGCTCCTGAAATCCCCGCCACAAACCGAGCCTGTTCCTCTGCACTCGAGAAAGCCCGCTTGGGAACGATGACCACGTTGTTTTCGCTCAGCATCACAAACAGGTGAGTGGGAGTCTGCTCGAGCTTTTGCACCGCGCTCAGGTCGAAGCGCACCTCGGATTTGCTCGAGCGCCCGGTCAGTTCTGTGTTTGTGAGGGTAAGGGTCTGCTCGCCACGCGCCCTGGGGCTACGGTTGTAAAACGCGGTGGTCTGCTGCTTGACCGACGCCTCGACCAGACGCGGATAGAGCCAGTAACCCAGCGCGCCCATGCCTGCACTCAGCAGCGCCACGCTCGTGATTCCCAAAAATCCGAACACTCGAGCCAGAAAAATCATCCATAGCGCCAGCGCAAAAGCCAGAATAATGCGGTTAATCTGGGTGCGGCGAAGCTGTAAAAAGTCGGTGCGGACCGTGTGCAGTGCCAGGGCGAGGTGGTCTTCGCGCTCGAGGGTGTAGGTCAGGGTAATCGGTTCGGTGTAGGCCAGCGAAAGATTTGAGGAAGCCGCTTGAGTCATGCTTTTAAGTTTAGCGCTCGAGGGTGCGACGTTTGACCTGAAACGTCCAAAAAGCAAATCCGCTTCAGTCTAGCGGGACAGCCACCAGGCCCCGAACAGCAGGCTCGAGACGGTGAGCGGCACCCCACCTTGAGGTACTCGAGGAAAGTGACTTTAGCGCCGTGCCGCGCGGCTTCCTCGGCCACGATGAGGTTGGCCACGCTGCCGAGTAAGGTCAGGTTTCCGGCCAGGGTGGAGGACATCGCCAGGGTGAGCCAGACGTGCTCGGGGTTGCCCAGCGACGGAACTACGGGCCGAAACAGCAACACGGCGGGCACGTTGGACACCACGTTGGAGAGCACGGCGGTCACGCTCGAGAGGGCCAGCGTTCCGGCGTGGGTCAGGGGTGCGAGCAGCGCAAAGAGGTCATTGCTCAGGCCGGACACCTCGAGCGCGCCCGTCACCACGAACAGGCCCGCGAACAGAACGAGCAAATTCCAGTTGACCTCGGCAAACACCCGCTCGGCCCGCACTCGCCGGGTGACGAGCAGGAAAGTGGCGGCAATCAGGGCACTCGAGGCGATGTCTGCGCCGAGGAGCAGCGCGGTGAGCAAACCGACCACCGCCAGCAGCGAGCGAATCAGGTGGGGACGGTGAACGCGGGTGGAGGGTAAAACTTTGTGCTCGAGCGGCTCAGCTTTCGAGAGCCGTTTCAGGAATTCTCGAGGGTAGGCCAGCACCACGCACAGGTAGGTGAGCAGCATCGCCACCCCCGCCACGGGCGCGAGTTGCGCGGCAAACTCGAGAAAGCCGATTTTGCTCGAGACCCCAATCAGAATGTTCTGCGGGTTTCCGGTCAGGGTGGCAACGCTGCCTGCGTTGGCGGCGCAGGCCAGCCCGATGAGGTAGGGGGTAGGCGGACGATTCAGCCGGATGCAGGCCACCGCCACCAGTGGGGTGAGCATCAGCACCACGGTATCGTTTAAAAACAGCGCCGAGAGCAGCCCGCTCGAGGCCACGATGCCCAGCAGCAGCGCGTGTGGCGAGCGCAACCGTGACAAGATAGCCCCGGCCAGCAGCCGGAAGAACCCGGAAAACGCCAGGTTGGCGTTCAGAATCATCATGCTCAGCAGCAGCACCAGGGTGGGGCCGTCCACGAAGGTCCAGGCCCGCTCGAGCGAGAAAACACCGCTTAGGACGCAGGCTGCCGCTCCGACCAGCGAAATGCTGGCTCGGTTCATTCGCAGGCCCGGAAAGTAGCCCAGCGCCACCCCGAGGTAGGTCAGGCCCGCGATGAGCAGCACTGCAAAATGGGGAAAACTCACGCGCTTTCAGGGGAAGAATCAGGAGCAGAACTCGCGGATGCGCTCGAGCGAAGGTCCGCTTGCAGTCGCTCGAGCGCCGCGCCCCAGCTCGAGCCGAATTGGGAAAGCGCGCTTTTGAGGTCGCTCGAGGGGTGGAAACGCTGATAAATCCACACCCAGCCCAGCAACGTGCTCGAGTTTGTTTCATTGGAGTGCAGGGCCACCCCCAACATACAGGGATTGCCGTCGCAGGAAACCCCGTCACCCACAGCCACTACTCCTGCCGTTGTCACCACCAGCACTTCACCCCGCTCGAGGCGCTCGAGTTGACCTGTAGTTGGGAACATCTCGGCGTATTCCTGGCTCAGACCCAGGTCGTGCGCGGCGTACAGCACGTAGTTCCCCTGCCTTTTGAGGTACAAAATGGGCCGACTGCCCAACTCGGAGGCCAGCGCCGTGAGTCCCGACTCGAGCAGGGCGTGCAGCGAGGTGGGTTGTATAAGGGAAGACAGCAGATGCTCGAGCATCTGACTGGGGATTTGCTGGGGTGGGGTCAGGCTCGAGCGCGACATTCCGGCATTATAAGCAGTCGTACTCGAGAGAGTTCTCAAGTAAACCTCCGCTAAAGTCATCTTCCTCCCATTCGAGGGCGTTATCCTGAACCTGACCCACCGCTCCCTGACCTACTAAAGCATTTTGCGGAAGTATGGAGCGTGAGCGAAATACTTCCCGACTAAAAGGAGTGGCAACAGGAAGGCGTTTTTCGCGAGAATGGAGCCAGCCGAAACGAAGCGGCCCAGCCCGACAGGTGCTGCCTTTGGGCCAAGACAGTGTAGGTGGCGCAATGGTAGTGAAAAACGCTTTAATCAAGGTGCTCGAGGAGAATGACCTTATGCCCCGACGGATGCTCCATTTCTTGCTGCTCTGTCCCACGTTTACACTGTGCTCGGCGATGCTGTGCTCGGTAACGCTGGCTCAGGAGGGTGTGACGGTGACCAAAACGACCTCGAGCAGCTCGAATGTGCAGCCCTCGAGCGCGCTCACGGCCAGTGAGCGCGAAACCGTGACCCACCTGCTCAGCACCGTGCCCGAGAAATATCTGGGCTGTCCGGCCCCGACCCTCGAGCAGCTCAAAGGCTCGAGCAGTGAACTCGAGGCCGATTTCGTAAACCTCTACTTTTTGCGCCACCCCGACTCGAGCGGACACTGCAAGGCGGCGATGGCGCTGTTCCGGCAAACTTTGGGTACACCTTTCACGCTGGCGGTGCAAAACCTGACCAGTGGGTTTCAGGGCCTTCCCACCTTCCTCGAGTTTCGCAAGGGTCGCTGGCTCGATGTGACCAAGAAAGTGCTGCCCAACGTGGTGCTGCGGCTCGAGCGGCTCAAAATCAAGTCCCGGCTGGCCCGCGACGGCTCGGGGCTGCTGGTGGCTCCCTTCGATACCACCGACGATTTTTCCAAACCGCTCTACACCCTCGAGTGGAAGAGGGGGCAACTGTGGCCGCTCGAGATGAAGACTTCGCATTAGGTGCTCGAGGTCAGATGACAGAGGTCAGACGACAGATATCACACGACTTGGCTTGCGGTCTGAGCGGTGAATTGTGTGTTCTATGTTACGTATGGGTCTCGAGCCTACCCTTCCTTTTAACGAAAGTTCATTTATGAAGGAGTTCAGGTCTTAAACTAAACTCAAAGTCAGTCGCTCGAGGGGTGAGATTTCTCTCCTGGGTATTCACTCGATTCGGAGGTAGGAATGACCTTCAAACAGACCTTTAAGCGTCGTGCTGTGCTCAAAACTGGAGGGGCCTTGCTGCTCTCCACCACGCTCGAGGGGAGTGGCGCGGTGGGTATGGCACAGGCTCAGGCCGTACAGCGTCCTGGTAAGGCCACGCCTGTCGCCGCTGTGGGAATGGCCGCGCCGCCCCTGGAAGTGGTCGCACTCACCCGTTTGGCCTATGGGCCGCGCCCCGGCGACTTTGCAGCCTTTCGGGCGCTCGAGGGTGGAAATTCCGGGGACAAGCTCCGAGTCTGGCTCGAGAGGCAACTGCAATCGGCCAAAATAGAGGACTCGAACTGCGACGCTAAACTTTTCAGTCTGTCTACCCTGAAAAAACCTTTGCTACAAGCCTGGAAGGAGCACTATCTCGAGGCCCCCGAGGGCGACAAGAAGTGGGAGGTCATCAGCCAGCCCACTGTTGAGACCCGCTTGGCGAGTTTGCTGCGCCAGACCTACTCGGAGCGCCAGTTGCTCGAGCGCATGGTCGAGTTCTGGCACGACCACTTCAACGTAGACCCCGGACGCGACGAGCGCATTTTGCCGATGTACGCCGCCTACAGCAACACGCTCCGCAAGGCGGCATTTGGGAATTTTGGCACTCTTCTCAAATCGGTGGCCCAGCATCCGGCCATGCTGTATTACCTGGACAATGCCTCGAGCAACCGGGGTGGCCCCAATGAGAATTACTCCCGCGAACTCTTCGAGCTGCACACCCTGGGGGCCGAGAACTATCTGGGCGTCAAACGTCAGCGCGACGTGCCAGGGTTTGCCGAGGGTCAACCCATCGGCTATGTGGACGACGATGTGTACGAGGCCACAAGGGCCTTCACCGGCTGGCGGGTCAACGACAATTTGGACAACAACGACTGGCAGCAGGGCGTGGGCAAGGATGGCAGCTTTTTGTTCTACACCTCCTGGCACGACCGCTTTCAGAAAACGGTGCTGGGGCGCTATCTGCCGCCCGACGCAGCCCCCGCGCAGGACGGCCTCGACGTGCTCGAGACGCTGAGCAACCACCCCGGCACCGCGCGCTACCTCTCGAGGAAACTGGTGCGCCGTTTCGTGGCCGATGACCCACCGCAGGACCTCGTGGACGCGGTGGCTAAGACCTGGCTCGAGCACCGCAAATCCCCAGACCAGATTGCTCGGGTGCTCAGGGTGCTGATTTTATCGCCGCAGTTTGCCCAGACCTGGGGGCGCAAGAACAAGCGTCCGCTCGAGACCTTTGCCAGTGCGCTGCGGGCCACCCAGCCGGAACTCAAAGTCAGTCAGGATTTGTTGTGGCACACCGAATGGATGGGGCAACTGCCCTACGGCTGGCCCCCGCCCAACGGATTCCCCGACGTGGGCGGTGCGTGGCGCTCGAGCACCCGAATTCTGCGCGGCTGGCAATACGTGACCGGGCTGGCTCAGGGCTGGGACGAGCGCTGGAAAACCGATGTGGTCGGGCAAAACGGGGGTCGCAAACGCCCCAGCGAAATCGCTGATTTCTGGCTCGAGCGCATTTTAGGCCACCGACCCGAGAAGCTCAGGGCCGCGCTGCTCGAGGTGCTGGCTGAGGGCGCTGACCCCAACGCTGAACTCACCGATGCAGACACTTTGAAGGGACGGGTCAAGAACGCGGTGAACTTTTTGCTGATGTCGCCGGAGTTTTTGCGAAAGTGAGTTTGGTGGGCGCTCGAGCGTATAGGTTCTGCGCCTCCGGCGGGTTTTTAGTAGTTGGTTCTTGGTCGGTTTGATTTTTAAGCTAGAGAGCAAACCAACCAATGACCAAGAACCAACGACCCGCGTCCTGGCCCGATAGGTGCCGCTCAGGACAAGACGCCGGAGGCGCTCCTTCCACCCTCCAACCCTCTCGAGCCAAAGCGAAAACCTGTAAACCGAGGTAAACATGGACCGAAGAAAATTTCTGGTGGGTTGCTCGAGCGCCATCGCCGCAATGGCCGGAGGGCGCTTGAGCGGGGTGGCTCTGGCTGCACCCTCGGTGGATGCTGAAATTCTGGTGACGGTGTTTCTGCGCGGCGGCTGGGACGTGCTCAGCGCGTTTCCCCCGCTCGAGGGGCCAGACCGCGCTTTTTACGAGGCCGCAAGGCCAGTGCTCAAGATTCCGCTCAAGGGCGAGGGGGCCGCGCTCGAGATAGGCGGGCCGCTGGGTCTACATCCGGCGCTCGAGCCTTTAGTGGACCTGTACAAGGGCGGCAAGCTGGCCATCATTCCGGCCACTGGCCTGCCCACCGCCAACCGCAGCCACTTTGACGCTCAGGAGTACCTCGAGCTGGGCACACCCGGAGCGCGCATCTCGAGCACCGGCTGGCTGACCCGTTTCCTGGATAGTTTGCCGGGAACAGCGGCGGTGTTTTCGCAGGCGATGTCGCTGCAAGACGGCCTGCCCGCCTCACTGCGCGGCGATTTCGAGGCGGCGGCAGTGCAAAAGCTGCAAGATTTTCGCTTTGGCGACGACGAGAACTACCGCAAATACCTGCACAAACACCTCGAGCGTATCTGGGAAGGCGACAGTCCGCTGCACGCGGCGGGTCAGGGAACCCTCAAAGCCTTGCAAACCCTGGTGGGCAAGGTCGAGGGCGACTATCAGCCCGCTGGTGGGGCCAAGTACCCCGACGGCTCCTTCGGCGAGGGCCTGCAAACCCTGGCTCGAGCGGTTCGCACCGGGCTGGGCGTGCGGGTCGCCACGGTGGATTTGGGCGGCTGGGACACTCACCAGTGGCAGGGCATCAAGAAGGGAGAGCACTTTTACGACATGCTTTCCGAACTTTCAAGGGGCCTGCGGGCGCTTTTTGACGACCTCTCGAGCACCCCAGAGAAATTCGAGCGCCGCCTCACCGTGGTAGTTTTGAGCGAGTTCGGACGCAGACTCAGTGAAAATGCCTCGGGTGGCACCGACCACGGACACGGCGGGGCCATGCTAGTGCTGGGCGGCGGCGTCAAGGGCGGCAAAGTGTACGGACGCTGGCCGGGACTCTCGAGCGACCAACTCTTCGAGCGCTCGGATTTGGCCGTCACCACCGATTACAGAACGGTCCTCTCCGAAATCCTGCTCGAAAAGTTCCACCATCCTCGTCTGGGTGAGGTGTTTCCCGACTTTGTGCTCGAGAACCGTTTAGGACTGGTCTGAGCTGAAACTCGAGTGCCTCTATCCCTGGCCGATGTGTAAAAACGCGCCCACTCGAGGGCGCGTTTTTGTTGAGAGAATTAACCCTGCTTGCTGGCGGGGACGTTCTGGGCGTCGTGCTCTTCCTTGGTCTTGTCGTCGTGGTTGCGCGGCGCACCGGCCTCGCGGTCATTGGCCGACTTGACCGACGGCTTGTGTCCGTCCTCGATGCGCTCGACTTCCTTCTTGCTGCGCTCGAACTGCTCGGGAAGCGAGGTGTGACCGCTGTTTTTATCGTCTTTGTCTGGCATAAAAATCTCCTTGAAATGGGTTTCAAAAATCTCCTGGTGAAAACCCCTGCTCGAGCTGTCACCGGAACACCCATTGTACGCGCCTGGACAGATTCCCTGGTCTTAGCTCAAGAAACGCCCAAACTCGAGCCTCATCTCAGCGCTTTGTTTCTTCAGCGCTTTATCCCGAAAGTTTCGCTCGAGCTGTACAGGCCCATCACCGCGTAGCGTAGCGCCTCGGCGTAGCTGGGATAAGCCGGGGTGGGCGAGGCCAGTTTGAGCGGGTGGATGCGGGCCGCCACCATCAGCTCGAGACTAAATAACAACTCGGCGGCGCGCGGACCCACCACCGTGGCCCCCAGCAGGCGTGGACTCAGTTTGCCCGCACTCATAATCAGCTTGACGAAGCCTTCCTCGCTGCCGTCGGTGCGGGCGCGGTCCAGTTTGCTAAAAGGGTACTCGAGGATTTGGATGCGGGCATCTCCCGCCCTGGCCTCGCTTTCACCCGGTCCGAAAGCGGCCACCTCGGGGTCGGTGAACAGCGCTTTGGGGTAACTTTTGCGCTGCGGCGCGCGCCAGCGGGCCAGCCCACCGAGCTTCAGGCTCGAGAGCACGCTCAGAATCGCTTCCTCTACGGCGGCGTGGGTATACAGGTCGCGCCCCAGCACGTCGCCCGCGCCCCACAGGTAGGGGCAACTCGAGCGCCCCAGCGGGTCGGTTTTGAGGCCCGATTCGTCGAACTCGGCCCCTAGAATCTCGAGGCCCAGATTCTGCACACGGGGCCGCTTGCCAGCGGCGACGAGCAGGTGAGACACCTCGAGCATTGCGTCGTTTTTGAGCTTCAGCTCGAGGCCCTTAACCGTGACTCGTCCGCCCAGAACCTCGCTTCGCAGCCTTAAGTGCACGCCTTCGCGCTCGAGGGTTTGACGCAACAGGCGCGAGACTTCTGGCTCGAAGCGCGAAACCAAGCAGTCTCCACCGGACACAACCGTGACCCGGCTACCCAGCCGAACAAACGCCTGGGCCAGTTCCACCGCCACCGCGCCGCCCCCCAAAATAGCCAGGTGTTTAGGCAGTTCACCCAGCTCGAAAATGGATTCGGTGGTGTGGTACGGCAGTCCCTCGAGTGCGTCTGGAACGTGTGGCCTCGCTCCGGTGGCCAGTAGAAAGCCTCGAGCGCGGTAAGGCGTTCCGTTCACCTCGAGGGTGTGGTCGGCCACGAATTGACCTTCACCCTTTATCACTACCACCCCAGCCCTCTCCAATGCCTCAGGACTGTCCTGCGGCGCAATTTTGGCGATGACCTCCCGAAGTCTGGCCTTGACCGCGCTCCAGTCCACCGGACCCTCACTGTCTAGGTTATGGGACAAGCCGTAACGCGCCGCTTTCCGGGCGGTCCACACCTCGCTGGCAAGGTTCAGCAGCGTTTTGGAGGGCACGCAGCCCGTATATAGACACTCGCCCCCGGTGCGGTCCCGCTCGACCAGGGCCACCTTGCGCCCCGCGCCTGCCGCCAAGTGGGCGGCGGTCAGTCCGGCGGACCCGCCGCCTATCACCATCAAATCGAAATCGAACTTCATTGCGTGTATTGCGGTGCGTGTCATGTCTCGAGGCTACTCGAGCGGGAGAACTCGAGCGATAAGAAGGCACACCAATGGCCTGGAGCGAACGCGGAACGTGTTCCTCCGCATTTCTCGGTCAAGGCTGAGACCTTAACATCAGGTGCTGAGCGGAAATCCCCGAAACTCTCCGGTATCCCCGACCAGTTCCACCCGGTTGCGCCCCCCTTTCTTGGCCCGGTAGAGCGCGGTGTCGGCCCGCTCGAGCAGCCGGGAGGCGGTGTCTCCAGGCCGCAAAACCGCGATGCCGATAGACACTGTGACGCTCACATGTCCGGCCAGAACTTCACTCTGGACTGCCTCCCGCAGGCGCTCGGCCAGTTGTTCGGCCTGGGCTTTCCCGCTCGAGGGCGACACCACCACGAACTCCTCACCGCCCCAGCGGGCCACCATCTCACCGGGGCGCAGGTTGTAGTTGAGCCGCAGCGCCACCTCGCGCAACACCTGGTCGCCGGTGGCGTGCCCAAAGCTGTCGTTGACGCTCTTGAAGTGGTCGAGGTCCAGCATCAGCACCGAGCAGCCCAACTCTGGCTCCGAACCCTCCAGGCGGCTCGAGGACTGTCTGGCTGGTGACTGTCTGGCTGGTGACTGTTTGGCCCGCCGAATTTCTGCCTCGAGCATCGGCTCTATCTGGCGGCGGTTGGGCAAAGTGGTCAGGCTGTCGGTTCCGGCCAGCAGTTGCATCTGGTAAAAGCTTTCGCGGTAACGGGCGTAAAGTGCCAGTAAGAGCATATACATGATGTTGGTCAGATAAAACTGGACCACGCTGTTGATGGCCGAGGTTTTTATCCATCCACCGCTCAGAGCCAGGGGTAAGCTCGAGAGCAGCACCAGCAGCGCGAAGCCAAAATACAGGCTCGAGGCCACCAACGCCCTTCGGTAGGGCATCAGCAGGAACACGAGTGGGTAGAAAAGCGGAAACCACATCGCGGTGCCCGAGAAGCCCTGCCCGTACATCAGGCCCTTAAAAGCAAACTCGGTCAGTGCGCCAAGCTGATACAGCGCCAGCGCCGCGACGGGAATAAGTTCGGCGTTGCGCTGCGAAAGTCGGCCCATCCGCATCAGGAAGAGCGCCAGAAAACACACTATGCCCAGCGGCAGCAGCACAAAGTCCAGCCAAACCACCCCCCTTGCGACCTTGAAGGTGGTGTACCACGCCAGCAGTGCGGCCAGACCACCGAGTAGTAACAGCAACAAGGTGACACGCCTGCGAAAGCGGGTGGAGCTGTCCAGTAAAGGATTGGTCATTTCAGGCACGCCTGACCTCAAGATACCACAGCCACCCGGTTGCGGCCCTCGCGCTTGGCTTGATACAGGCCACTGTCCGCTCGAGCCAGCAGTTTTTCCGGGCTGTCGCCGCGCTGATACAGCGCTACGCCCACACTGACCGTCACCAAAAGCTCCTCGTAGACCGTCACCGTTTCGATGGTGCGGCGTAGATGCTCAGCCAAACTGTGCGCTTTGATGGCGTCCCCTCCCGGCATCAGCACCAGAAACTCTTCCCCACCCAGGCGTCCCACCGTATCCTGAATGCGGACTTCGCCCAGCAGTCGGTGAGCGATTTCGCGCAGTACCCCGTCGCCCACGCTGTGTCCGTATAAATCGTTGACGCTCTTGAAGTGGTCCAGGTCCAGCATCAGCACCGCGAAGCCCACCCCGTCAGCCTCGGCTCGAGCCTGCTCGTCTTCGATGAGCGCCTCGAGCAGTCGGCGGTTGGCCAGCCCGGTGAGGCTGTCGGTCTGGGCCAGGGTCCGCATGGCGTAAAAGCGCTGACGGTACTGGGCGTAGAGGTTCATCAGCAGCAAAAAAGTCACGTTGGCCAGAAAAAACTGCACGATAGGGTTGATGGCATTGGCCTGAAGCAAACCGCCCATCAGTGCGTTTGGTAGGCTGATTCCGAAGATGATGAAGCTCAGGGCCAGATACCCCAGCGAGAGCCGGAGCGCAAAGCGGTAGTTCACCAGCATGAAGGTGAGGGGGTAAAACAGCGGAAACCATATCGCAGTGCCCCCGAAGCCGTGGCTGTAGATGTAGCCGTTGAGGGTGAACTCGAGCAGGTCGCCTTGCTGCTGCACCGCGAAGATGCTGACCACGCACAGCTCGGCTAGCGCAGTGGACATCCGGCCCAGACGGAGTAAGGTCCAAAAAATGAGCGCACACAGCACCATCAGGGGAAGGAGGTAGGCATCTACCCCATGCACTCCAGAAATAAGGTAAGAGACGGTCCAGGCGGTGAGCGCCGCAGCCGCTGTCAGGCCCAGCAGCCATAGGGTAAGCCGCCGTCTGGCCTGCTCTTCTTTGGAGGATTGCTCGAGTTGCCGCATCTGCTCTTTAGACCTCCCTCATTCGCCCATTAAATTATGCGGTAAAAGGAGCGCACTAAATAGCTTTGCCAATTCTTTAACAAGGGTTCTGGGCTTGGGCGATGTCTGGGAGCTTTGGGACAGGAGGGTGTTCACTCGAGCAATCTCATTTTCAAGAGGCTTGTCTGACACGCCGATTTGGACCCTCTGAACAAGTCTTTCTTGCAAGGAGTCCCGAATCAGGCTTGCCAGGACTCCCAAATCAGGATAGACCCGTAAATTACAAAATTAAAAAGAGACAAACTGGAGAAACGCGTTTTCAAAGCCGTGCTACAGTGAACCCTCGAGCTGTGCAGGAGGAATGGATGCGTTATTACACCTCAGAATCGGTATCGGAAGGCCACCCCGACAAGCTGGCCGACTTTATTTCGGACAGCATTTTAGACGAATTTTTGAAACAGGAAAAAACTGCAAGGGTAGCCTGTGAAACGCTGGTCACAACCGGGCTGGCCTTGATTGCCGGAGAGGTCAGCGCCCAGCACGCTTATGTGGACATTACTAAAACGGTGCGTGAGGCGGTGCGGACCGTGGGCTACACCCGAGCTAAATACGGCTTCGATGCCGATTCCTGTGCGGTGATGGTGACTCTGGACGAGCAATCGGCGGACATCGCCGGAGGGGTCAACGTCTCCGAGGAGTGGCGCGGTATGGGTGAAGCCGCTCGAGCGCTCGAGCAGAACCGCCACAGCCGCATCGGGGCCGGAGACCAGGGCTTGATGTTTGGCTACGCCACTCGTGAAACGCCCGAATTGATGCCGCTGCCTATCACCTTGGCGCATGGCCTGACCCGCAAGCTGGCCCAGATTCGCAAGGCCGGAACCCTCGAGTACCTGCGCCCCGACGCCAAAGCGCAGGTGACGATTGTTAGGGACGGTGAAAAGACCTGGGTGGATACGGTGGTCATCAGCACCCAGCACGCCGAGGAAACTTCTCAGGAACAGATTCGAGCCGATGTGCTCGAGCACGTCATTCGGGCGACCATTCCGGCTCAGTATCTGCTCGAGGACACCAAATACTTTATCAACCCCTCGGGTAAGTTTGTGATTGGCGGGCCACAGGGGGACGCGGGTTTAACGGGCCGCAAAATTATCGTGGATACCTACGGCGGCGCGGTGCCGCACGGTGGCGGTGCGTTTTCGGGTAAGGACCCCACCAAAGTGGACCGCAGCGCGGCCTATTACGCCCGCTACATGGCTAAAAACCTGGTCGCGGCAGGTCTGGCCGAGCGGGCCATGATAGAGGTGAGCTACGCCATCGGGCGCTCGAGCGTGGTGAGCCTGCGGGTGGAGAGCTTCGGAACCGGAAAGTTGAGCGACGAGCAGCTTTCAAAGTTGGTGCTCGAGCACTTTGACCCACGCCCCAGCGCCATCATCGAAGAACTGGATTTACAGCGGCCCATCTACGCGCAAACCGCCGCCTACGGCCACTTCGGGCGACCTGAGTTTCCGTGGGAACAAATTGACCGGGTTGAGGCTCTAAGGGGGTAAGGCTCGAGGGTGAGAGGGTGAGAGGGTTGGAGGGTTGGAGGGTTGGGAAACAGAGCGCCTCCGGCGGGTTATTAGTAGTTGGTTCTTGGTCGGTTTGATTTTGAGCGCTCGAGAGCAGACCAACCAATGACCAAAAACCAAGAACCCACCGGAGGCGCAATACTCGCTACTCAGACCTCAACTCCCCCTCGAGCGCCGTCTCCCACACGCTTCCCCCGATTTCTCCCACCATCGTCCTCTCAAAGTGAGCTAGAATAGGAAAACTATGGCCGTGGTTCGCTTCACCAAACAAAGACAGGCCGTGCTCGAGGCGGTTCGGCACACCGATTGCCACCCTGACGCGGCGTGGGTTCACGCTCGAGTGCGCCAGGTTCTGCCCCACATCAGCCTGGGCACGGTGTACCGTTCGCTCGAGGCCCTGGTCGAGGAAGGCCACTTGGTGTCCATTCTGGGCGCAGGCGACTCCAAGCGCTTCGATTATCGTGACGATGGACACCACCACCTGATTTGCAAGCGCTGCGGCAAGATTTTCGACGTATCGCTCGAGAGCCTGCCCACGGTGAAACTCATGGCCGACCATCTGCCCCCCGGCTTTGAGGTCGAGGATGTGGTGCTCGAGTTCCACGGGGTGTGCGGTGGGTGCCGGGATTTGGGGAATTAGAGATTAGATTTAAAATAGGGCGACCAGGAGTCGCCCTTTATTGTTGTACTCAAATCCTTTTTGGCTCGAGCGCCTGCCTTCAGTGCAGCAAAAGCGAAAGGGCAATCCCCCACATCGTCACCCCCACCAGAGCGTCCAGAATCTGCCACGCTCGAGGGTTTCTGAAAAGTGGGGCCAGCCGACCCGCACCGTAAGCCAGACCAAAGAACCACAAAATCGAGGCGATGGACGCGCCCAGCGCAAAAAGGGCGCGGCCCTCGAGCGACTCTTGAGCGGCCACACTGCCAATGAGGACCACCGTGTCGAGGTAGACGTGTGGGTTGAGCAGGCTGAAGGCCAGGGTCGCCCACATCACCGCCCTGAGATTGGACGGTTTGCGCTCCTCGCCCAGCTCGAGACTTTGCGGCTTTATCGCGGACCGGAAGCTGCGAAAGCCGTACCAAAAGAGGAAAAGTGCGCCGCCCCAGGTAGCCAGCCGAATGAGCAGCGGACTGCTCGAGAAGAGGGTTCCCAGGCCCAGCGTGCCCAATAAAATAAGTAAAACGTCGCCCAGGGAGCTGATGAGCGCGACCCAGAAAGTGTGCTCTCGGCGCAAGCCCTGACGTAGTGCAAAAGCGTTTTGCGACCCGATGGCCACGATGAGGCCCGCGCCGAAGCCCAGACCTTTGAACAGGAGTGCGAGGTCCATAAGTGGGCAGTCTAAGGCAAACTCGAGCGTGTTAAAGAAAACAGCCCAAAAGCTCAGCTCTCGACCTTACAGAAAAACACCCGGATTCACCCCAAAAAATTGACTGAGCGCTCGAGCGTGGTCCGCATTGATGCCGCGTTTACCGCTGAGCAAAACACTTAACACACTCTGCGAAATCCCGGTTGCCTCCGCCACCTCTTTCTGAGTCAGGTCTCGAGCCTCCATCAGGTGTGCCAGAACTCCGGCAGGTGTGACGCTCGAAAGGTCAAAAAAAGGATGGGCCTGCTCCCACTCGAGCACCAGAGTGCTCACCACATGCAGCAGCGTCCCTTCGGGGCTGTGCGAATCGCCTCCATAGCTATCCATGAGTTCGTTCATGAATTCAACCATCTGGTCGTATCCCTGTTCGCTCGAGAGGGGAGTCAATGGAATGGGAACAAGCTCTGTAAAAGATTTCCAGGCTTCGAGAACGGCAGTAGTCATAGGGTTTCCCTCACCTCGGTTTTGTTGAGATTGAGTTTGTCGTACTCCTCATGGGTCAATATCGAACGAACCAGCACCCGGCGACCCTGATAGTTGATGTCCACCAGAAGACGGTACTTGTTGCCCCCGATGTTGAAAATGGTCAGCGGCGCTTTGTAATCGGCGCGTGCGTAGACGCTACGAACGTGATTGAAGTCGGTAAAGTCAGTAACGCGAAAGGTTTTAACCCACTCCTTGAGCGGGGTCTCGGCTTCTGGATAAGTTTCCCAAAAGCTCCGCAACGCTTTTTCCGAAATCACGTTCACCATGAAATTATAACATATTGCTATAATTTATGCCCTCTAAACTTCGGCACATCGAAACCCCGCCTCAACTCTCAAACCCCACCGCTCGAGTGCGCTAAACTACCCTTCCTGCGGCTCTAACGCCGCTTTGGAGGCATCCTATACAGCACCAATTTCAACTCGAGAACGGCCTGACCCTTCTCGCGGAATCCGTTCGTACCCCCTCGGTCTCCTTTGACCTCAGAATGCGCTGTGGCTCGAGCGCCGACCCAGCTCCCTCGCGCGGCGCGGCCCACGCGCTCGAGGGCTGGTTGTGGAAGGGCGCGGGGGGCCTGTCCGCACGCGGTCTGGCCGAGGCCCAGGACGATTTGGGCCTACAGCGCGGCGGTGGCGCGGGCTTCGAGTACACCCGCCTGAGTGCCAATTTACTGTGCGACGATTTGGAGGCAGCCTTTGCGCTCTACGCAAAGGTTTTGCTCGAAGCACACTTACACGATAATGACCTGGAACCCCTGCTCGAGCTTTCCCGCCAGGATTTGCTCTCGCTCGAGGATTCACCGCCGGACAAACTCTTTGCCGAACTGCGGCAGCGCTTTTACTCGAGTGGACACCGCGACCCGGTGCAGGGCACTTTTCAGACGCTCGAGAGCTTGACCCCGGACATCGTGCGGACCCTGCGAACCAAACACACCCCGCAGGGCGCGACGCTGGCCCTAGCTGGCACTTTTGACTGGAAAGAGGTGCAGCGCTTGGCGCAGAAATACTTTGGCGGCTGGAGTGGGCCGCAGGTGGACCTCGACCCGGTGACACTCGAGCCGCAATTTAGCGGCCACCTCGAGCAGGACAGCCACCAGACCCACCTGGCGCTGCAATACGCCGGGGTTCATCCCAGCTCGAGCGACTGGTACGCCTTCATCCTGGCCATCAACGTGCTGTCGGGCAACTCGAGTTCGCGCCTGTTTGCCGAGGTGCGCGAGAAGCGCGGGCTGGCCTACTCGGTGTCGGCCTCGAGCGAATTGATGGGTCCGTTGGGCTTTCTGAGCGCCTATGCCGGAACCACCCCAGAGCGGGCTGAGGAAACCCTGAGCGTGCTTCGCGCTGAAATCGAAACCCTGTACCGGGGCGTGAACGCAGACGAACTCGAGCGCTCGAGGATTTCACTGCTCTCGAGTTTGATTCAGAGTGGCGAGTCAGCCCGCGCCCGCTGTGGCAGTCTGGGCCGCGATTACGGCTGGTACGGGCGTACCCGCACGCTCGAGGAAGTAGAAAAGGCGCTGCGTGGGGTCACGCTCGAGCAGGTGAACACCTTTCTCGAGGGCCACCCGTTTGAAAATCCCAGCATTCTGACTTTGGGAAAATCAGCGGTATCTCAGGGCGTGGCGGTGATGGGATGAAGCTCGAGACGGGGTTCGATTTTGTAACCCTCGAGAACGGATTGAGCGTGCTGGGCGAGGCTCAGCCGCAGGCCCGCAGCGTGGCGGTGGGCTACTTCGTGCGAACCGGGGCGCGCGACGAGGGGCCGCTCGAGGGCGGTCTGTCACACTTTCTCGAGCACATGGCCTTCAAGGGCGACGCAAGGGTGGACGCGCTGGAACTCAACCGCCGTTTCGACGCGCTGGGCGCGAGCGTGAATGCCTTTACGGGCGAGGAGGTCACGGCCTATCACGCCGCCACCCTGCCCGAACACGCTCCCGAGCTGCTCGAGTTGCTGACCGGATTGTTGCGCCCAGCGCTGCGACCCGAAGATTTCGAGATGGAAAAATCTGTTATTCTCGAGGAAATCGAGATGTACGACGACATGCCCGAGTCCCGGCTGTTCGACCTGCTGCGGCCCCAGTTTTATGGCGGACATCCGCTGGGAAATTCGGTGCTGGGAAGCCGCTCGAGCGTGGCTGCGCTCACCCCACAGGCCATGCTTGAGTATCACACCCGCCGTTACTCGCCCAACAATGTGGTGCTGGCCTTTGCTGGAAAGTACGACTGGGAGGCGCTGCTCGAGCAGGTCAGGAGTCTCACCTCGAGCTGGACCCCGCAGACGGTGGGCTGCACCCATCCGGCGTTTGTGTCCCGCTCGAGCGTCCATATCGTCCCAGACGAAAGTCTGAGCCGCGCCCTGATGGGGATGATGTTTCCGGGCTTTTCATCTGCCGACCCCCAGCGGCTGGCCTCGAGCGTGCTGGCCGAAATTCTGGGCGGGGAAAACGGGCGGCTGCACTGGGCCTTGCTCGACACCGGACTGGCCGACGAAGCCAGTTTCTCGCACCAGGATGGCGATGGGCTGGGCCACTTCGAGGGTTTTCTTTCGTGTGACCTTGAAAGGGCCGCGCAGTGCCTCGAGATTTATGACCGTGTGCTCGAGCAAATAGTTCGTGAAGGTGTCACCGAGGCCGAGCTGCGACGGGCCAAGAACAAACTGGCGGTGGGGGTTGCCCTGCGCGACGACACGCCGTACCCACGCCTGTTTGCGCTGGGCCTCGAGTACCTGTACACCGCCCAACTGGTCAGCACCGAGCAGATGGTGCGGCAAGTGCGCTCTGTCACGCAAGGGGAGGTGAATGCCCTGCTCGAGGAGAAGCCTTTTGCGGTACGCGCTTTGACCGCACTGGGTCGGGTAGAGGCGCTCGAGGGCCATTTTAATGTCAAAGATTGACATTCTTGGTTATTCGTCCTAATCTCGAGCCATGAATGTTTCTCTGACACCAGAGCTGGAAAAATGGGTCGAATCACGGGTGCAGTCGGGCTTGTACGCCTCCTCGAGCGAGGTGGTGCGTGCTGCACTGCGAAAGCTGTATCAGGAAGAAGAGGGCGAGGTTCGCAAGCTCGACGAATTGAGAGCAGAAATCCAAAAAGGATTGGACTCCTACGAGCGGGATGGAGGTATACCTTTGACCCCTGAATTTGTTGAGGGCATTAGAGCGCGTGGACTGGCCAAACAACGGTGACGCCTCTCAGCATCATCTTCACCTTGCCCGCTCAAGAAGACTTGAACGACCTGTGGGACAGCCGTCTGCTGCGGGGTCGTGACCAAGCCCAGAAAGCTTTGGACATGATGCTTGCGCGAATGGCAGATTTGGCAGAATTTCCAGAAATGGGTCGTCAGCGAGATGACTTAAAGAAACAGCTTCGCAGTTTGCCTTGCTTGGACCGAATCGTGTTCTATAGAGTCGAAGCGAACACACTGCTCATTCTTCGCGTGCTGCACGAGAGGCGAGATGCTTTGAGCCAGGATTTCGACCTATAGAACCCTCTGACTCGAGAGGCTATCATTCCACTCTCAACAAAATTACCGCGCAAGAATCCGGTAGCACCCCGCCCTTTCATCGGTCACAATACCGCTATGACCCACCGCCTAATCTCCACCCCGCCGCTCACGCAGGCGCAGATGCTCGAGATTTTCAACGCCTCGGACGCGGCGTACAACGGGCAATTCATCACCGGGGTTCACACCACCGGAATTTACTGCCTGCCCTCGTGCAAGGCCAGGAAGCCCAAGCCCGAGAACGTGAGCTTTTACGCTACGTTAGAAGATGCCCGCGCCGCCGGGTTTCGTGCCTGTAAAAAGTGCAAACCCGACGAGTTCTATCTGGGTGAGTTCGCGGGAGAAACCCTGATTGAGGGGCTGCTCGAGGCCATTCGGCTCGAGCCACACAGTTTCAGGAACGTCGAGAGCGTAATAGCCGCATCCGGGGTCGGCTCGAGTAAACTGTATGAACTGTTCCGGGTCCACCTGCACACCACCCCGCTCGAGGTGTTGAATGCGGCGCGGCTCGAGGCAGCTCAGCGGGCACTCTTGCTTTCAGACCGCCCGGTGACTGAAATTGCCTTCGAGGTCGGCTTCGAGAGCTTATCTAGCTTCAACGAGAACTTCCGCTCGAGCCTGTACCTCACCCCGCTCGAGTTCCGGCGCATCCGGGACGGCGAGGGTTTTTCGCTGCATCTGCCCAAAGATTACCCGCTCGAGTTTGTCCTAAAGCACATCGCCCGCGATGGGGAGAGCCTGACCGAAAGGATTCTGAACCACACGCTCGAGGCCGCGTGGTGGATTGGCGGCGTGGCCTGCGTGGTTCAGATGTCACTCGAGCCGGACAGCGCTACTGTCAAAGTGCTCGAGGGCCAGCTCAAACCTGGCGATTATCTCGAGCTACATAGCAAAGTGCTGGGGGTGCTGGGACTCAGCACAAATATTGAAAAGTTTGAAACCCTGCTCGAGGCCGACCCGGCGCTCAGCACGCTGCACCGCTCGAGCAAAGGGTTTCGCTTTCCGCTGCTGGCCTCTCCGTGGGACGGCCTGATGTGGGCCATCATCGGGCAGCAAATCACCACCGGCTTTGCGGCAACTCTCCGAAAGCGGCTCACTGAACTGGCGGGAATGCCCACCAAAAGCGGACTTTACGCGCCGCCCACTCTAGAGGCGGTGGCCGCGCTCGAGCAGATTCAACTTCTCGAACTGGGATTCACCCGCTCGAGGGCCGATTATCTGATTGGGGCCGCAAAAGCCGTGCTCGAGGGCCGCTTGCCGCTCGAGACCCTGCGCTTCAAGTCGGCCACCCGGCTCGAGCGAACTTTACTCGCGCAAAAAGGAGTGGGGCCGTGGACTGCACACTACCTGATGATGCAGGCTTACGGCCTGCTCGATTGCGTCCCGGTGGGCGATACCGGCGTGGGTGAGGCCCTCAAGCAGTTCTTCGCCCTCGAGGAGCGGCCCGACGCCAGGGGTACGCTCGAGCGGATGGAGGTATTCCGGCCCTACCGCAGTCTGGCGACCTTCCACCTGTGGCAGTATCTGGGAGCGCGCGAGCGCGAGAAAAAGGTGTTGAAAGGCGCTTGACCTCCCCACCCCACGTAGGACCGAGTAGGGGCGAGTGGCAGCTCGCCCTCATCCGCAAAGGCTTAGGGCTGAAGCCCAAGCAGACCGCACCCAATCAGAAAGCTTCAGCGCGGCTGGGCGAGCTGCCACTCGCCCCTACCAAAGCCTCCCGCCCTTAGCATCTCTCGAGGTCAATCATGACTCTTCTACACACCGACCACATTTCCACGCCCATTGGTGACGTGTTCATCGCACTCGAGGGCCACCAACTTGTTTTTCTGGACTTTGCTGACAACCTCGAGCGGATAGAAAAATTGCTCAAGCGCCGCTATGGAACCTACATGCTCGAGCCAAAGCAAAATCCGCACGGCGTTTCCAAACGAGTCTCGAACTACTTTGACGGCGATTTGAGCGCGCTCGAGGGCATAGAGGTCAGCACTGGAGGAACCGAGTTCCAGAAGCGGGTGTGGAACAGTTTGCTCGAGATTCCTAGGGGCCAGACCTGGAGCTACGGTCAGCTTGCCGCACACCTCGAGAACCCAGGCGCGGTGCGGGCGGTGGGGCAGACGAACAGCCTCAACCCAGTGGCGCTGGTCTTGTCCTGTCACCGGGTTGTTGGCGCAAATGGCACCCTGACCGGTTACGCGGGTGGCCTCGAGCGTAAAAAATGGCTGCTCGAGTTTGAACGGGTGGATTCTGGTGCTCGAGTGGTTCCGCTGTTCTAACCTCATCCGGCTCTTTCTTCAAAAGGGTGAATGGCATAAACTGAGACCTGAGTTTTCAGAGATTCCATTCGCGCTCGAGGTCCCCATGAACCCCCGTGATTTGTCCAGCCTGATTTTGCTTTCCGCCATCTGGGGCAGTTCCTTTTTGTTCATGCGTATCGCGGCCCCGGTGCTCGGTCCCATCTGGCTCATATCGGCTCGAGTGGGGATTGCGGGGATTGCCTTACTTGTGTACGGCTACGCCCTCAAAAACGTGCCCGAATTTCGCTCCCGGTGGCGCGAGTTCGCCTTCATGGGAGCCATCAATTCGGCGCTGCCCTTCACGCTCATTTCCTGGGCCGAGCTGCACATCACCGCCAGCCTCGCGGTCACGCTAAACGCGGCGGTTCCCATGTTCACCTCTGTGGTCTCCGCGCTGTGGCTGGGCGAAAAATTCTCGCTCCCGCGCAGATTCGGCCTGCTGCTCGGTCTGGTCGGGGTCGCCATTTTAGTGGGGCTGGGTCCGCTCGAGCTGACGCCCCTGGTGTGGGTCTCGGTGGGGGCCATGCTGCTGGCGTCGCTGTGCTACGGCGTGGCCAGTGTGTTTGCCAAGCGCACTATGGTGGGCGTTTCGCCGCTGGCGACTACCACTTATAGCCAGGTGATGGGAGCCATACCCCTGCTGGCGCTGATGCCCTTTGCCATTCCTGCCAACCTGAGCAGCAAGCTCGAGGCGGCGGGGACCGGGCTGGTGCTGGGCAGCGCCCTGACGCTCGCCTTGGTCTGTACCGCAGCGGCTTACCTGATTTACTTCCGCCTGATTCGGGACATCGGACCGCTCAAGACCTCGATGGTGACTTACTTAGCGCCGGTATTCGGCATCGCCTGGGGCGTGATTTTTCTGCACGAGCACCTGAACTGGGGCAGCGTGCTGGGCTTCGCGGTCATTCTCTCGAGCGTGGCCCTGGTTTCGGGCGTGGTGAAGCTGGGGAAAGCGGGCGTGGTGAAGAACTCGAGGGTGGGGTAAGGCGTAAACCCCCCGCTTTTTTGCGCTGTCGCACTCCCAGAGCAAAACGACACGTCTTGAGCAGAACGGCACCTTCCGGGCCTGCTCGCTCACAAAAATATCCCC
>Ga0209511_1000654_pt1 | contig 33752 bp, 28 predicted proteins | sample SSSSmetaG_FD_184141 | JGI IMG/M metagenome (GOLD analysis project Ga0209511, IMG submission 184141) | Glacier valley bacterial and archeal communities from Borup Fiord, Nunavut, Canada, to study Microbial Dark Matter (Phase II) - ​SSSS... | ecosystem: Environmental > Aquatic > Freshwater > Ice >... | reverse complement strand
GCAGCTTCAGAACATGCTTGTTCATCGTCAGCAATGCAATGTATTGGCCTGTCAGCCGATAGTAACGCCGCTGTAAAGCAACCAGGTGATTCCAGATGAGCGATGCCACAAATAGCTTGTGCCGCAGTTTGCGATCTTTCTTGTCGCAACGGTACAAACGGTATTGGTAGTTTCTGTGCGTTTCAACCAGGTTCAACATGATGATTAGATAGTATCGGTTCAACTCAAAAAAACAAATCCCACCTTATATCCCCATGCCTAAAGGCAGGGGTTTTACGGTGTGTTTCGATAATCTCCGCCAAATGCAACCCATCAGCGGCGCAGATCAATCGCTCCGATAAAACATGGTGCGCGTCCGTCAGCAGCGCTGCTTCGCCCCCTATGCTGATCGTACAAACCAAGATAAACAACCCGACAGCCGACAGCATAACGCTTGGAACATCAAGCGATGGGGTTGAAATGTCTTGGGACTCACCTAAAATAAATGCGCCGTCAATCAGTGCAACAGCGGCCACAGGCGCATTGATCTAAAAAGCAGGAGGCCAGCGACTTGACCGGCCTCTTGCTTTGTTTGTACGCGCCTTACCGCGAGATTCCTTTGGACTGCTTTGTTAAGCACTTGGTAAGCTGTCGTGCAGGTCGGCGGCGATTAGGGCTTTGGCAGCACCCCTAACTGTACGAGCAACCCATATTGGTCGTACACATCCCAGTGGGCAGCAACCATGCCGCCCGTGATCTGATAAATGTCCATTGTATTGATCGTTATCGTGCGATTGGTGGCCGGAATGCCGTTGAAGGCTGCTTTTTGAGTCCCAATCAGAGTTGTATAGATGGACACCTTGTCGCCTTCCGCTACCATCTGATTAATTGTCCATTTGATGTCTGGGAAGGCCGCACGGTAACTGGCGTAGGTTGCTTGAAGCCCCTTGCGTCCAGATGGGCGACCTGCGCCGTGCTGCGCATAATCTTCCGCGACGATCTGATCCAGAACCGTGTAATCTCCAGTATTGAGGACGTTCACGACTTGCTCGACAAGCGCTTTGTTCGCCTGCAGATCGTTGACGGGGAGTGTTGCTTGTGCGGTTGATTGAATTTCGGTTGACATAGTGTGTTCCTGTTGACTTCCTTGTACGTGGGTGATTGCGAAGCCGAGCATCACAATCATAGCGGTGGCACTCAGCCAAAAACGTGACTTGAACATCGGGTCTCCTGTAATTTCATTTTGGTAAGCGTTCTTGATTGATCGCTTCTGATCAGTTAGACCCATGCTGTGACACGTTGTGACTGCTTGGGCATAATTTCCGGCTTTTTGTCACAAAGCAGCAGTTCGGGAGTCTAAAATAGGAGTACACATTGATTTCAGGAAATTCAAGCATGACCCCATTTGATGTTCATATGCTGGTTGAACAAGCACGCGAAGGCAATCGCGCATCGTTGGATGCACTGATCGCTCATATCCAACGCCCTATCTACAATTTGGCGCTTCGGATGCTGCAAGATCCTATTGCTGCTGAGGATGCGACTCAGGAAATTCTAATAAAGGTGATCACCCATTTAACCGAGTTCAAAGGCGAGGCCGCTTTCACGACCTGGGTTTATCGTATTGCATCCAACTATTTGTTGACTACCCGCCAACGGCGAGCTGAGCGAGAAACCCTGACGTTTGAAGATATGTCGGAAAAGTTGCAAGCAAGCCTTGCTTTGGGGGAAGCATCTATCCCTGAACAGGTGGCGTTCAACACATTGGTTGCAGAGGTACGAATGCACTGCATTTTGGGGATGCTGCTATGCCTGGATCGTCCACATCGACTCGCGCTGATTTTAGGGGAAGTGCTTGAGCTGAGCGGCGATGAGGCGGCCTATATTCTCGACATTCCTGCCGCAACGTTTCGTAAGCAGCTATCACGTGCCCGTGTCAACCTAAAAACGTTTATACAGCACCAGTGCGGTCTCGTCAATCCAGATAACCCGTGTCGCTGTAGCAAGCATGTCGGTAACAAGGTCAAGTACGGTTTGATAGATGTTAACGCGCTTACCTATCATTCTAGTTTGAATGCGCCCGACATTGCCGTACAAGCTGAACATTACTGTGATGACCTACACAATTTCCAAAACGAAGTAGACGTGATCCGCTCCCTGCCTGATTACAGGACACCCATACAGCTATTGGATGGTATGCGTCAGGCACTTTATAGAAGTGACATCACTTGACGCGCTTTTACGCGCCTTCAAAGCGGCCATCGGGCTGATGATCGAGGGAATGCGCGATCAGGTGCTGCTTCCTCAGTATTTCATTCCGATTTTTGAGGCGGCATTCCCACACGGCAAAGTATATCGGTTGGAGAACGCCGGACATTTCTTATACGAAGATGAACCCACTGCGATTGCTTTGCTCATTCAACAGTTCATCGATCTGACGTGACATTCACTCAAAATGCGTCATTCCGTTGAGTGCTCCATCTGAACAAAGCTGGCATTATAGTTATTCACGGCAGGAAACACTAAATGGCTTTGAGATGAGCTTGGGACGAACTATTTTGGGCATTTTGCGTTGACTGGTCTATTCGTCCTGAAACTGGTGCTCACGCCAGGAATCCGAGTCGTTACGATGAAAAGCACAGCCTTTTAGCATCCGCTGATGCGCGGTTGCATCCGCTTTTGCACCGTCGCTGCCACACTCCCGGTCGCTTTGTAACGTGCAATATAGCGCCGCACCGTCGCCATACTCACCCCAAAGGTGTCTACCAGCCACGCCTGTTTTCTACCCGTTTGCCAGGCTTTGATAATCCGTTCCCGCAAATCCTCTGAATACCCGCTCACGCACCTATCCCCTTAACTTTGTATCCTTTTTAATTATATATCATCCTTCTCAAGAACTGCTATAAGTGTATTGCCCGTGACATAGGCGCGGCCGCTGCTGTCTACTGCGCTCCCGCTGCCGTAATCGTAGCCGCCGCCGCCCAGGTAGGTGCTGTACACGAGGCCGGGGTCGATCACCAGCGGCTGCGCGTGGTCGTACTCGCCCATTGTGAACTGCGCTGCGCCGTCGTCCGTAAGCGCGTAATGCGCCGTGACCGCACGCTGCACGCCATCCGCGCCAATTTGCCACGCTTCAGGCACTTGTTCGATCAACGTCACGCCCGCTGGCGCATCGATCAGCAGATTGCCCGTGGTGGCGTCAATATGAGTGCTGTTTGCGCCTGTGTAGCGCCAGCGGATCAGTGCTGGATCAGCGCCGGGTGCGATGGTGTACGTACCCTTGAGCACGCCGACATGTCCGGTATAGCTCAGGTCGATCCCCGGATACAGATCGCGATACCTCACGCCCGCATAAGTCGGCACATTGGTATGCCATTGCGCCGGGTCGCTGCCAATGAAAAAGTTGGCGATACCAGGTAACTGGTCAGTGCCGCCGAGTACAGGATTCGGGTTTGCGCCGTCGAAACTGACACGCACGGCGATACCCGTTTGGGGTGCCGCGTCAACCGCTGGCTGAACGTCGCGTGCCGCAGGCTGAACGTCGCCTGCGGCAATGGCAATGGATGCATTGTCGGCAGCCGTGAGTGCCAGCGTGACGCCCTGCGGCGTGAAGAACAAATGCCCGGCACTGCTGCGCACTTCATAGCGCACACTGGCATCAAGCTGTCCGGCGTTCGCGATGAACGTTGTCGGTAAGCTGCCGTAAGCGCTGGCTTTATTGATGGGCGGCGCGGCATGGGTAACTTGTTTGGTGGCAAATAAAGTGCCTGCCAACACGAAAACGCTAATGAGTGAGAGCGTGCCGAAGCAGCGCAGGAAATTTCTCATCATAGGTCTGACAGTCATTGCTGTTGCTTCCGATAGATATCAATTTATATAATATAGCATGTTTTACATTTACAGATTTCCGCCTTGTCCAGTAAGAACGGTTCATAGCGCTTCAAAGCACCTGTCTTTGAACCATGTGAACCCTTTAATTAGCTGATGGGAAAGCTATCTGGATATTGCGCGTTTACAAGACCAATGACTGCATAGGTTATTTTCCTGACGCTGTTAGAAGAATGGCTTGACGTGTCAGCGTCACATCTCAAAATAGCTGACAACCGTTTTTCTCAACGATTGGTACAGCAGAACCCGCTTTTGCGCTATATTCAATTGTTAGCGCTAAGTACCTCGGCGGCCATGAACACGCCGATCGTCTTCGGAGTCGGTATTGCTCAGGGTACGTTGTTCGCTCTCTTGCATGGCGTCTTTGGCGTCTTCATTCGCCCGCGCGTAATCCTCAAAGCGCCCAATATCGATCCAGTATTCTTGAATGTTGTAGTTATACACAGCATGACCACGATCCATCGCGCCTTGAATGAGCTGCGTTGCGTCGAACCGTCCGGCAGGGGGCAGCACGTCCAGCACCACTGGATCGATCAGGTAAATGCCCGCGTTGATGCACGATGAATACGTTGGCTTTTCGCGCAATTGAGTCACACGCCCATCAACATCATCAACGACGCCGTAGGGCACCTGAATATCGTACATCTTGGTGCCGATTGTGATCGCCGCTGCGTGTGCCTGATGATATTCATACAAATCCTGAAAGTTGAGCCGCGTCAGCAAATCACCATTCATCATCAGGAACGGGCCAGTGAGCCGATCGCGCAGCAAATTGAGCGCGCCTGCCGTGCCGAGCGGTTCATGTTCATGAATGTACTGGATCGAAACGCCAAGCTGCTGACCATCGCGAAAAGTCGCTTCGATCAGTTCAGCTTTGTAGCCCACCGAAATAAAAATATCGGTGATGTTATGCAGGCGCAAACGTTCGATGAGCAGTTCTAAAATTGGGCGTTCACCGATCGGAAACATCGGTTTGGGGATGATAAAAGACCAGGGGCGCAGCCGTGTTCCCAAACCACCGCACATCAGGACTGCTTTCAAGGCGGGGGCAGCCGGATTTTTCATACAACATACTTTTGCGCATCGAACTGTGCGATGTGTTCACGCATCCAATCGATCGTCTTTTGCAAGCCGTCATCAAAGGTGTATTGAGGTCGCCAGTCGATCAACTGCGCGGCCAACCGATTATCCGATTCGAGTCGCAATACTTCACTGGCTTGTGGGCGCATCCGCTCGCTTTCATTGGCGATAATAGTGACTGGACGCCCGATCAATTCGATAATCCGGTCGGCAATACCCCCGATCGTATTGCTGATGCCAGTGCCTAAATTGACGATTTTCCCTAACGCTTCGGGATGTTGGGCGGCTTGCATCAGGCCGCGCGCTGTGTCCTCAGCATAGGTGTAATCGCGCGTGGTATGAATTGCGCCCAACAAAACGGTATCTTTGGTCAATGCCTGGCTGATGATCGTCGGGATCACAGCGCGCGCGCTCTGTCGCGGGCCAAACGTGTTGAAGGGTCGCACGATCACAATGGGCAGGTTGTAACTATGATTGAAGCTCATTGCCAGCGTCTCAGCGCCGATCTTAGAAGCTGAATAAGGCGACTGCGGTTGCAGCGGGTGCTTCTCATCGATAGGCACATACTGCGCCGTCCCGTAAACTTCGCTGGTCGAAACGATCACCCCACACGCGGTTTGATGGCGGCGCATGGCTTGCAAAACGTTCAGCGTGCCGCCCACGTTAATATCCACGGTTTCGTTCGGGTGTTCATACGAATAGGGGATTGCAATAACCGCGCCCAGATGAAATACAGCATCCATCCCGGCAAGCGCATTGCTGACTGCTTCTGAATCTTGCAGATCAGCCCTATAAATATCGATTTGATTGGTAATCTCGGCGGGCAATAAAGCCAGATTGCCGGTTCGGCTGTCGGATGTGTAGCGAATCATGGCGCGCGTCGTATAACCCGCCCGCACAAGCAGCTCGACCAGGTGGCTGCCAATAAATCCACCAGCGCCCGTCACTAAAACCTTTTTTATTGTCAATGTGTGACTCCATCATGCGGCATACTTGACGGGACTTAAGACCCCTGATCGAAAGTGTATTTAACCCCTACGTGAACCGTTTGTCAATCATAGCTGCGTTAGGGCAAAATTGTTGACTCCTAAGCCCTAACCCCAGGCCAGTTGACCCCTAACCCCTAACCCTTTCCCCGATTACAGGGCAAGGGAGTCAAACGCTTGCGCGGGAAGGAATTGGAAGGGTCAACGCATGAATCCCTTGGCTCCCCGATTATAGAGTGGGTTTTCTACCGTCTTTGACTCCCTTCCCCTGTACACGGGGGAAGGGCGGGGGTTAGGGGTCAACTGGCCTGGGGTTAGGGGTCAATGACAAAGGCTAGGGCTTAGGAATTAGTGCGGAGGGCAGGGGTTAGAGGTCAACAGTTTTGCTTACTAAATTTAGTGCAATCGCTCCCGATATAGAGTATAATTTGCCCTCTCTAGAACAAATATGCTGAATAAATAAGCAGGACTATCACGCGTGGAAATTACCTGGTACGGACATAGTTGTTTTCGGTTGTCTGAGAAGCAGCGCGCAACCGTCGTTACCGATCCGTTCGATGAGAGCATCGGCTATCCGCTGCCCAAACTCAAGGCTGATGTGGTGACCGTCAGCCATGACGCGCCCGGCCATAACAATGTGAACGCCGTCAAAAGCATCACGCGCACGATCAGCGGCGCAGGCGAATATGAGATCGGCGGCGTGTTCATCATTGGTGTGCCGCTGCATAACACGGACCCGGAACACCTCCGATCCAATATCGCCTATCTTTTTGACTTCGGCGATCTGACCGTGGCGCACTTGGGCGACATGAGCCGCGTGCCTGAACAGTCGGAAATCGAAGCGCTCGGCAGCATCCATATTGCGCTGGTGCCCGTTGGCGGCGGATCGGCGCTCAACAGCACGCAAGCGGCGCAGGTGATCGCATTGTTGGAGCCGCGAATCGTGATCCCGATGCACTATCAAACCGAACTCTCCACTTTGCCGTTAGAGCCGATCGATCGGTTTCTCAAGGAAATGGGCGTCAGCCACGTTCAGCACGAGGACATGCTCAAAATAACGGGCGCCACTTTGCCGGAAACGCCGCAAATTGTGATGCTAAATTCGGCGCGTTAGGTTAGACTTGCAGAAGTGGTCTCTGTAAAAACGCAACACAATGGGTGCAATTGCTAAACTATGCAAGTTAAGCTGATCATGAATTGGGATATTAAACCAGGGCGCGACCAGGAGTATTTCGAGTTCGTGGTGCGTGAGTTTGCGCCGGGCGTCGCACGTTTGGGATTGAAGCCGACGCAGGCATGGTTCACCGTCTATGGTCGCACGCCGCAGATCATGATGGAAGGCATCACCGATGATTACGCCAATATGAAGACGCTCATCGACAGCCCCGAATGGCGCGCCTTACATCAGAAACTCGATGAATTCGTGGCAAACTACACGCAAAAGATCGTGCGGCTGGCACCTGGCTTTCAATTCTAAAAGCGCGGGCGTAGCGGTACGGCGTCCAAGTGTACGGCCTCCATGCATATCGGGCTAAATGCGCAGCTGCTGACGCGCGCACAGAATTACCGCCGCGCCGGAATCCACGGCTACATCTATCAACTGCTCGATCATCTGCCTGTCGCCGCCCCGGACTGGCACTTCAGCGCGTTTGTCGGCGGTGGCGATCTGCCTGCGCATTCGCAGCTTGTGGCAAAGCGCACACGTTGGCCGACCGAACGTCCGGTGGTGCGTATTGCGTGGGAACAGCTTGCGCAGCCCTGGCAGCTCGGCAGCTTCGATCTGGTACACGAGCTGGCCTTTGTTGCGCCGCTCGTGATGCCGCGCCCGTTTGTCGTCACCGTCTACGATCTGACCTTCATCCGCTACCCGGAACGGCTGACGCGCGTTCGGCGGCTGTATTTGCGTCTGCTCACCGGACTCTCATGTCAGCGCGCGCGCCGCGTGCTCGCCATTTCACAGAGCACCGCCGATGATCTGGTGACGCTGCTCAAAGTGCCACGCGCCAAAATCGATCTGGCGATTCCGGGCGTTGAGCCGCACTTTCAGCCGCTGCCTACCGCTGAGGTGGCACAGTTCCGCATGACGCACGGCTTACCTGAGCGCTTTTGGTTGTTCGTCGGCACGCTTGAGCCGCGTAAAAATCTACCGATGCTGATCCGTGCCTATGCCGCTTTACCAGCAAACGATCGAGCAGCGGTACATCTGATTCTGGCGGGCGGCGTTGGTTGGCTCAGCGATGACATTGTGCAGACGATCGAGCGCTATGGCCTGACGGATACGGTACATCTGCCCGGCTACATAGCGGACGTTGAACTGCCGCTGTGGTACAATGCCGCTGATGCGTTCTTATATCCGTCGGTGTTTGAAGGGTGGGGCTTGCCCGTCACGGAAGCAATGGCGTGCGGCGTGCCTGTGATCGTGTCGAATGTGTCAGCGTTGCCCGAAGCCGTTGGTGATGCGGGGCTACAGCTTGCGCCGAACGACGAGGCGGCCTGGACAGACGCACTCGCCCGCTCTATTCGCGATTCGGACTGGCGCGCTGATGCCGGACAGCGTGCTAAAACACGAGCGGCGCGTTTCACCTGGGCACACACCGCTGAGCAAACTATCCAAAGCTACCGCCGAGCACTTATTGAGCACTCAACTTATGCGACGTGATTGGGCTTCCTGGCTGCGACAACTGCTGCCAGTGATTGATATTTTGCTGGTTTTGATCGCCTTTCGGGTGGCCTATACATTACGCTACGATCTTCAGATTTTACGCCCTTTAGATGAATTCAACTCTGCACCCTTTGCACCCTATGTGCCTTACGCACTGCTTTACGCCGCTTGGTTGGTGCTGACGCCGCCTGTTGCCAATTTATACCGCCAACAGCGCGGGCGGTCGTGGCTGGAAGAAGTGTACGCCGTGATCAATGGCACCACCAACGCCACCGTGATCACCATGGCGCTCAGCTTTTTCTTGCGACCGCTGGTATTCTCGCGCCTGATGATCATCGAAGCCGGCGTGACCAATATCGTGCTCATGGCGATCGCGCGATTGATCCAGCGCACGTTGCAAAGTACGCTGCGCAAACGCGGCGTCGGCGTTGAGCGGGTGCTCATCGTGGGCGCGGGCGAGGCAGGCCGGGCGGTCATGCGCGGGATCGTTGCGCGGCCTGATCTGGGCTATCGCGTCGTTGGCTATCTGGACGACGATCCCGAACGCGGCAATGTCGATCTGGGGCGTTTGCGTGGCTTAGGTGGGCTGCGCAAGCTGCGTACCGTGCTGCGTACCAACAAGATCGATCTGGTCATTGTGACGCTGCCCTGGGCAGTTCACGAAAAAATTCTGGACATCGTAGCGGAATGTGAACATCGTGGAATTCAGGCGCGCGTTGTGCCGGATATGTTCCGGCTGAACTTGAGTCGCGTCCGAGTCGAAACGCTGGCAGGTATTCCGTTGTTGGGCTTCACTGCCGAACCGACGCTGAGCAGCCTCAAACGCTTAGCCAAACGTTCCGTCGATATTGTGCTCGTCGCTGCCGCACTGCCTTTCGTGATCGTTCCAGCCTTGATCGTTTATATTCTGATCAAGACGGACTCGCCGGGGCCGGTGCTCTTTCGACATCGGCGGGTAGGTGAAGACGGCTGCGAGTTCGATATGTTCAAGTTCCGCTCGATGTACATCGATGCTGATAAACGCCACAACGATTTGATCCGACAAACCGGCTCCGATCCGCGCCATTTCAAGATGAAAGACGATCCGCGCGTGACTCGTGTCGGCAAATGGATTCGGCGGATGAGTATCGATGAATGGCCGAACCTGATCAACGTGCTGCGCGGCGAAATGAGTCTGGTCGGGCCGCGTGCGCCGACGCCTGCCGAAGTTGCTTTGTACCAGCCGTGGCAGCGTCAGCGCTTGAATACGCGCCCCGGCGTTACGGGCTTGTGGCAGGTCAGCGGACGCAGCGACGTTCCGTTTGAAGAAATGTGCTTGCTCGATATTTACTACATCGAAAATTGGTCGATCGCGTTGGATGCGCAGATTATATTGCGCACAATGCCCGGCGTGTTACTCGGCAGCGGAGCATATTAAGCGTTATGCCTGATAGTCGTAAATCAAACTTCTGGCAAAACTTATTGGGATCATTGTTCGGCGGCGCGGCGGCTGTCATGCTGATCCTGGCGGCACTGCTGCCTTTTTACCTGATTTTCAAGATCGATTACGCGCCTACGCTCGTTTCAAACACGATCATCGAATTCACGCCGCCCGATAACGCGATCGCTTTGCAGAATGCGCTCGGCGCGCTGTCGTTTCCGTTTGCGCTGTTGGGCGGGATCATGATTGTTGGCCTGATCGGGCTGATCGTCGGGCTGATCTATGCGCTTTTGCGATCGATCAATGGGTTGCTCGCGACCATTGGCGCATCGCTGATCATGCCCGCGCTGGTTTGGCTGTTCTTCCCGATCCACATGAACGCTGCTGCACTCGCGCCGCTGCTGGCAACTGGCCCGTTGATCGCGCTGATCACGCGCCGCGATCCGCTGTTGATCGCTCGCAAGGCTACTACAGGCACACCAGGCACGCCGATCAACCGCCGGGTGATTTTGCAGCGCGCGGTGATTTTCTCGTTTGGCGGACTACTTTTGAGCTTCATCGACGGCTTGCCGGTGTATCAAGCGGCATTGGATGCAGCACGTGCCGGGCGCAAACTGTTCGACTTTTCCGCGCCTGCGCCGCGCGTCACAGGCTTCCCCGCGCCGGATGCACTCCCCGAAGTGACGGACGTGGCGGATTTTTATGTGATGCGCAAATTCCCCACGGTCGTACCGCCTGCGCCGCCGGATTGGAAGCTCACCATTGACGGGTTGGTCGATCAGCCGTTGGCGCTGTCGTTCGAGCAAGTGCAGGCGTTCCCGCGCGCCGATGTGTACCTGACGCGCGAATGTGTCAGCAATCCGGTCGCGGGCAGCTTGATCAGTACGGCGCTCATGTCCGGCGCGCGGCTGACGGATGTACTCAAAGGTGCGGGCGTACAGGCAAACGTGATCCAGCTCGTCTTTTACGGGCGCGACGGCTATTCCGAAAGCGTGCCGTTGGCAGATGCGCTCGATCGGGGGCTGCTGGTTTACGCGATGAACGGTTTGTTTCTGCCTGACGCGCACGGATCACCGCTCAAGGTGGAAGTGCCGGGGTTGTATGGCTTCAAAAACATGAAGTGGTTGACGCGCATTGAAGCGGTGTCAACGCCTTATAAAAGTGTTTGGACGCAAGAAGGCTGGACGGAAACGGCGATCTATAAAACGACCAGTCGTGTTGACGCGATCGCGCCTGCTGCCAATGGTGCGGTGCTGAGCGGAAGTGCTTTTGCTGGCACGCGCGGGATCAGCAAAGTAGAAGTACAGATCAACGGCGGCGCGTGGCAAACTGCAACACTGAATACGCCGCCGCTGTCCGCGCAAACGTGGGTGCAATGGCGGCTGGATACGCCCTTGCGCGGTACGCTGAGCGTGACCGTGCGCGCGGTGGACGGCACTGGTGCGCCACAAATCGAGACGCCGCAAAAGCAATTCCCGGATGGCGCGTCGGGGTTGCACACGTTAAAAGCGAACATTTAGCGGCTCTAAGACTCATTGGACAAGGCGGCCAGTCCTGCTCAATTGGTTGTTTCAGGCACGCGATTAATCTGGAACAGCACGCCACCACAGATGCGCAGAATCGCGGCGATCAGCATTACGCCCGGAATGCCGATCCAAATAGACAGCGGCACGGCGGCTAACGGACCGATGAACATGCTTATATTCACCACGGTTGTGTAATAACTCATGTTCACATTGCGCTCTTCAGGCTTGCTCAGGTTGAGCATAACATTGAGCGTGCTCAGATCAACCGCCGGATGCAGCAAGTTGACCACAAAATTAGCAACGATGATCAGCGTAAAATTGTGCGAGAAGGCTAGTGTGAACGGAAACATCCAGGTACCCAGGGTGGCTGCGCGCAGTACCCAGGTATAGCTGCGTTTGCGCAGAACCGCTTCCCACAGGATCAAGCCAAACACGACGCCGAGCGTACCCGCCGCTGTATTCAAGCTGATCATGCCGTCGGTGACTTTCAAGGTGCCCGTATAATAAATCACGAACAGCGGACCTGAAAGTTGCAAGCCAAGCTGATACACGAACGAGTTGACCAAGATGTTGATCATCGGACGTGACAGTTTGATCGGCGGCACTACCAATTTCGTGACAGGACGTGCGACGACGACCGCATCCGGCACTTGCAGGCGCATCAGAAAGAACTGGCTGCCCATCGCAATGATCACGCCTACCAGATACAACACCTGATAATTCATCGGAAAACTGGCCGTATCCAACCAGCGTCCGGCGAACGTCAGGGCAACTACGATCGCCAGCGACCAGATAATCGCGCGCCGTGAAAATACGAAGGCGCGGCGCTGTGCCGGAATCAAATCCGCCAGCATTGCGTTGAAGCCATTGGTAAAGAAAGCGTTGGGCACATTCAGGATGATCAGCCACAACACCAACAGCACCGCCGCCACATTCAGCGGCACGAATAACGGTAAGGCTACGACTACCAGATAGCCCAGGCGCATGAACAGCAAACTGTTGATCATCCACGCTTTGCGATGTATTTTGCGTTCAAGGTAGCGCGCCGATGGGATGCTCGTCAAGGCGACTACCAACGCGGGTGCTGCACTCAGGATGCCGACGAGTGCGGTCGATGCACCCAACCGCACGACGAACAATGCGTTATAGGTAATGATCGCGCCGAGCGTTGCTGCGAACAATATTTCAAAGTACAGGTTGCGAATGTTCGCTTCAACGATGCTGCCAGGCTGTTGGCCGAAAGCGCGTGCTCTCAGCGTATTGATGAGCAAAAACATAAAAAGTGGCTGCCGTTTGGTGTTATTGAACTGCTGTTGTCGAGTATAACGCGCGGAGTCAGCAAGGGGTGCGCTGTCAGGTGCGCGTAGTTCAAGAAGCCCATGATCAAGTTATAATATTGACCGTGGCAAAGCAGCGGGCGAAATACATCATGATCGAAGTGCGCGGGCGGATCACCGAATTGGGAACACTGGAAGTCACGCTCCCGATAGGCGTGCCAGCCGGTGATGTGACGGTACGTATTGAGGTAGATGCAGATACCGAGCGACCCTACAAAAGATTGGTTGAATCATTATTGGCTGATCCGTCCACTGAGCCGTGGGGTGACTTGCATGATGATCAAGATGTAGGTGACTATATTCACCAGATGCGGCGCGCATCAAGTTTGAATTTAGATGAAACTGATAGCAATCTGTGATACCTGCTATTGTGGATACGAACATTCTAGTTGAAATTTATCGAAGGCGTCAAACTGCACTAATTTGGTTAGCTGAACAGCCTCGACTCGGTGTAGGGGTTATTTCATGGTTTGAATTCGTAGGAAATGCGCGTGGCAAGGCGGGGCAAGCCAAATGCCTGGAAATAGTACGGGAATTCGAGTTGTATACGCTTACGGATGCAGATCAACGTTGGGCAATGGATAGGCTATTGGAACTCCAGTTTAGTCACGGGACCAGTTTCAAAGACAGTTTAATTGCGTCGGTTGCTTACCGACTACAAATACCTATTTATACGCAAAACGTCAAAGATTTTGTGCCATTATTAGGCACGGCACAGGTAATCAAACCCTATTGATCACTCACCCAAACGTCAGATTTGCCAGCAGCGGATACCAGCCGTAAGCGTCGAACGTCAAACCGCCGATCCGCGCACTGGCAGCGCTCACGATCACGGTATCGCTGATCGGTAAGACGAGCGCCTGATCCATCACTTTTTGCTGCGCTTGCGTGTATAAATCGCCGCGCTTGATCGGATCGATGATGGACGATGCTTGCGTGAACAAACCGTCCAGATCGGTATCGACGTAATGAGTCCAATTCGGTGTGCTGCCACTGCCATAAAAGTGGCTGAGCATATCGGCATCGATGCCCGAATCGTCTGCCGCGATCAAGTTGTAATCGCCTGCTTTCTGGGCGTTGATCAACGTTGCATAATTGGCAACCTGCCGCAATTCAACGTCGATCCCGATTTCGCGCCACTGCTGTTGAATCTGCTGCGCAATCTGGGGATGGTTGTCTTGCGGCGGAACGACCATCACCAGATGAATTGACTGACCATTACGACTCAGCGTTTTATCGCCCGTGACAAGACTGTAACCTTCGCTGCCGAGCAGTTGCAGCGCCTTTGCTGCATCGAACGGATAGATCGGTTGGCTCGTTTTGAGCGCGTATGGCGTCGTAGCACTGAGCGGTGCATTCGCGACGGGCGAGAACTGCTGATAGATCGAGTCCACGATGGCCGCGCGATTAGTGGCAACGATCAGCGCTTGCCGAATATCGAGCTTATCGGTAGGCGGTTGACTCACATTGAAAAAGAATTGCAGCGGTGTTCCGGCGATCGGCTCTGGATATAATTTAAGGCTGCTGTTACCTGCTAATAGTCCGGCGTCGGTGGGCGGCAGCGCGTCTATAATTTGCGCCTCGCCTGCTGATAGTGCCGGAGCGCGCGTGGCGGCGTTGGCATAGAACCGAAACGTCACTTGATCGACCGCGTGATCGGTGGGCACGTGATAAAACGCCGGACCCCACTTGTAAGCCGGGTTGCGTCGCAAAGTCAGATGATCGCCGGGGATATACTCGACCATCTCGAAGGGGCCAGTGCCGACCTGATGAAACTGATAGCGGCTGGCGTCGTAAGTATCCAGCGCGGTAGGGCTGGCAATGCCCAGATAAAATTGGCACAATCCATCCAGCAGCGGCGCATAGGGTTGGCGCAGCACAAGCTGAATGGTGTACGCATCAACAATCGTGTAGTGATCGTAGGAGCCAAGCAAAAACACGGCTTTTTGCGACCGCAAATCAGCGTTGGTGATGCGATCCAGAGTGTGAGCGACTGCCTGCGCATTGAAAGGCGTGCCATCGTGGAACTTGACATCGGTGCGCAGCTTGAACGTGTATGTCAGGCCATCCGGCGCGACTTCGGTTTGTGTGGCTAACCCCGGCACGAACTGGCGCGTTTGCGGATCGCGATACAGCAGCGTATCGTACACCGATCGCAGCACCATTCCCATTTGCGGCGATGCGTTGATGTACGGATCAAAACCGCTCGGCATGAGCGATAGGCCGTATGCGATCGGGTTTTTGGTGGGATTCGGGTCGGCTGGCTGGCGCCTCAGAAGCATTCCCGCCAACGCCACTGTCACGCATAGAAACAGCACAACGGGCAAGCAGCCGATCAGCACAATAACACGGCGTGGTTTTATTCGCACAGCGATTCCTCAGCGATTCGTTAACAGGCAGGCTCACCACTATAGCGCCAATAGCGCGCTGGCCAAAATTGCCCTGATTTTTGCGCTTGCGTGTCCTGTAAGAAAACAGTTTTGTGGGTAAAATGAACTTGTAAATCATGTACATTTTTTGTTGCCGACTGAGGGTTGCCGACTACCCATATGGCAAATTCAGCGAAAGTGTACGCAAAACCTACTTATATTCGGCATGATAATAAGCTAGAGGCCAACAAAAGAGCCGGTCGGTCGTCCAACATCCGCACTCACAGCGTAATCCCGATTGCCATGGTTTTTATGAAGTCAGGAACAGCCTATGTACCACAATCGCATTTCCCAAGTGCAAGCAGCACGCGAAGCACCCGTCCGCCCCAAAAAAACCAGCCCGACTCCGCACCAGCGACGACCATCAACTTGAATGCCGATCAAAGCAAGCTCCTCCATTTGCAGAACACACAAGGTAACGCGGCGGTCGTTCACTTGCTCAGGCAGCGTTCCGCGACAGCAGGCCCGCCGAACGATCCGACACAAGCGCTTCCAACCAATTTAAGCAGTCCTTTACAAACGCTATTCGGGGACGATGCTCGCCGCGCACAGATTCATACGGGCGCACAGGCAGATGAAATTGCTCGCGCTGCCGACTCTGAAGCGACAAGTGTTGGCGATCATATTTACTTTCGGACGAGCGCCTACCGTCCGGGAACGGCCAAGGGCAATGCAATGATTGCGCGGCAAATGACGCATGTTGCGCAGCGCCAAAGCAGCCGCAAGGCGTCCGATGCACAGCAGCAGGAAGCGGAGGAAATGGGCGATCTGGTCGGCACTATGGGCGCAAACCCGACGCAGACGCTTGAGCCAGCCGCCGACGGTCAATTAACGCCCGCACAGCATGGCGTGATTCAGCGTTCGGAGCGTTCACGGCGGGTCGGCGGGATTGTCGTCTCAAAAGCGCTGTAAGGCATGGCCAACTTGTTAGGGCCGCTCGGTATCGTTTTCCGCTGGCCGCTGATCCGCAAGAACTTGCGCGAATATGGCGGACTGGATAAGACCACCGGCAAAGTCAATGCAACCAATATGGCGCGGTACGGCGAGGGCGCTTGGGCTGATGTAGCGCGGGTACTTTCCCAAACCGCTGAAATACTCAAGGAAGCGACCATCTGGCTTGGGTTAGGCACGCTCATTGCAGCCATTGTCACTGCTGCGACGCATGGTGCAGCAGCGCCCGCCCTGATCGCGCTAACGGTGATGACCGCGACGATCGCAAGCGCGGCCGCGCTGATGAAGCTGTATCTGGTCGGTCACAATCTGGTACGGCTGGCGATGGCAAAGAAGGACGACGCGGCGCTTCCGATGATCAAGCATCAATTGTTCATCGATGGTATGGACGGTTTAGGGAATCTTATCGGTGCAATGCTCTCCATCTTCGGCGCGGCCAGCGCTACGGGTGCGATCGGTTTTGCGGCCAGTGCGGGCAAAGAAATTACGACTGGAATAGGTCTGTCGGGCATGGGTGCTCCGGTCGTCGGCAAAGTGATCAACGATACGGTCGTCAGCCCGCTGATCGGAATGCCGATTAACGCGGTCAAAGAAGGCGGTAAGGACTACACCAAGACGGGTAGCGAAAAAGGCTTCACGGGCGGCTTCCTCAAGGATTACAACGACATTAAAACGGCCTACAAGCCGGTGGTGCCGCCCAAATCTACGGTTAGCACACCCACTGTGCCCACGTCCACTGTGCCTACGCCGTCTACTTCCAACACGGTGCCACAAGACGATCTGTCGTCGCAAAGCGCATCAGTGAGCGAAGCGAGCAAGCAGTTAAGCACAATCAGCCAGGCCAGCCGGCGCAATTCGATTGACCAACAAAGCGAACGGCGCGTATCGACCAGCGTGGCAACAACACTCAAAGACAGGGGCTTCGACGATTTCGGTGAGAGCATCGCGCCAGTCAGTAAAATTACCGGCGATCTGAACAAAGTCGATGTGGCGGTCAAAACAACGGATCAGCAAATCGATCAGGGCGTCTCGCAGATTGATGAGAAGGAGATCAAGAGCGTCAAGAAACAAGTGAATGAGGGTCTCGTAAAAGTTGGCGAATCGCCCGAACAAGATGACGTAAAGGACGGGGACGGCGTTGTTCAGAAGAAGGGCAGTAAGCCAAGTGTGGGTTCGCGCATCGCAGGTTGGTTCGCAAGTAAGCTGAGCAGCGTCAAGAAGGGCGTCCGCAAACTCAACGGCAAGTTGATGATGGGCGTGCTCAAGCTGATGGCTAAATTCGGTAAAAATGGTGGCGACCTGACCAATGCGGCACAAATCGTCAACACGACCGTACAGAATGCCGCAGAGAATAAGGCCGTCGAGGATGAAAACGTCGCACTGGCCGAGCAGTATCAAAACAAGTCCGGGCAGGCCGTCCTGATGTTCGAGAAAGCCAAGCAGGAGGAATAGCCCATCAAAACGCAAGGCTCGCTGACCCTCCTGCTCTTGGTCGGCGTCAAATTAGGGCTGGCAACCGGGGCAGTGTGTGGCTTGCTCATTGGATTGCTGGCGGCGGTCGTTGGCGGTGTGCTGACAAGCTCACTGCCCGATTTCGCCAGCTTCATTGCCAACACTTTCTTACTACTGTTGGCGGTGATGCCCGTGTTTTTCTATTTGAACGTCATGAACTACCCGGATACCACTCAAGATAAAATGTTCGCCCGCCGGAATGGAGTCGTTGTGGCGGCGTTGGCCTGGATTCCGGCGCTCGTGATTGGCCTCGTATTGTTCATGACTCCCGTAACGATGGCGCCTATCACGCTTGGCAAAGGCGTAACGTTTGCGACCGTGAGCGATTGGTACCGTCAGGTATTCGATCAGCTGATGGGTTGGCGCATTGCACTGGTAGCGGTTGCGACGTTAGTGGGCTTTGGCGTGATCGGACACGGCGTATCTAAACGTCCTTAGCAACCTGCAAGCGATCTCGACATTGTGGCATATATTTTGCTTTTATGCTCAATAGAGATATTCAGCGAATATAAAGGGTTTCTATCATGGCGAACGATCCAACCGATAAAGCAAAGCAGGATATAGACAAAGCTGCCAGCAATGTCAAGCAAACGGCAAATGATGCCGCCCATAAAGTAGACGACGCCGCTCACAAAGTGGCTGGTCAGGCGAATCAGGCAGTTGACAAAGCGGCTGCGGGCGCTAAACAAGCCGCGAGTGACGCCAATCGCACTATCGACAATGCAGGTCACGATGCCCACAAAACGGTTGGTGATGCTCAGCAAAAAGTAAGCAGCGCCGCCGCGCAAGCGCCGCAATCAGTTTCGCAAGCTGTTGATCAGGTGGCGGGTTCGCTCAAAAACACGGCTGCCAGCGCTCAGCAGCAGCTTGACAGCACACAGCACGAAATTCACCAGCGCGCACTTGGCGTGAAGGACAGCGCCGCTGAACAACTGTGGCAAGCGGCTGATAATATCCGTGGCGATATTCGTACCTCCGGTGGCGATCCAGTGCCGCAAGCTGAAGAACTCGCACGCAGCCTGGAACGTGCCGCTACCTATCTGGAAGAGCACGACTTCAACGAGATCGAACAGGATGCGCGCAAGACCATTCAGCGCTACCCGTGGCAGTCAGTGGCCGTATCGGTCGCTGTTGGCTATATGTTCGCGTCCATGTTCCGCCGCCGCTAGTAATCCGTCAATATGAATGTCATGAGCTACCCTGCCCTGAAGGGACAGGGCTCATACAGAAGAAAAAAGCGCATTGCTTTTGGATGATCTTCTGTATGAGCACTGCGGCTTTAGCCCAGCGCTTTGTGCAACCGTTTCGAACAATACGATGGCGAAATGAAGACCGATGCCAAGGGCATTTTCAGAGCGATGAAACAAGCCTGGTTCAAAGACCCGGCAGGCAATATCCTGTCAGTGATTCAAAGCGACTACAGCAGTTCTCAGCTAGATTGATATGTTAAATTTACCCATACATGGGCGCGAACTGTCAAATCAGGTTGCCCGGTAAGCGTATTTCTACGTATGTGCCTGGTTAATCGGTCAATCATCCTGAGAACTGCTGTAAACTTGCAAAAAAGGGGGGCGATGTTGAACAAGACAATAAACGGAACATTGAACCTTGAGGGTGGTTACTTGAAGTATGAAATGGCAGGGGAAGGAATGCCACTTATTTTATCCCACGCTGCATTTCTTGACAGCCGTATGTTTGATGGAATATGGGAACCGCTCGCGCGAGCATTCCGCGTCATTCGAACCAATCTCCATCGCGGCGCAGCGTATCGATCTTGTGCTCCAAAAAGGTGACTTGCGAATATTCAGCAAGCTGTTGGCGTCCCAGTTCGCGCAGCTTACGCGCCGGAACGCCGCCCGGAAAGCCTAAATAGTTGTGATTGACCTGATGCCAGGTTGAGCGACCGTGCCCGCTATCAAATACGACCACCTGTCAATCAAAACGCGCCAGGTTTATGGCTGCCGATAAGCCCGCCGGTCCGCCACCAATAATGAGCACCTCAAAACGCTCGTCCGCCATAAAGTTTTGAGCCTTCCTATGTTTGCGCAGTGCGTCTGGATTAGCAAATGTTAGCAAAATTCTTCACGGGGTGGCTATTTTGATTTTGTAGTTGAAAGAATGGCCGAGCAAGCCACATCCCTACAGCGCGCCGGATTGCCCGTAGGGATAACGGCCTGCCGTGTCCGCAACCTTCGAGATTCAACGTGGAGAACTACCAGCCAGCAACTCAGCGCCGGAAACGCCGCAGCAGCGCGCGCGGCACACTACGCGCTTCGGCCAACCCGAAGGCCAACGTCAGCCCCTCATACGCGATCATGCCGACTGCCGCACCAATTGCCAATATCAACAGCGGCGACGGCGTGCTCAGCATTCGCATCAGCACCATTCGCGTGAGCAAGACGATTACGCCCATGAGCAGCGCCGCGATCAGCTCGCGCCCTGCTGTGCTGAGCACTACCCGATCGGTGATCCCATTCAATCGGCGGCTGATCAATGCCCACAGCGCGATGCTTTCCAGCACGGTTGCCAGCGCATTCGCCAATGCCAATCCACCAAAAGGACCCTCGCCGACCGGACTCAACCACAACGTGCGCCCGCTGAGCTGCTGCATAAATGGCATGAGTTGGCCGAACGGCGTTTGATGTGTCCCCACCACATGCATCAAAATCAGGCTCAAAATCACGTTGAAGATCACGCCTGCCACGCCGATCAGCACGGGCGTAAAAGTATCGCGCAGCGCGTAAAAAGCGCGTGCCAGCACTTCTTGCAGGGCAAATGCCGATAAGCCGACCGCGTAAAATTGCAGCGCCCAGGCCGTCGCGTCCGTGTCCTGCGCGCTCCATTGACCGTGATGGTAAATCACATCGACCAGCGGCTTTGCCAGCACGATCAAGCCGACTGTAGCAGGCAGCGCCATGAACAATACGCCGCGCACTGCGCCTGCCAACACGCGCCGGAAACCGTCCATATCATCGCGAGCGTTCAGTGCAGACAGCGTAGGGAATACCGCCGTGCCGACGCTTTGCCCCAACACGCCCAACACCGTGAACAGCAGCGCAAAGGCGAAGGTGAGCGCCGTCAGGCTTCCTGCCACCATGCCCGATGTGAGCGCGGCATTTACCCAATAATTGATTTGCACCACGCCTAAGCCCAACACGCGCGGCCCCATCAGCCGGATCACTTCGCTCACGCCGGGCGTATGAATGGCGAGCGTAGGTCGAAAGCGTCCGCGCAAGGCATATTGGGCGGGTAACTGTACGATCAGATGCAGTGCCGCGCCGATCACCGCGCCGTAAGCTAACCCGAACACGCCGAACGTCGGCACCAGCAGCACGGCTCCCGCAATCAGGCCGATGTTGTACATGCCCGGCGCGAGCGATGCTGCCAGAAACTTTTGATGAGCGTTCAGGATCGCCATGCTCAAGCCGCTGATCGCAAAAATGACGACGGTTGCCAGCATCACGCGTAAAAGCTGTACGGTGAGCGCTTGCTGTGCCGGATCAGCGCGCGGGATCAACAGCCAGATCGTGATCGGCTCGGCAAAGATAGCGACGAGCACGGTAGCGATCAAAGCAATGACGCTCACCAGCGTGATCACTGCACTTGCCAGCCGCCACGCATCTGCCGCATCGTCACGGTTCAGATAGCGCGAAAAGACCGGAATGAAAGCCGATCCAAGTGCACCGCCGGACACCAGCGTGAATAACGTTTCGGAGACGCGATTAGCCGCCACAAACGCGTCTAATTGGCCGCTGATTCCGAAGCGCCCACCGATCACCGCCTGCCGAATGATGCCGAGCACGCCCGTCAGCACGAATGAAGCCATGACGATGCTCGCCGCGCGCATGATCTGGCCGATGGTCAGCACATTTTTAGGGGCAAGCGCAGGCGTATTAGCTGTCATATGGCAGGATGAATCATGCTCAGACGACCGTGATTCCGCCATCGATCACCACGATAGCGCCGAGCATGAAGGCTGCATCATCGGTAGCCAGGAATAACAGCAGTGCCGCCACTTCTTCAGGCGTGCCGAGTCGACCGATGGGCACTGAACGGGTCAGCCGATCGATCGGCACATTGGTTTCGGTGAAGGCGTCTACCATCGGCGTTTTGATCCAGCCAGGCGCGATTGCGTTGATGCGAATCCCTTGGCGCGCGTATTCGATCGCTGCCGTGCGTGTGAGCTGGATCACCGCGCCTTTGGAAGCAGCATAGGCGGCATTATTTGGGAAGCCCACTAAGCCGCCGATCGAGGCCATATTCAGGATCACGCCGTACTTTTGTTGAAGCATGTGCGGAATGCTGTGCTTCATGCATAAAAAGGTGCCGGTCGTGTTAACTGCCAGCACGCGCAGCCAATCCGCCTCGTCTTTTTCGTGGATTGCGGCGGGCGGTTCACCAATGCCCGCGCTGTTGATCAGCACATGCAGCGCGCCGTAAGTTTGCAGCGTGGCCGCGACCATCGCTTGCACTGAGGCGCTGTCCGCGACGTTGACATGCAGGCCCAACGCATCCGCGCCTTTCAGTTTGAGCGCTCGTGCTGCATCCAGCGCGCCCGATTCGTTATAGTCAGCGGTGACCACGCGCGCACCTTCTTGTGCAAACAAATGCGCCGTCGCCAGCCCAATCCCTGATGCGCCGCCTGTGATCAGGACGACTTTTCCGTCTAATTTGCCCATCAACTTCCGACCACGTCGAGCAGCGTGCCGACCGCAATTTGCTGTGCGTTGGAGCCGTCCAGATTGACGCGCCAGGTAGTCGCATCTCCATTCGCTCCGCTCAAGCTGTAATAAATGCCAGCAGCGCCCCATACCAGCGCCGTCACGGATTGATCCGCCGCTTTGAATGCCGTCAGCGCTTTACGGTTGCCGCCGTCACTGTCCATAATATACAGGTTGGCGATCTGTGCTGCATTGGCCGCCGTACTGCTCGCCGTCACGACTAAGCGCTTCCCGTCCGGCGAGGCAGCAACCAGATAATCGTTCGTGTTAGCGGGCGTCAGCGTCTTAGGCGCGTTCAGCGTATCGATCGAATAATAGATCAACTGGCTGGTGTTTTTGGTCACGTCGCCACCCTGTACAAAGAAGCCCTTACTGCTGCGTGCCCATAGCAAAAAGGTGAGCGCATCGGGTGGCAGCGGTGTACTCTTACTGGTTTGCGTATCGAATAAAAAGGGCTTTACATCATTGGTATTGGCACTGTCAGTGCTGCCTACCAGATAGATCAGGAAGCGCCCATCCGGTGACCAGGCGACGGGCGTAGCCGCTTGCTTGGCTGCGATGGTCACCAATACGCGCGTTTGATTGCTCGCCACGTCATAGTATAGAATGGTGCTGGCCGTTGTTTTGTTAGCTGCTGGAAAGTCATAAAACGCCACGCCGGAGCCATCACGTTTCCAGGTGACAGCAGGGTTGCTCAAACCAGCGCCTTGCGGAATCGGCTTGGTCTGACCGCTGCCGTTATCGACTAAAAGCAGCGTGACAGTGCCAGGAGCGCCGCTCGCATCGTAGCGCACGCCCAACTTATAGTTACCGGACGCCTGCCCGCCATACTGTTCTGCTTTGAGCGCAATTGGCTTGTTCGATGCGGGCAGCGCGATCGGTTGATTGCGTTGCAGCAAAATCAAAGTGCCGTCCGCCAACAGCGCACTGCTCGCGGCTGCCGAAGTCGGGCCAACGGAGGTCACGGCGATTCCGGTAGGTGCAAGCGTCGCGGCAGCTTGCGCTTGCGCCGGAACTGCCGCCGCACTAAGTGCTAAAATACTGAGCGCTAAGATTGCGAATAAACTAAGGCTGATCGAAACAGTCGTCAGCATACTGGTAAACATACGTCGCATAGCACGTCTCCAAAAGGGCACACCAGCCGACAATGCGGCGGATCGGTTCAAGCGTTGCGGTGTATCATAACCTGTGCTCACACTTAGCGCCATTTGCCGGAAATCAAGTCACCTGATGGCACACCCTGTGCTTATTGGTGTGCTGAGCTCGGCTTACAAAGGCTATCCGTCATGCGTTTGATCATCGGGATTGTGACATTTATCATCGCTTTTGCGATCATATCGGGCGTGTTGAAGTTTCTATTCCACGTTGTAGATGACATTTTGACTTTCGGCGTTGGTGCAGTGATAGCGATCATTGCCGCAGTAGTAGCGCTGAGCTTTGCGCGTAACGTATCAGGTGGCACGACAGGTTCAACGGGCGTTTAAGTACAAGCACATTGAATTTCGAGGGTTTCGGACACGGATTGCCGTGTCCCTACCAGCAATCCGGCGCGCTGTAGGGACGTGGCCTGCTACGTCCGCCGTTCCTCATGCTTGAACGTTACTCCGCTTGCAAGACGCGCGGCCAGCGCAGCAAAATCAGCCCGCTGACAATGACGCCGGCGATTGAGAAAATTGCCAGCCCGTTTGCAGTTCCGATCCCCATAAAATACGAGCTTGTCTGTGCTGCTGATGCGCCAAACAACTCGGCAATCGGTGCAACACCACCCGCTACAACCCCTAAAGCCAGCGCGCCGAATGGTGACAAGCCAAAAAATGCCAGCGTATACAAGCTCAACACACGCCCGCGAAACTGATCGGGCACGGTAGATTGAATGAACGTGTTGAGCGAGATCACTTCGGAAACGATGAATAAGCCCGACATCAAGCTGAACAGTGCCGCTTGTGGAATTTGGGTTTGTCGTGACAATGCAAAATTAGCGATGCCGCCCATGCCGATCGCCAGCCCGATCAAGCGTCCGCGCCCCAGGCGAAAGCTCAGCCAACCGACCAGCGCTCCGGCCAACACCGATCCGATCCCCTGCGCCACCAAAATGACAGAGTAGCCAACGTCCGGCGAGTTGAGCACCGTCTTGGCAAATGCCGCAAAGAAACCAATGATCGGCAGCGAAAAGAAACCCACGGTTGCAGTCAGCAGCAGCAGCGGCAAGATCGTTTCGTTCGTGCGCGCGTAGGCCAACCCTTCGCGCATTTGCATCAATGGCGATGCTTGACCTGTGCGCTTATTGATGATCTCGTAAGGCACTTTCATGATCAGCAAACTGGCGATCACCGCCAGAAAGCTCAGCCCGTTGAGAAGAAAGCACCACCCCGCGCCAACCAGCACTAAGGCCACGCCCGCCGCCGTCGGACCGAGTACCCGTGAGGAACTGACCAGCATCGAGTTGAGCTGAATGCCGCTTTGCATCTCGCCGCGTCCGACGACTTCTACCACAAACGTTTGCCGTGACGGTTGATCCACCGCATTCGTGATGCCCAAAATAAAGGCCAGCACGATCACTTCCCATACCTGTACGATATTGGCAAAAGTGAGCGCAGCCAGAATGAAGGCCAGCAGCATTTGCGTCGTTTGTGTCACCAGCATGATCCGGCGGCGCGGCACTCGCTCGACAATGACGCCGGACACGGGCGATAACAGCACAAGCGGTATCCCGGCAGCAGCGGCGACCAATCCTAGCCACAGGTTCGACAACTGCGGATTATTAGTGGCTTTACTGATGATCTGCACGACTAAAAAGCCTTGCGCGACGTTTTGCATCCAGGTGCCAGCGGTAGACACTAACTGTCCGGCAAAGTAGACGCGAAAGTTAGGATTAGACAGCGCTGAAAACGTGTTGGGACGGGTTCGAGTGGCAGTTGCCATCAAAATACCTTTATGAATCTAACCTAATCAGCACGCGCAGTGCTGCTGATCCTTACTTGCCCTCAGCGCGCAATGACCAGCACCTGACCCGGATCGAGCGCCACGATCAACAGCGTTTCGTCAGTGATCGGCACGTTGCCATATACGCCGAGTAATCCAACGCCTTCGCTGCCCTTCGCATCGATCACGACACGCCCATTTTGCGGAGCATCCATATCCACATTGGCGATCACGCTGATCCAGGGCGAATCCCCCGGCGCGCTGGCATGACTGTTCGTGTGGCGCGAATAAACCAGGATCGACGGATTATCAGCGTAGCCCATCGTGAAAGTAGCCGGGTCGCTATCGTTGTACAGGGCTTGATCACGCTGGCGCAGTGCCAATGTCGCGCGGACTGCCTCCACTAAGTTATCGGAGCGCGTCCAATTGAAAGCGTAGGCACTGAACAGGGGCAGCGCGTCAGATGGATAGCGCGCCAACATCTCGTTTGAAAAGCCTAGCCCTGTGTTGATCGGCTGCGTTTCACCCAATTCAAAGCCGCTCAGCACGAATGGCATAGCCGGAATAGTTGCGCACACCGTCAATGCGTAGCGTGCAAAGCGCAGTCCGCCTGCTCGTGACGCGGCGCGCGGCGTGTTGTGATTCTCCGGCGCGCCAAAAAATCGAATGGCGAACGGGTGACTTGCCATTTCGCGAATGAAGCCGCTCACTTTGGCGGATTGGTGAATGTCGAACAGCAAATAGCCCATGACCGCGTTGTAACCTTCGGCGCGGCTTTGTGGCGTGATCAGGAAGTTTTCATCCCAAAAGGCAAAATCTGGGTTGATCGTGCGTGCCGCCGCCACCACTTCCTGTTTGAGTGCTTGCGGCAGTGCGTGTCCCATGTCGATCATCACGCCGTCGATCCCGAACTGCGCCTGATAATGTGGAATCACGCCGGTGATCGCTTCCCACAACGGCGCGTTGCGATATTCCGGCTGCGCAGAACGTTCGTCGTACATGCGGATCGTGTTGTAAGCGATATAATTAAAATCGGGGTGCGTGAACATCCGCAAATAGGTCACATCACCCCACGGCGGCTGATTATCATCCGGCGGCCAATCTGCAAATGCGCCGGGAATGCGGACGCGCGTCCCATCCTTCAGCGTGCCGACATAGCGCCCATTTTCCAGCGTTACCGCGTCAGCTTCAGGTGGCATAGTGTAAAAAGCGCGGTAGCTGTCCGGCGGCGCAGGCAAATCGCGAAAATCGTGCTCATGTACTTTGGCTTTGACGCGCGTCAGCACATCCGGCGCAAAGATCGGATTGCCGTAGGCGTGCGGATCAGTGGCGGCAGGCGCGCGATCGGGCACATCTTCGCGAATCCAATAAAACCAATCGGGATGTGCCTGAATCCAATCGCCATCCTTGGACGAGGTGCGCAGCACGAACTCCATGACCACGCGCAAGCCGAGCCGATGAGCAGCTTCCACAAAGCCCGCGAAAAGCTGATCAATCGTCAAGCCGAGCGCTGGTTCGTTCAGATTTTCGTCGAGCTGATACGGGTTGCGGATCGCGTAAGGGGATCCGAGCGTGCCCTTTTTGCCATCTTGTCCAACGGCGGTAATGGGCAGCAGATGCACCGTGTTGAAGCCCATGCCGCGAATGTACGGCAAGATCGCGATGCACTTGAGCAGTGTGCCCGTTTCGCGCCATCCATCGGCATCCGCGCCCAGGCTGAGCGTCCCATCAGCGGCATGATCGAAGGCAGTCGTCACGCGCGGAAACAGGTTGTAAATTACCGCGTTGTCCGACCAACCGCCGCCCGCCGATCCGGTGACCAATGGCTGCGGGTCGCGCGCCGCGATTTCTGATAAGCGCGCCTGATAAAATGCATACGGATCAACTTGCTGTGCGTTGGTAGTACGGCCATCGACCCACAATCCGGGAATCGCATAAGGGGCACTTAGCGGGCGGCTGCGGGTCGCAAGGTGTTCAATGATTTGGCTTAGGGCAGACATAACTTCTTTCGATTTGAGTAGGTATATTCGTAGATTCCCCCGCCCTGAATCTGCCCCATCCCGGCTTTCCCCAACGGTGGGGAAGGAGCATTCCCCACAAGGAGGGAGGGACTTTGAGACGAAAAACCCCTTCCTTGTGGGAGAAGGGGCAGGGGATGGGGATGAGACTTAGCGGGCTATTTTACCCGACGAACGCTTGAATACCCGTGATATCGCGCCCAACAATCAAAGTGTTGATTTCGTTGGTGCCCTCATAGGTGTATACGGCTTCCATATCCGCGAAATGGCGCGCAACATTGTAATCCAGCAAAATGCCGTTGCCGCCCAGAATTTCACGACCCCAGGCGACCACCTGGCGACCAGTAGCGGCGTTGTGGACTTTGGCGAGACTCGCTTGTCCATCCGTGAGCGTGCCCTGATCGAGCAGTTGGCTGAGGCGCAGCGTGAACATCTGCATGGAGGTGATCGCGGCTAACATTTTGACCAGCTTTTCCTGGATCATCTGGAAGCTGGCGATCGGACGATCGAACTGGACGCGCTGCTTGGCATAGGCCAGCGCGATCTCATAAGCGGCCATGCCATGCCCGACGCCTTCCCATGCGACGCCGACGCGGGTCATGGTCAGCACGGCGGCGGTGCTGCGCGATCCGGTTGCCAGCGCGAGCTTGTTATCCGCCGGGACGCGCACGTTTTCCAACTTAATATCAGCGTTGATCAGCGCGCGTTTGGCGATCTTGCCTTCGATCTTGGTGGCAGTGAAGCCCGGCGTTGGCAGTTCGATCACGAAGCCGCCGACTTTGCCGCTTGTCTCGTCACGCGCCCAGATGATCGCCAGATCGGCCATTGTCGCGTTGCCGATCCAACGTTTAGCGCCGTTCAGGATGTAGTGATCGCCATCTTTGCGAAAGGTCGTTTCCAGATTCCACGAGTTCGAGCCGACGTTCGGTTCGGTCAAGCCGAAACAGCCGATCTTCTCCATACGCACCATAGGTGGCAGCCAACGCTCTTTTTGCTCATCACTACCCAACATACCGATCGAACCCATTGCCAGGCCGCTGTGAACGCCAAAGAAGGTGCATACGCTGCCGTCGCCACGGCTCATCTCCATGCCCGCCACGCCAAAAGCAACTGCGCTGCTGCCGGGGCATCCGTAACCCTTGATCATGCCGCCCGCTATTCCCAGGTGCGCGAACTTGGGGATCAATTGCATGGGAAACTCGGCGCGTTCCCAATACGGATTGATAATCGGCACTACTTCGGTCTCGAAAAATTGGCGCGTGCGCTGCCGAATATCGCGCTCTTCGGCGGTTAGCAGATCATCCATATGGTAGTAATCAGTTGACATTTGCACAATTTCAGCAGCAATATCCGTCATTTAACAACATCCTCAAAATTGCATCGTCAAATAAAGTTTGATCTTCGATAGTACCTGTGAGTATAACAAAAACGGTGGCTCACTGTCAACGACAACCGCGAATCTTCAGCTTTGCGCTTGCCTTTGATTTTGCTGTGATCTTCTTTAATGAGTTATCCACAGATCATTCTTATTATAAGATAATCATACTCATAAGGCTGTGAATTCTGTGGATAACTCGACCATCGATCGTCAAGAACCTGATCAGTATCACAAAATCAGGGCAAAAAGTTATCCACAACCCCCTGTGGATAACTGGCCGAGTTATCCACAGTTTCCACAGGCTGCTTTTTTTGGCCGATTCTATTTTTCAGCATAAATAATCACAAAAAGCGTTGTGAGCACCATCTGTAGGGGTACTGCCTTTACGGATCGCCATAGGTGGGGGTATCGGCTCAAAAGGGTGCAAGATTTGCTCAAAACCGAGCCGAAAAGTTATCCACAGGGGCTGCTCACTTATGCACAGGTTATCCACAGGGAAACATTGCGCCTGTGGATAAATATCAATGCTTCTTTGTACTTTATCAATGCAAGAAAACTGGTCTTGCGAAAATGTCGATTTAGAACTCTGCTGTTCGTCGTTATGGTAGACGCAGTGAATTTCTCACGCGCCAACAAGCAAAAGGAAAAGACAAACCATGAAGTACATCGCCTTAATCTATGGAAGTGAAGCTGCCTATGCCACCGCCACTGAGCAAGAGCGCGCTCAGGAAATGCAGGAGTACAATGTGTTTACCACTGGGATCGGCAAAAGTGGTAAGCTCGTTTCTGGCGAATCGCTCCACCCGACCAGCGCAGCCACGACTATCCGCGTCCGTGATGGTAAAACAGTCACCACAGATGGCCCGTTTGCTGAGACAAAAGAACAGCTTTCAGGCTATTACGTTCTGGACTGCAAAGATTTGGACGAAGCGATTGCCTTGACCGCAAAAATACCGGGCGCGCGCGTGGGTTCCATTGAAGTCCGCCCCGTGGTGGTATGGTAAGCTGCTGATCCGTTAACTAGTCTACTTGTCCGCCGTTTGGCTGTGCTAAGAAGTTGCAGCCGAACGGTTTGCATTTCAAAAAGTTTTTTCAAACGCTGTTTTCATGATGATAAGGCTGCTTATAATTTTGATTCAGGGTTACGCTGAACGAGAACAAATTGTAATGGAACGTTGGTAGCGCTATTTTGACCGGTACAATCCACGCTTTAATTGAGCAAACTTTTCGTAAAGAGTCCGGTCAGGTGTTGGCCGTACTGAATGCCGGAGTACGCGACTTGGAACTTGCTGAAGATGCGTTGCAAGATACCCTGCTGCTGGCATTAGAGCGTTGGCCCATGGAGGGTGTCCCACGTAATCCTGGTGCATGGATCACCACAGTAGCACGGCATAAGGCGATTGATCGGCTTCGACGGACGCAGAGTCTGGAGCGCAAGAAAGCCACATTGAAGGTGCTGATCGAGCTGGAAACGGTAGTCGAGGTGGACAACGGGGAAATGCCCGATCATATCCCGGACGAGCGCCTGAAACTGATGTTTACATGCTGTCACCCGGCACTGGCAAATGAGGCACAAGTCGCTTTAACTCTACAAACGCTCGGTGGTCTCACAACATCGGAAATTGCGAATGCGTTTTTAGTTCCGGTCGCGACTATGGCACAACGACTGGTCCGTGCTAAACGCAAGATTCGTGACGCAGGCATCCCCTATGAAGTGCCGCCGATCAGTGCATTGGTTGAGCGGCTCGATGCGGTGTTTTCCGTCTTGTATCTGATTTTCAATGCTGGTTATACAGCACCGCTCGGTGACAGCCTGATCCGGCATGATCTATGTGTAGAGGCGATCCGGCTAACACGCATTTTGACGATGCTGCTCACACAAGAACACACTTTCAGCCTGGATCGTTGGGCACATGCGGAAGTGCAAGGCTTGCTTGCCCTGATGCTGCTTCATCACGCACGGCGTCATGCGCGAGTGAATACAGCAGGGGAGCCGGTCATTTTAGAAGAACAGGATCGCGCTTTATGGGATCAAGCTGAAATCGCTGATGGTGTGGCAATTCTTGAAAGTGCATTGGCGTTGCACGCACAGGGGCCTTATCAGATTCAGGCGGCGATCAGTGCCCTTCATGCTCAAGCTGCCACTACGGGTCTAACCGATTGGAAACAGATCGCCGCATTGTATACGGGCTTATATGTCATGGCGCCCTCGCCTGTGGTTGCCCTGAACCGTGCGGTGGCTGTGGCGATGGCACATGGCATACCCTACGGCTTGAATTTACTGGATCGGTTAGAAAAGTCGGACACACTGAGCGATTATTATCTATTTTATGCGGCGCGCGCCGATTTGCTGCGAAGAATGGGCGCTTTCGAGTCGGCAAGTGCAGCTTATCGGGTAGCACTCACATTGTGTCAGAACACATCGGAGTGCAGCTTTTTTCAGCGCCGTTTGGCCGAGATTGAAGCCCAGTTAGGACACAATGACGAAAATAAGTTTTAGCAATTCATCGCTTGATTGCCCGTGAACGTCCGCCATGCGGCACTACATCGCCAAAGCTGCGCCCCTGTACTGAGTGAGCATAAACAAATACAGCTGAGGGTAATGTGGCGTTGGCGTGTACAGGGTGTGCCCTCCCGAATAAGGGGAGGGATTTTGCAGTTCCCCTCGCCTATAAAAAGGGCAAGGGGACGGGGGTTAGGAGAAAATTGGAGTGTTTAGCGGTTGCTCTGACGACGGACGATCGTATAGCCGCCGAAGCCAAGCCCACCCGCTACGAATAAGCCAGCAAGTACCATCAACCAACCACCATCAAACGATGACTCGGCGGGATGTTCACCCGTCGAAGGCAGCCGCCCGGAAGTCAGATGGATAGTCGCGCTCGATGTCTTACCGTTGTTGTTCAACGTGGCGGTGTTGGTGATGTCCAAAGGCGTTGTGGCGCTGGCGCTCACTTTCACGATTACCGTCAATGCGATCAGCTGACCGGGGTTCACCGTGCCGACATTGAAGGTTACCGTGCTGCCATTCACTGTATAGGAACCTTGCTGTGTGCTGGCAGATACATACGTCAGCGGCGGATTGATTGGGTCAGTGACGGTCACATTCTGAGCCGCGACAGTGCCGTTGTTGGAGACGACGATCGTGAATGTCACGGTATCGCCGGGCTGCGCCAAACTTGGATTACCCGTTTTGTTGATCGCCGGATCAGCGAAAGACAGATTCGGGCCGCCAGGCGTGTTAGTTGCCTGGGATTGGCTGGTAGCGGTGTTGGTCGGCAGTGTGCCAGTCACGGTGGCAGTGCTGGTTGGCCCCGTTGCAGTCGCGGTGTTGGTTGGCAGCGTGCCGGTTACTGTGGCACTGCTGGTTGGCGTACTGGTCGGCGGCGTACCCGTCACAGTGGCACTGCTGGTATTGGTTGCCGTCACGGAACCATTCAGCGTGCTGGTGGTGCTAGACGTTGGCGTTATGCTAACGGTTGGCGTTACACTGGGAGTAACCGTAGTCGAAGGCGTTGCTGTCACGCTGCTGGTGGCACTCGGCGAACTGGTGCCGCTTGGACTGCTGGTGACGGTTGGGCTGCTCGTTCCGGTTGAGCTGCTGGTAACCGTTGGAGACAGGGTAGTTGTCGGCGTTGCGGTGCTCGTCGGCGTTTGCGTGTTCAGCGCACGTTCATTGAGGCAGCCTTTTGGAACAGCAGGAATAACGGCAGTGAAGGGCACAGCATTAACGGTGCTATTATAGGCCAGTGTGATGCGGTCGCCACGGCCAGCAGGATTGTTAATGAACGAGGGGCCGTCTGTGCTGCCCCACCAGTTGTTGATTGCGTTGATATTGCTTGGCGTACCCGTGTTATCGCCGGTGCTGCTGTCGGCGTATAAACCAGCCGGGATCGCGTATGGGTCAGTGCCTCTGGGGCCTGTCGAGTTGGTGATACAGTTACCCGTTACATTACCTAACGACGCATTGCTGTACAGGTTGATCTGATTGCTATCCAGGTTGTTCCCCGTAATGGCAACATTTGATGCGTTGTCGATCTGAATACCGTTCGCCAAAGCGTTGTCGCCGCCTGTGCCGGCGTAGATGTTTTGGGTAATTATGTTGTTGTTGATGGCGTTGGCCTGGCTGTTAGCCGGTCCTGGCGCCAAATCACCAAGCTGAATGCCGTTTTGCGCAACAATGTCGCCAGCGAATAGGCCGCGACCCGTGATCGTGTTACCGTTGATGGTCACCTGCGAGTTGTTCAGCACGGTAATGGCGTTCTTCTCGTAGTTGGTGAAGATATTGTTGAGAATGTTGGCCGTGCCCGACGAGTTCCATGAAACACGCCCAACGACGATCGCCAGACCGCTGTTACAAGGCTGAGCTACGACCTGTGGGACGATATTTTTGATGGTATTGTTGGTGATATTCGCAGTAGCGCCATCGCGCACCGCGATACCGACAAAGACCGGATCGCAGGTGGCCGGTCCACTGCCGTTGCCATTGATCGTCAAGTTCTGAATGGTTGCCGTTATGCCCGCACCACGGATCGAAATGATCGAGGCGTACTGTTGTGGCGGGGGGCCTAACGATTGTGGCTCCAGGTTGAGTGTTCCCGCTGGCGCGTTGATAGTACCTGTGGCCAGGCCGTCGATTATCACCCCGCGAGTGACGACAAAGGCTTCGGTAATCGCTCCGGGTACTTGAATAGTAGTACAGCCCGCGTCGGCCAACGCCAGGGTGACGGTCGCGTAGTCAGTCGGTATAACGCAAATGGGCCCGGCGGCGGCGGCGGGCCGCACACCGGCAGCCGTAGTAGTCACAAAAAGCGCCATCATCAGAATAATGGCATAGATCAAACGTATTGCGCGCGTTTTCAGGATGTCCTCCCCCCAAAAGTGCAAAGTCCTAACTCAGTGTAACGTGCTTGTACAGGTTTACACAAACTTGCAAAAAAGTACCT
>Ga0209511_1000653_pt1 | contig 33819 bp, 24 predicted proteins | sample SSSSmetaG_FD_184141 | JGI IMG/M metagenome (GOLD analysis project Ga0209511, IMG submission 184141) | Glacier valley bacterial and archeal communities from Borup Fiord, Nunavut, Canada, to study Microbial Dark Matter (Phase II) - ​SSSS... | ecosystem: Environmental > Aquatic > Freshwater > Ice >... | reverse complement strand
CGTCTTGGCAGTTGTTTAATGCATCGCTCATTTTTTTCCCTGCAAAATCTCGACCTATTTCCATTCGTATGCTTCCCGGCTCGGCAGAAGATAGAACAACAGCACATCCCGAATTTTTAAATTCTTCACTTCCTTTTCTAATCCATCCTATCAGATTTTCATTTTTAAAGTAATCAACCTGTAAACCGTAAGAATAAAGTTTTCTCAGGTGTATCAGTTTTTCAAGGTTCGGGCATAAATCAATTATAATTTCACGGTCATTGCCTTCTACATCTTTGCCAGTATAAGTTGCACCAAAAAGATCGGGAAAAAAAACACAGGGATAACCTGCTTCCCGTAATAGTATAAGCGCATACGCAAGGGGCTTAAACCAAGTAGCCACAGGTGATTCCAGAGCCTGCAAAGGCTGCGTATCATGGTTTTCTACCAGGGTGACGGCAAGTTCAGGCCTTGTCTGCAAAAGTGTATTATCAAAAATGGTACGTAAATCAAAGTCCTTACCAATAGATGCTGCAATATGAAAATTCTCTTGTAGCGGAGCATCAAAAAGTGACATTCTACCCCCTGTATTATCTATATAGTTTAGCATTGATTCTAAATCATTTGGCGCCCAGTATTCTCCAACGGCAAATAATTCTTCTTTAGTTTCGTGCCTGATAGTATCAAGCCACTCATTGTAAAAATGATAATCAATATGTTTTACGGCATCAAGTCTGAATCCTGAAACATTGGTCAGACGCCAGAACCAGAGCCCCCATTTTTTTAATTCTTCTCTGACAATATTATTTCTGAATTCAATATCGGCATACATTAGGTAATCAAAATTTCCTCTTTCACTATTAACCCCTTCCTCCCATGCATCTCCATAACTGTTTAAAATTTTAAAGATTGAACTTTCATCGAGGTCAGCAGCATAATCAACCCCAGAAAAACACTCCTGGTTCCAGATAAAGTCTGAGTATTTGTTATTTCTGCCTGAAAAAGTAAAACGGGTATATGCTTCAATTGTGAACTCATCACCAACCATTTCATTTCTGTTATCAGGATTTACCCGTTTAACAATAACCTGTTCTTTTTCGTCGGCACCCCCTTTATGATTCAGGACAATGTCAGCATAGAAATGCATTCCGGCTTTGCGTACATTCTTTACAGCCTGAAGAAATTCATGATGGGTACCATACTTGGTCATGATTGAATTTTTTTGATCGAATTCACCAAGATCATATAAGTCATATACGTCATAACCAACTGAATTACTGCCAGAAGCGCCTTTATAAGCAGGGGGAAGCCATATTGCGGTGAAACCCATTTTACAAAGCCTAACAGCATCTTCGCTTATTTTATTCCACAGTACGCCATTGGCAGGATAGTAAGAATGAAAATATTGTAGAATTGTACCGTTTTGCATTCAGATTATTTCTATCTGAACTTTTTGCATGAATCGGGCCAAGTTTAGCTGGCTTTACGTAATAAAAGATCTTCAATGCGTTTAACACGCTCTTCAAGATCAAGCATTCTTGATAAAATGCGTTCGATATTCGTCAGCTTTTCTACAAACTGATTATTAAAACGCTGGTCTTCACGTTTGTAATGAGTTTCTTCATCATGATATAGAGCCTGCTGTGATTTAAAATTCAATTCAGACTCAAAGTGACGAACTGAAACCTCCATAAATTGAGTTAAAAGTTCTGTTTGCCGGTCTTGCTTAATAAGCATTTCCGAAAGCACAGCCAAAAGATCAGAGTCAGCCATAGTTATACTTTGAAACAATTTTTACGCAATGATTAAATTAAAGTTTCAGCTTAGTCGTATAATTAATTTGTGCCGGTAAGAAGTATTGATTTATTAAAGTAATTTAAACCGGGAGTGAAAAAGAACGCTATACAGGGTAAATGGCGCACTTATTGAACTATAAATAATTACCCTGACCAACAGTGTCATTGCCTTTGTTTTGTAGTATGAAATACCTTTTATGTCTATTACTGTTCTTGTTTTCAGCCGGTTCAAATGTTAAGGCTCAAGACTCCTCATTTGTGAAAAAGACGTATAAACGTTTCTATAACCGGTATCTTCAGAAAGACTTTTCGCCGAAAAGCCCTGATTCCGCGAAAGGTTTAAAGGCCGGGTTAAAGCGGGTTTACAACCGGATGTATAAAAAATATGTGTATGTAGATTCAACTCAGATAGACCGTGATTCTTCTAAGGGTTTCTCTTCCAACCCTATCGCAGTACCTATAGTCGGATACTCACAGGAACAAAAATTTGGTATAGGCCTGGCCTTAATTTATTCATTTTACAGAAACAGGTTTGATGTTAAGGCACTAAGAACAAGTTTATATGTAAATGCCGGATTTTTTCATCTTTATGAAATCCGATATCGGTTCAAACCACTGATCTGGGGAAATAACCGGGATTTCAGGTTTCAGCAAACATTAGACTTTCAAGATTATCCGACAAATTTTTATGGTATAGGAAACCATACCCTGGCTGCAAATCTAACCAGAGTAAGGTATTTTCAGTTGAATGCAAATGGAGAAATCCAGAAGCGTATTTCTCATAAACTCTATCTGGGTTTAAATGCTGGTTTTACATATATTCATATCTCACCAATTACCAGAAAGGGTTATTTTGACAGCCTGAGTACAATTGCCAGTAGAACAGGAGGGCGCCTTTTCAATATTGGCCCGACCTTGAATTTTGATACCCGTGACTTTCAGAATTATGCAGACAAGGGAGATTATGTTAGATCAACTGTACTTTTTTCCCCTTCTTTTTTAAACGAATCACTGGGCAGTCTGATTTCTTATACCCTTGATGCCCGGCACTATTTGCACTTTGATAACTTTCAGGTTATAGGCCTGAACCTTGTAGCCTCTGGGTTTTTCGATAAGTATGTACCTTTTTCATTCCTGAGCCAGCTAGGTGGAAATCAAATAATGCGGGGTTATTATTCTGGCCGTTTCAGGGATAAAAATATGATTGCTGCACAGGCCGAATATCGTTATCGTTTTATTCCAAGAGTGGCTGCTGCTGTATTTGCAGGTACTGGTGAAGTATATGGTTACGAACCATTTGCTTTTAAAAATCTAAAACCCAATTTTGGAGGTGGGCTTCGCTATATTTTCGACTTACCTTCACGTTCAACCTTTAGGGTAGATTATGCAATAGGCGAAAAACCCCATGGAGAACGGAGATTAAAAGGTCTTTATATTTCAATAAATGAAGCTTTCTAAGGGTTTTTGTTCCTATTTTAAAAACTCTTTTTTAAATTGGTACTCCCATATCCTAGATGAAATTGCTGAGTTCCGATTACTTTAAAAGGAAATTTTAAAAATGGCTCAATAGACTGGGAGGTTTGTTTGCCAAGGGGATAGCTAATACCTACAGATAGATTTATCAATCTGGCAAGATTAAGATTTGAACCGGAATGAGATCCTGTATTTCCACGCTGATTTATTTCATATGCTTTTAACTTTCTAATCTCATGCCAGACAGAGCCTCCTGTGAAAGATATTCCTACTTTTGTAAAAAAATTAGGAATGAACATTCTGTCAGTTGAAAATTTAACGAAATCATTGGGTCTGCGTAAGCTGTTTGAAGGGCTTAGCTTTGGAATCTCAAAAGGAGAGAAGGTGGCCCTGATTGCCAGAAACGGAGTAGGCAAGAGCACATTGCTAAATATACTTTTTGGCAATGAATCAGCTGATTCAGGTGTATACGCTTTTGCAAAGAATTCACGCATTGCTTTTTTAAATCAGGAGCCACAGATTCCTGAAAATATTACCCTCTTTCATGCCATTTATGCAGCAGAAAACCCGTTGCTCAAAGTTATCAGTGATTATGAAGAAGCACTACTAGATCCTGAAAATTATAAATTACTTGAGCGTGCCATGGATGCCATGGAGACCCATGCAGCCTGGGATTATGAGCAAAGGATACGGCAGATTCTGACTGAACTCAAGCTGCATGATCTCGAACAAAATACGTCAACGCTTTCGGGAGGGCAGAGAAAAAGACTTGCATTGGCCCTGGCCCTGATTCAAGAACCTGATTTCCTGATTCTCGATGAGCCTACCAATCACCTTGATTTACAGATGATTGAATGGCTCGAAGAATACCTGACTAAAAGTGACCTTACTTTACTAATGGTTACCCATGACAGGTACTTTCTAGACAGGGTTTGTAATGTGATACTAGAGATTGACCTTGGTGTTTTATATCGTTACGCTGGAAACTATCAGTATTTTACTGAAAAGAAATCAGAACGATTGCTTGCTCAGGATGCCAGCATCGAAAAAGCAAAAAACTTGTATCGTAAAGAACTTGACTGGATGCGCCGTCAACCCCAGGCTCGTACCACCAAGTCAAAAGCGCGAATTGATGCCTTTTACCAGGTAGAAGAGCGGGCAAAACAGCGTCAACAAGAAAAACAGGTCAAGCTTGAAGTCATGATGAGCCGGCTGGGTCGAAAAATTCTTGAACTTCATCATGTTACCAAGGCTTTTCCTGGTAAAAAGATCATGAATGATTTCAGTTTTGTTTTCAAGCAGCGAGACCGTATAGGTATTGTTGGTGACAATGGAACAGGAAAATCAACTTTTCTAAAGCTGATTACCGGTGCTCAGAAAGCAGATGCAGGTACCATTGATGTAGGAGAAACCATTGTTTTCGGCTATTATACCCAAGAGGGTATGATCTTGCCAGAAGATAAGCGGGTAATCGAAGTGGTAAAAGATATAGCTGAGTTTCTACCGCTAGGAAAAAATAAAGTGATTTCAGCTTCCCAACTGCTTGAGCGTTTTCTTTTTGCCGGTGACCAGCAATATACCTTTGTTTCAAAATTAAGCGGAGGTGAACGCAGACGTTTATACCTGTGTACAATTTTATTGACCAACCCCAATTTTCTGATTCTCGATGAGCCGACCAATGATCTCGATATTCAGACCCTGACGATTCTTGAAGATTTTCTCGAAGAATTCCCAGGCTGTCTGGTGATTGTAAGTCACGACAGGTATTTCATGGATAAGCTTGTTGACCATCTCTTTATTTTCGAGGGTGAAGGTGAGATTCGTGATTTTAATGGTAATTATTCTGATTACCGTGAAGAAGCAGAGGAAACCATCTTACGTGAAGCACTGGAAAAAAGAAAGCTGAGTTCTGGTTTGAAGAAAGATATACCACAAAATTTTGCTCCTGTAGCAAAGTCCGAAAAAGCAATAAAACCAAGTTTTAAAGAGCAGCAGGAATTTGAGAAACTTGTAAAGGAAATGGCAGCACTTGAAAACCGAAAGAAAGAGATACATTCACTATTTGAAAATCCGGTGCTCAGTCAGCATGAAATGGAAAAGTTATCAGGCGAATTACACCATTTAGACAGGTCTCTTGAAGAAAGTGAACTCGCCTGGCTTGAACTAACTGAAAGAATTCCATCACTGGTGAGCTAAGCACCGGTTAATTTTTTGGTTTAGAACTTAAATACATTTCGGGCGTCCTGATAGGTTTCTAATTTATATCCTTGTGATTTCGAATAAGCAACTCCAGAAATCGGAATGATTGCGTATTTCACTAAAATATCAAAGATGTAAGGTGAATTATTGGTCGTGAAGGTAATACTACCCGGGCTCAAGATATAGTAATTGAATGAAACAGACCCACTCTGATTGTAAGGGATTGGGAAGTAACCCCCGCCTACAAACATGGCTACATAAATTGCACTATTGTGTAATCTTAAAGCTGTTAGGTCTGGGGCGGCGTAAGTTGCCGTACCATTATTTGCCACGCCCGTTTGTACCCAGTCTGCAGTGTGAATAGTCAAACTGTCTAAAATTACATTTGCATTGCCTTTGGCCCCGGTAGCGCCCTGAGCTCCTGCTGTTCCTGGCAAGCCATTGGCTCCTCCCGGCCCAGCAGGTCCTCCCGGTCCAGCAGGTCCTGTTGCACCATTTGCACCAGTCGGTCCGGTTGGTCCGGTTGGTCCGTCTTTTGTACATGAATTCATGAGAATCATTGTTGCCATTATGAAAGGCAATAATAGTTTAACTTTCATCTTGCTTAGATTAGGTTTGTAAATTAATGATTTTCTCTAGAGTACAATACAGTTATTAAACCCTTTTTTAAAGCGTTAGAACTACCTGTTTCTTTAGTGAAAAACCATTTTTACCCCGTTTTTTTACCCGATGGCCGTCTTTTAAGCCTGAATCATTCTCATAATTATTGGCTCAATTTGATTATCGCATATGGATCATAAATCAGCATCAATCAGAGAATTACATCTATCAGGCCAGTCTATCCTGGCGTTACCATTTTCTATCAGGGTGCTTCTTGAAAATGTCCTGAGAAATCAGGACGATTTTGCTATTACCAAGGAACATCTTGAGACACTTTTAACCTGGAACGGCCATCCGGGAGAAAGGGAAATTCCCTTCAAACCAGCTCGGGTGCTCATGCAGGATTTTACGGGCGTACCGGCAGTGGTCGATCTTGCGTCAATCAGGGCAGAAGTAGTTCGCCGGGGAGGTGATGGGAGTAAAATTAATCCGGCAATCCCTGTAGATCTGGTAATAGACCATTCGGTACAGGTTGATTTTTTTGGTACAAGTGCTGCCCTGTCACAAAATGTTGAACTCGAATACGAACGTAATAAAGAACGATATCAATTATTAAAATGGGCACAGCAGGGTCTTGATAATTTTTCTGTAGTGCCACCAGGCATGGGTATCTGCCATCAGGTAAACTTAGAATACCTGGCTAAAGTTGTCATTGAGCGTGATGGATGGGTCTTTCCAGATTCTCTTGTTGGAACAGATTCACATACTCCGATGATAAATGGTTTGGGTGTACTTGGATGGGGAGTTGGAGGCATTGAAGCTGAAGCAGCTTTATTGGGGCAGCCCGTATATTTTACCTGCCCCCAGGTTATCGGGCTGAAGTTTACAGGCAAATTACAGGAAGGTGTTACTGCTACAGATATGGTTCTGGCTACGACTGCCCTTGTACGTAAGTTTGGCGTTGTTGGCAAGTTCGTCGAAGTCTTTGGTGAAGGGCTTGATTCGTTAACAGTGCCAGACCGGGCAACAATAGCGAACATGTCTCCCGAATTTGGGTGTACAGTGACTTATTTTCCAATAGACGATCAAACCCTTGTCTATTTACGTCGCACAGGACGGTCGCCAGAACAGATCAGGCTGGTTGAAAAATATGCCCGGGAAAATATGCTTTGGCGTGAAGATGAGCATTTAATCAGGTATACGGCAGTTATAGAACTCGACCTGAGCTCTGTTCAGGCTTCTGTCGCCGGCCCAAGCCGACCTCAGGATAAAATTCTGATTCAAGACCTGCATGCTACTTTCGGCCGCCTGATAAAAGAGCAATATTCCCGTGATTATATCCCGGTTTCTGAAAGGCGTGAAAATGCCTGGTTGTCAGAGGGTGGGTCAGGTACTACATTTACAGATAGCAAACTCTCGCCTGAATTGCCTGCAGGTAAGACATCTGTAGCTTCTGGCCGTGCAAATGCTGTGACAGGGATACTAAAAGGGATACTATCAGAAACGGCAGCAACAAGGTCACCTGCTAGTCTAGGAGATACCCCCACTACAATTTCACCCAGTACTCAGGTAATGGCATCTTCAATCAGAACCATGCGCATTAAGCATGATAATGAAGAATTCACCCTGAGTGATGGTTCCATTGTCATTGCTGCCATAACGAGCTGCACCAATACGTCTAATCCATCGGTTATGATTGGTGCAGGCCTGGTTGCACGTAAAGCAATTGAAAAAGGTATTCAGGTAAAACCATGGGTTAAAACAAGTCTGGCTCCAGGTTCTAAGGTGGTAACAGAATACTTGCGAAGAGTTAATCTGCTGGCAGATCTTGAAGCTCTGCATTTTCATACGGTAGGTTATGGCTGTACAACCTGTATTGGTAATAGCGGGCCCTTACCAGCCCCGATAGCTGAAGCGGTAGATCGTTCTGATCTGGTGGTGTCTGCAGTTTTGTCAGGCAACCGAAATTTTGAAGCCAGGGTTCATCCCCAGGTTAAAATGAATTTTCTTGCCTCTCCTATGTTAGTGGTTGCTTTTGCCTTGGCTGGTCGAATAGATATTGATCTTAAAACTGAACCATTGGGTATTGACCCAAATGGTTTCCCTGTTTTTCTACATGATATCTGGCCAACCCAGCAAGAAATAAATGATACCATGCTCATTGCTGTTCAGGAGCATGACTATAAATCTACCTATGCTGTTATCTTCGACGGTGAAGAGCAATGGCAGAAACTTGATGCCCCAACAGGTAAGAATTATAGCTGGGCACCCGATTCAACCTATATTAAAGAAGCTCCTTTTTTCAAAAATTTACCTGAGGTGCCAGAACCTGTAAAAGATATTCTGAATTCAAGAGTACTTTTAAAATTGGGAGACTCGGTAACAACTGATCATATTTCTCCAGCAGGTTCTTTCTCTGTTAATTCATCAGCAGGCAAATACCTGATTTCTCAAGGCATTGATAAGAAAATGTTTAATTCTTATGGTTCAAGAAGAGGTAATCATGAAGTAATGATCAGAGGAACATTTGCCAACGTGCGTATTAAAAACCAAATTGCAACTGTTGAGGGGGGGGTTACGACACATTTTCCATCAAATGAATCCTTGTCTGTTTATGATGCTGCCACACGTTATGCAAAAGAAAAAGTCAACCTTATTATTCTGGCAGGAAAAGAGTACGGGAGTGGTTCGTCTCGTGACTGGGCAGCCAAGGGTACAATTTTACTGGGCGTTAAAGCCGTAATAGCGGAAAGTTTTGAGCGCATACATCGCAGTAATCTTGTCGGTATGGGTGTTTTACCCCTCGAATATCTCGAGAATGAAAATGCGCTGGTATTGGGTTTACAAGGAAATGAAACTTATTCAGTTATCGGGCTTGAGAACTCATTAAGCCCGGGTAAAATTCTTCAGGTTAGTGTCTTAAATAATTCAGGAGAAGAAAAAACGTTTAAAGTCAAGAGTAGACTTGATTCCCTGATAGAAATTGAATATTACCGGAACCAGGGAATTCTTCAATATGTTTTACGCGATTTTCTTAGCAAAGGAATTAAACAGACAAACGATGATAACAACCATTGACGAAAAAACAGCATTGATTCTGATAGACTTTCAGTATTTAAACACCAGACGCGAATTGATTCATCCGGCCCTTGAAGTATTGACAAATGCTGCAAAACTTGGTCAGGCATTTCGTAGAAATGACCAGCTTGTGATTGTGGTAAATGTAAACCCTGCTGGTGCTCCCTGGACAAAAACACGAAAGGAATCCCAGCCTGAAGAGACAACTTCCGGCCCTGACGCTTTTGAAATTGATGATAGGCTAAATGCTGATGCAAATGATTTATTTATAACCAAGAAATCCTGGAATGCATTTTTTGATACGGGCCTGCACGAACAATTAAAAGCCCGAGGTATTACCGGAGTGGTTCTGGCAGGCCTGTCAACCAGCATAGGGGTTGAAGGTACAGCAAGAGCGGCTCTTGAATATGGTTATAATGTCAGCTTTGCAGTAGATGCCATGAGTGACACCAGTTTAGCGTCTCATAATAACTGTCTTACACATGTCTTTCCACGTATAGGTGAATTAGGAACTATAGAAGAAATAATTGAAAAAATGCATTTAAAAAATGTCTTATATTAAGACATGAAAAACGAAATACTTTACCTTCTTTTTGGTTTAGGAGTGGCTTATCCGGCAAAACTTAAGGCACAAAATACTGATATTCCTCAATTTAGTCATTCAACCATCTTTGTAACTGATCTTAAAACTGCAGTTGATTTTTACACCAATATCATTCAGTTACCCGTTATCCCTGAACCATTTCATGATGGCAGGCATGTTTGGTTTAAGGTCGGCCCACATAGCCAGATTCATGTGGTATCGGGTGCCACGTCAAGAATTGCCCATGATATTAATATTCATATGGCTTTTTCGGTTGCCTCAGTTGATCGCTTTATACAACACCTGGATGCGGTAGGTCAAAAATATGGAAATTGGAATATCTCAGCAAAATCAATTCAACTCAGACCCGACGGCATCAAACAGATTTACCTCCAAGACCCTGATGGGTACTGGATTGAAATAAATGACGATGTGAAGTAAATTTTACTTTCAGTATAACAAAAACAAAGACCCAAGCCTGTTTTGTCAAGCTTACGGGTCTGTTTGTTTAGTGTCTATTTTCCGATTTCAAGCACATGAAATGTTCCGGGAACCATTTTAGGGTACCCACCTGCTGGGTTTGCTACCGTTTTAGCTGCTGAAAGGAATAAATGATGTGACTTTAAATCAATCGTAATGGTACGTGCGCTTTTTTCAGAAGGAATGCTTTGAATCAACTTAAAATGATCAGCATTTAACTCCCGAACTACTGAAATTGTGCCTTCTCCATTTGAAGCAAATGCCAGCTTTAGAGCAGGATCAAAAACCAAACCATCGCTACCACCGATAGGAAATTTTGCCAGGTTATCACCATTTGTAGCATCCATGATGACCATTGTTTTATTTCCCCCACAGGCAATAAATAAACGATTGGTTTTACGGTCAATATCAAGACCAGTAGGTTCTTGACCTGATTTGATTTTATAACGGGTTACGACTTTATAGGTCATGGCATCAATGACAATAACTTCATTAGTAGTTTCAGCATTCACAAAGATTTTTCCCTTACCATTTGAAACAGCTGTTTCAGGTTTTGCGCCTAGTGCAATAGTAGCCACAACTTTATCTGTAGCCACATCAATTACTGTTGCATCCTCACTTTTACCATTGCAGGTATATATTTTCTTTGAAAAATCATCATAGAAAATAGCATCTGGGTTTGATCCGCAAGGAATAGTTGCAATGACTTTATTTGTACGTAAATCAAATACAGAAACGGTATTTGTTTTTCCATTGCTCGTATAGCCCTTATTTAAGGCCAGCGCTACAGCGATGCCGTGAACACCCTGTGTGTTTGAGATAATTCCTGTTGAATCTCCTGTCTTCAGATTGATGATATTTACCTGATTACCATGTGAAACATAGAGCCTGTTGAGTTCAGGTACAGCAAATAAATAATCCCAGCCTCCAGCGCTTTTAATGGGTAAAGATTTAATCTTTCGATAACCCGTTTTATCCTGGGCTGTAGCATTCTGTTGATTAAACGCTAAAACCGATACCAGAATGATAAAATTGAATAGTTTGATTTTGAGCTTCATATACCAATTATTAAGAATTTCAAAGTTATTTAATCATTCAGAAAAAACAGGTAACCTGTGTATCATTTTTAGTAAGAAATGCTTGTTTTGGTTATTCTATCAATTGGTTTTGTGATAGCACAAAATTACAGGGCTAAATTATATTTAACTACCTAGTACATAATTTCATGGTAATTAAAATTATTGATTTAAATTATATGTTGCAACACGTAAGAACAATACGCGATCTTTGTTGTGTAGTAATGAAAATAATTTGATTGCGAATATGAAAGACGTAAAAACTTACGCGGCCCTGAGTGCCGAAACTCCACTTGTACCGTTTAAAATTGACAGACGTGAGCCTGGTGTGCAGGATGTTGAAATTGAAATTTTATTCTGTGGTGTTTGCCACTCAGATATACATACTGCAAGAGGTGAATGGGGTGCAACTATATACCCGGTAGTTCCAGGTCATGAAATTGTTGGTACTGTAACACGGGTTGGAGCAAATGTAACTAATCATAAGGTGGGTGATACTGTTGGAGTTGGCTGTTTTGTTGATTCCTGTGGTCATTGCGATAATTGTACAGAAGATTTGGAACAATATTGCGAAAATGGTCATACCCAGACTTATAATTCTCTTGAGCAAGACAAGAAAACAATCGCGTATGGTGGTTATGCAACCCATATCACCGTTACTGAGCATTTCGTATTAAAGGTTTCGGATAAATTGCCCCTTGCCAGTGTTGCCCCCTTATTATGCGCTGGAATCACTACGTATTCTCCGCTTCGCCATTGGGGTGTAAAAAAAGGGGATAAGGTTGCTATTGTTGGTTTAGGTGGTCTTGGTCATATGGCCGTAAAACTTGCTGCTTCTATGGGTGCTGAGGTTACTATTTTATCACGCTCACCTAAAAAGGAAAAAGATGCCATTGAACTTGGTGCCCACCACTTTGCACTGACTACCCAGCCTGAAACGATGCAAAAGCTAGCTTCAGGCTTTAACTTTATAATCGATACCGTTTCAGCACTGCATGACTATAATGAATATCTGCCCCTGCTGAAAACCAATGGGGTAATGATTTTGCTGGGCGTACCACCAACACCTTCTGAAGTACATGCTGCAAATCTTATTTTTGGCCGTAGAAGCCTGGTAGGTTCATTAGTAGGTGGCATCAAAGAAACTCAGGAAATGCTGGATTACTGTGCTGAACATACTATCGTTTCAGACATAGAAATCATCAATATTGACCAGATAAATGAGGCTTATGAGCGTACACTTGCTGGCGATGTTCATTACCGTTTTGTTATAGATATGGCCTCACTAAAAAATACATAAAAATTAGAGGAGCTGAAAATCTTCAGTTTTTGGAAAAGCTTTCATTGCCGTTACCACTATTTCGGGTACTGGCGATGAAAGCTTTCTAAGTAATGTATTCATCCAGGCGCCTTCGGCTGTAATAATAGCTAAAGCAGTAAGTTGGTCGTCACCCAAAAAAACATGGCGAAAAGTCCATCTGGAAGCATCACTGCGCATAGTTGAAATTTGAGTACTGAGGTAAACGATATCACCAAATCTGATTTCTTTTTTAAAGACACATTCTTCCCTGAAAAGCACAGGTCCAAAGTGCTGTTCATTCATTACCTGAGGGCTAACGCCATAGGCCGTAAGAATCTCAATCCGTTGTTGTGCACCAAAATCATAATAAGCTGAATGACGCAAATGGAAATTTGGGTCAAGATCTGACCATCTCACAGATAGTTCTCTGATATAGGTTGACATATAAATCAGACAAGTTTTTTTATCGCCAGAATTGCACCTGCATGAAGGCCTTCATGATAGGGTAAAAAGGCTATTGCATTAGACAGTGAATTAATTTCAATACCTATTGAAGTGTTCCATGCTTCATAATTTACAAATAGTGATGAAGCAACATCAATTTCCAGGTGTTCAATACTTGTCATTAATAGTTCTTTGATAGTTTTTATTTCTATCTCAGTAAGATCACGGGTTGGTCGGGTTCCATTTTTGAACTCTTCACTGAATGCTACCTCAACATGCCCAGCCAAACCTGAACGCACATAACAGATTCGCTGTAAAACAGCAGACAGATGTGCAATATTCCAGATAATATTATTGTTAAATCCAGCTGGAATTTTATTTAGCTGGGCATCGCTAAGGTCTTTGGTTATGTTTAGTATATTCTGTCTAATTCGATTAATATTGGTCAACTGGATCATTGTATTTATTGTAATTAAAACTCAAAACTAACTATAAACTATCAAATGAGATTTTAAATTGAAAAGTCACTTCTACAACCATTAGCTGACAACAAATAACCTAACAGCCTGTAAACAAAAGAATACAAAAGAAAGTTCTGCATGCAATTTGATGAGGTCTTCAGGCTAGATTATTCTGAAATGAGTTTATCCAGGTATTTAGAAAAAAGGTCTTTTGATATTAGTTCTGAACCGAAAGGTGGAAAACCTACATCGGCCAAGCTTCGATTTGTTATTCAAAAACATGCAGCATCTCATCTGCACTATGATTTCAGGCTTGAAATTGGGGGTATACTTAAAAGTTGGGCCATACCGAAGGGGCCATCATTAAATATTGGCGTGAAGCGGCTTGCAATGATGGTTGAAGATCATCCTTATGATTATCGTAACTTTGAAGGTATCATTCCTGCTGGTGAGTATGGGGCAGGAGCTGTTATTATCTGGGATGAGGGAACCTATGAAGTTGAAGGTCTTAAAGGAAAATCAAAACTACTACAGGTCGAGCATCTGCTTGATGAGCTGGAAAAGGGTAATATAAAAATTGCCCTTAGGGGCAAAAAACTCAATGGAGGGTTTGCTCTGGTAAAAATTCATGGCAAGGGTGAAAATACCTGGTTACTGATCAAGCATACTGATAAGTTTGCCAGCAGTGAAGATATTACCCTAAACGATGAATCAGTCGTTTCAGGTAAAACGATTGAACAAATTATTGCCGCATCTATAACAGATAACCAGCTTTTGCCCGCTACAGATCGCCGGCCCGATAAGCAAAAACTGCCCGCTGCAGATCGCCAGCACGATAAGCAAAAACTGCCCGCTACAGATCGCCGGCACGATAAGCAAAAACTGCCAGCTGCAGATCGCCGGCCCGCTTCCGATAACGATAATCCTGACCAATACCTGCAAGATCTACCAGCTACACCTATGCCCAAGGGTATCAAGCCTATGCTTGCAACACTGGTTGATAGCCCATTTAATAATAAAAATTATTCATTTGAAGTTAAATTCGATGGTTACCGGGCGTTAGCCTATCTGAATGACGAACAGGTAGATCTTATATCCCGCAACAAAAAATCGTTTAATGAAAAGTTCTACCCTATATATGATCTCTTGACAACATTAAAACTTAATGCTGTCTTTGATGGTGAAATTATAGTTCTCAACCAAAAAGGGGTATCTGATTTTAGCAGACTTCAGAACTGGAGAAGTGAAGCTGACGGGGAACTAGTTTATTATGTTTTTGATATTTTATGGCTGTCAGGTAAAGACCTCAGGTCTTTACCGCTTTATCAGCGTCAGTCAATTCTCAAAAGAGTCTTTCCTACTACTGATGACAGGCTACGCCAGAGTATGGGGTTTAAATCAAAGGGGGTAGAATTTTTCAAAGCTGTTTCTGATTTAAAATTAGAAGGCATGTTAGCAAAAAATCTGAATAGCAAATACAGCGATAATCTTAGGTCAAAAGACTGGTTAAAAATTAAGGTTCATAAAAGACAGGAAGTCATCATTGCTGGTTATACCCGAAACCAGGATACCAAAAAACGATTTAGTTCTTTATTGCTTGCCGTTTATCGGCAGGGTTTATTACATTTTGCAGGCAAAGTAGGTACAGGTTTTTCTGATCATGACCAGCTTTCACTTATTTCTTTGTTTAAACCATTGGTCATCCATAAATCTCCGTTTGAAAAAATTCCTGATATAAATAAACCCTCAAGATTCAGATCTGTTCAGCCTGACCCCGGGGTAATTTGGTTAAAACCACAACTTGTATGTGAAGTTTCCTTCACCGAAGTCACTGCAGAAGGAGTATTTCGTCATCCATCATTTCAAGGTATGAGAACAGATAAAAAAGCAAAGGATGTTATCAATGAAATTGAAAGCGAAACAAGCGTGGTGCTTGAATCACAAATTCTGTCAACCAGAAAAACATTGCTTAACCCAAAAGATGAAACTCAGGTAAGAACTGTTTGCGGGCATGATCTAAAATTAACCAATTTGAGTAAAGTTTATTGGCCCAAAGACGGCATATCAAAGCGCGACCTGATCAATTATTATCACCAGATTGCTGACTTTATCCTGCCTTATCTTAAAGACAGACCATTGTCACTGAATCGTTTTCCTGGGGGTATTGAAGGCCAGGCTTTTTACCAGAAAGATGTCAGTAAAAAGGCACCTGAATGGGCGATTACTTTTCCCTATACCAACACAAGCGGAAAACATAAAAAGTACCTTATTGGTAATGATGAAGCTACCCTTATATGGATGTCTTCACTTGGCTGTATTGAAATGAACCCATGGTTTAGTCGTGTAAAAAACCCAGATAACCCTGATTATTGTGTTATAGATCTAGACCCTGATAAAAATACGTTTGATCAGGTTATTCAGGCAGCTCTGGTTGTGAAAAAGATCTTTGATGAGCTTAAAATTGTTTCATATCCAAAAACTTCAGGATCAACCGGGATGCATATTTACATACCCCTGGGTGGCAACTATACCTACGAGCAGAGTCAGTTATTCGCAAAAATAATTGTCAGAGTTGTTCATGCAGAAATTCCAGAATTTACCAGTCTAGAAAGGCTAATAAAAAATCGGCATGGTAAGATGTATCTTGATTATTTACAAAATCGTGCGGGTGCAACCATCGCCTGCCCATATTCATTGAGACCAAAACCTGGTGCAACTGTGTCTATGCCTTTACATTGGGAAGAAGTAAAACCAGGCTTGAAAATGCACGATTTCACAATTCATAATGCTCCTGACCGTCTGAGTTCAACAGGCGACTTATTTAAAGGTGTATTGGGTGAAGGGATAAAGCTGGAAGAAATAGTTTTAAAAGCCGAAAAAATCTTTCAGCTTTAACAATGAAGAACTATTTCAGGCAGGAAGAAACTCCCTGACTTTACCTGAAATTTGTTTTAGATCAAAAGGCTTGCTGATAAAGGCATTTGCGCCACAGCATTTGGCAATCATCTTGATATCCTTTTCAGCAGAAACTAAAATAACGGGAACCTCGCGTGTGTCGGGTTTTGATTTTAGCATGGTACAAATTGTAGCCCCGCTTTTATTAGGGTTTCCAAGTCGTAAATCCAATAAGATAAGGTCTGGTAAAATAGAATCTATATGTTCAGTTTCTTCTCCGTCAGAAGATAGAATTACCTCATATCCTTCGGCTTTGAAGATGAGACTTAAAATTTCAAGGATATCAGGATCATCATCTATAATGAGTAATCGTTTCGCCATAAAATGTTGATTGCAAGAATATTGATCAAATTATATGCCGTTTATAATTATCATTCGAAATCTTTACAATGAAAGGTAGCTTAATTTAGAATTTAATATTGTTTTCATTACTCAAAATAGGTTTTCACGTTACTTTTAATTAAAGTAACTTCTTCCTTTAAGCAGTAACTTTTGATCTTTATGATCGCAAACAGCGAATGAAAAACCAGGCTGAATGGCAAATGAACCGTACTCTCCTTTTTTATTGAGGGCAAGAAAGCCAACCTGAATTTCTTTTGCAGTATCAAGTCTTTTCCTGATAATCCGCATAACAGCTTCTTTACATGCCTGGTCGGGCGAAAAACCTTGTCTCATGAGTTCAACTACTAGAAAACTTCCAACAATTCGTATTACTTCTTCACCCACCCCGGTAGAAGTTGCCCCACCTATAAGATTGTCGATGTATAACCCCGCCCCGATAATTGGAGAATCTCCAACTCTGCCAGCCAGTTTGAATGCCATTCCACTGGTTGTACAAGCCCCAGATAGATTGCCTTTTGAATCAATGGCCAGCATCCCGATTGTATCATGATTATAAGCCCCACCCTTAAGATTTTTTGGAGTACTTGTTTTATTTTCTGTATTTATTTCGGGTTTGTAAGCTGACTTTAATAACCACTCTTTGTAGGCTGCTGCTGCATCTTCAGTTAGTAGATTTTCCTTTTTAAAACCTTGCCCGAGTGCAAATTGCAATGCTCCATTGCCAGCAAGCATAACATGGGGGGTTTTATCCATGACAAGTCTGGCTACAGAGATTGCATGAACGATATGTTCAAGAGCAGCAACACTTCCGCAACCTCCGTTATGGTCCATTATACTTGCATCAAGGGTAACCTTGCCGTCTCGGTCAGGATACCCCCCGAGGCCAACAGAATGATTTTTAGGGTCTGCCTCTGGTACTCTTACACCTTGCTCTACCGCATCAATGGCATTTCCATTGGCGACTAAGACTGCCCATGCTGCCTGATTAGCTGCAACGCCAAAATCCCAGGTAGAAATAACAATTGGCTTGTTTAGCATGTCAAGAGCATCAAGGGGTTCACTTGCCCGGGTTTTGGAAAAAATAGAACTCAGAAATGTGGTGACAGACAGGAAAATAAATTTACGACGGTTGAACATAACAAGCAGTAAAAAATTATACGATCACAGAAATTTTGGGCTCATGTAAAACGGGGAAATTACAAGAGTTTGCAATGAAACACATTTTTCCAGCATCAGTATGAAGACTGATTGCTTTAGACATCATCAGAGATTCACTAACGATGACTACAGGATGCAGAACAACATTTTTAAATCGCCCTCTTCCTCCTGGAAGTTCTTCTAGTGTACCAACTGCATTATCTGTATAATCAATGACAACTATACCATTGATTGCACATAAGTGTAGGTACCAGAGCATATGGCAGGTTGATAAAGAAGAAACAAATAAGTCTTCAGGATTATAAAATGAAGGATCTCCCCTGTATGATGGGTCAGAAGAGCCAGGAATATTGATGGTTTTTCCTTCACCAGAAATAGTAAAATTGCGACCATATGATTTGTAATCCATTGTACCCAGACCTAGATTTCCTGTCCATTCAGTATTTATACGATATACCAGTTCTTTCATAATGCGTTTAATGAATTGAAACTTTGGAGCCAGTATGTCTGTTATTAAATTAATTCTGGCGCAAATACAAGGCTTATATCAGGGTGAACCTGTTCACAATTTAAACAAGGTACTAACGAAATCTTTAACAAATAAAAGAATCAGTTGAAGGCATTATCTTTATCAAAACCAACTAACCTTTAAATTTCATTTACCTTCCTTTACAAAGCTATCGGCTCAAATTTTACAAGTTAACTTTAAATAAAATTTAATATTCTATGTTCTTAATTATTCTCGGAATACTCGTGATTCTTGCTGTGATACTCGGCAAAAATACAAACCAACAATTGTATAAATTTTCTTCCCTATTGATTTTTGCTGGTATAGGCCTGATTGCCCTGGGTGCAGCAACTTCTATGTTTAAAGTTATCGGCACAGGAGAAGTTGGTGTAACCAGCCTTTTTGGAAAGGTCGATGATACCCCATTATTCAGTGGTTTGAATATCGTAAACCCATTGGTTACTGTCACACCTTTTAATGTACAAACACAAAATTATACCATGTCGGGTGTAAGTACTGAAGGGAATAAACCTGGTGATGATGCAATCAGGGTTCTGACTGCAGATGGTCTTGAAGTAGTAATTGACCTGACTGTTCTATACAGGGTTAAGGCCATCGAAGCACCGAAAATTTTAAGAACCCTTGGTGCCGATTATGAAGATAAAATTGTCAGGCCGGTAACCAGAACCCGAATCAGGGATAATGCTGTTTATTATGATGCCATCTCATTATATTCAACTAAGAGAGATGAATTTCAGGCAAGAATTTTCAAAGAAATCCAGACAGATTTTAATAGCCATGGTCTTGAATTACAGCAGTTACTAGTACGTAATATTGTTTTGCCAGCAACGGTAAGGGCCAGTATCGAATCAAAAATCTCAGCTGAACAAGATGCTCAGAAAATGCAGTTCGTACTTCAGAAAGAACGTCAGGAAGCTGAACGTAAGCGTGTAGAAGCCCAGGGTATTGCTGACTATCAAAAGATTTTAAGTACAGGTCTTTCTGACAAACAATTACAGTATGAATCAATTCAGGCACAGAAAGCTATAGCTACATCACCAAATGCCAAAGTGATTATCATGAATGGTAAAAGCACTCCTATTCTGATTAACGATAAATAAAATTAATCCTTTTTTCAGGGGTTCTGTTATGGTATTTTTAGCCATGGCAGAACTCTTTTTTTGTCAAAAAATCCTAGCTTTCCTATTTAAGCTAGCTCAAAAATTCCCATCTTTAATTGATCTCATTATCCTGATAAATTGCCGCCAGCAGATAATCTCACCAGCCTGATAAATTGCCGCCAGCAGATAATCTCACCAGCCTGATAAATTGCCGCCAGCAGATAATCTCATCAGTCTGATGAATTGTCGCCAGCAGATAATCTCATCAGCCTGATAAATTGCCGCCAGCAGATAATCTCGTCAGCCTGATAAATTGCCGCTTCTGATAAATTCAATTCGTTAACTATTTCCTAATTGCATAGCATTGTACTACCATGCCCAAGCCGTTAAAAGTACTTCAAGCCTCTGCAGGATCAGGTAAAACCTTTAGTCTTACTGCGCATTATCTGACCCTTCTTTTTACTGGAAAGAATGCCTACCGTGAAATTCTGGCTGTTACATTCACTAATAAGGCTACCGAAGAAATGAAAAGCCGTATTCTGCAGGTTCTGGCAGGACTGGCCCGGGGTGACGATAAATATAGTAATGTAAGAGAGATTATATTAGAGGCTCATTCTTTTCTAAATGCCGGGCTTTTAAAAATTCAGGCAAGAGAACATTATCAGCAGATTTTACATGATTTTGGTAGTTTTTCGGTAAATACAATTGATGGCTTTGTACAAAAAGTAATCAGGGGTTTTGCATTTGAGCTGGGTATTGACCCGGGATACGGGCTTGAAATGAATACCAGTAAAGTTATTGAAGATGTGGCAAACCGGCTGAATGATAAACTGTCAACTAATCCTGGATTATTAAAATGGATCATCAATCTGGCAATTGACAGGATAGAAAACGATAAAACATGGAATTATCATGATGATCTGATTAAACTGGCAGAAGAAATTTTTAAGGAACGGTTCCAACCCTTTGATCAGGCTCTGCAGAAATTGCTGCTTGACCAGGACAGCGATACGTTGTTTGATGATTATTCCCGGCTTACAAAAATAACCATCTGTGATTTTGAAACTGCGCTGAAAAAGGTTATTGCAGAAGCTGCTGTAATTTTTGGAGACGCAAACACTGATATTTTACAAAAAAAGACAACTTCTCCGCTGAACGCTTTAACGAAAGTAAAAAGGGGCCTGCTTGATGAAAGTCAGTTTTCTAAGCTTTCAACTTACATTGATAATCCCGATATCTGGATAAAAAAAGAATTTCAAAGCGATCTTTACCAGCGGCTTAATCCTGTACTGATTAAACTTTTTAAAATTTACGACGAAGGTTTGCCAGCCTATAATCTGGCAAAAATTGTCATTGGTAAGATTTACTATCTGCGCCTTATGCAAGAAATGACGCTGCTACTAAAGGATTACCGCAAAGAAAGTGGCTCATTACTAATTTCAGACGCCCCATTATTATTGCAGGGAATTGCTGGCAATGATTCTGGTAATCCATCTTTCATCTGGGAAAAAATGGGTAACCGTTATACCCATTTTCTATTTGATGAGTTTCAGGATACTTCGGTAAGCCAGTGGAACAGTTTCAGGCCCCTGCTTGAAAATGCATTGGCTTCTCCAACAGAAAAGTATACAGATCATTTGATAGTAGGCGATGTCAAACAGGCCATCTACCGCTGGCGTAATGGAGATTGGAATATTTTACATAGCGGTATAAAAACGGCCATAGGTACTGAATCAATTATTGAAGAGCAACTTGACTCAAACTACCGTAGTACTGAACAGATAATTGAATTTAATAATGTTCTTTTTGACTTTGCTCCCGGTGCGTTACAATTAATTTTAAATCAGGCTATTAATGACGAGGGTAATTCTGACCTGCTGAAATGGTGGCAGATCAACGGCTATGATTCATTAGTTACCGGTGTATATGCCCAGGCTCCGCAACTGCCACATGCAAAGACCCTGAAAGGAGGTTCTGTTTACTTTAAAGTTCTTAGAACTGATGAGGAGGTTGAAGAAGGTTCTTTTAAAATTGGGGCATATAGAAAACAGGCACTGCAGCTATCGGTACATGAAATTCGTAGACTGGTTAGTGAAAAAGGATATTCTTACAATGATATTAGTATTCTGGTTACTGTCAATGCTGAAGCCGCAATGGTTGTACAGGCCCTGATGCTGGCAGGCATACCTGTTATATCGGGTGATGCACTAAAAATTGCCGGAAATATCGCCGTTAAACTAATTCTGAATACTTTAAAGGTTCTTTCTGATGTAACTCCTGAAAGCGCCATCAATAAAGCAAGTTGTATTAGTTTATATGCTGCCCTGCGTAAGGTTAAATTACCTGTTCAAAGCTTCATCGGGCTTGAAAACCGCTCCATTGAAAGTCTTGAAGGTTTACTGCCATTGAAGTTTTGCCGTAGTTACCAGAACTGGGTGCATTTACCCCTGGCCGAACTAGTAGAAAAAATCATTGGCGCCTATGAGCTCAACCTGCCGGTGTATAAAGAACACCTGGCATATCTGTTTGCTTTTCGTGATCTGGTAACGCTCTTTACGGCAAATGGTGAATCTGGGTTAAGTTCATTTCTTGATTGGTGGAATAAAGAAGGCTGTGACCGTTGTTTGCCCTCGGCAGACGGTGCCAAGGCTGTACAGGTTTTTACCATTCACAAATCCAAGGGATTGGCATTCAGGGCTGTACTCATTCCGTTTTGTAACTGGTTACTTGATGGTAAAGCCAATACGGTATTTTGGGTGCCGACTCAAGACACGCAGTACCATAAGCTCGCAAGTATTCCTGTTACGTATTCAAAGGCATTGGCAAAGTCACCAATGGCCCATGCGTATTTTGAAGAGTTACTCTTTAATTATATGGATGCTATAAACAAGCTCTATGTAGCTGCAACCCGTACCAGAGAACATCTCTATATTATCTGTCAGGGATCCAAACCAGGAGTAGAAGCTAAATCTGGTTATAAAACGATAGGACAAATGCTAACCGGAATCATTAAACTTTTTCCTGCTTATAAATCAGCATTCATTGATAATGATACCCTTGTTATCGATTATCCGGTTATTGAACAAGACAAAAAGAACACTGATATAGCCGGTTTAGAAATTCTGCAAATGCGTGAGTATCCTTTGTCAGACCGTTTAAGTGAAGTGCTTTCTATAGAAGCGGTCAGTAGTAAGCTTGATAAGTTATCGAACAATATTTCTTTACGCGAAGGATCAATTTTACATGAAATACTGTCAAGACTTACCAATATCGCAGAACTTGATGCCGTACTTCAGGGTATGCGCAGTGAAGGTTTGATAAAAGAATTTGAGATGGCCCATTTTAATCGCCGTACTAGTCTGGTTTTGAATCATCCTGATCTTCAAAATTTACTCAATGACGGGGGTCGGGTTATGAATGAAAAATCAATTATTTCAGCTACTGGTAAGAGTTACCGGCCCGATAAGGTTTTAATAGGTGATAATCATGTAACAATTCTTGATTATAAGTTCACCCTGAATGAAGATAATGCGCATATCAGGCAGGTTAAAGGATATGAAGACCTCTTAAATGAAATGGGTTATACCCAGGTCAACACCTATTTATTCTATGCGCTGACCGGAAACTTAAAAAAAGTATAATTCATGGAATCATTTTTAGCTGAAGTAGCAGCTCATTTATGCGAGCATCAGGCAGGGAAGTTGCAGGATACGGCCCTCATTTTTGTGAATAAAAGGCCAGCCAGCTATATGCAGCAGCATCTGGCCAGAATTATCGGCAAACCTTTCTGGAGCCCATCTTTTTTTACAACTCAGGAATTTTTTGCCCTCTCTTCTGATAAAGAAATTGCCGACCCATATACCCAGTTTTTTACCCTATTGTCTGAATATAACCGTTTAATGCAGGATGAAGGAGCCGAACCTCTTACTCCTGATACATTTTATGGAATTGCCCAGACGATCTTAAATGACTTTAATCAGGTTGATGCTGAACTTGTTGATGCCCATATTTTATATGCAGAACTTAAAGATATAGCCCTGATTAAACAGCAATTCAGCCACCTTACCGATGAACAGCAAGTATTCTTAAGCGATTTCTGGAAATCTTTTTCCCCAGGAAAACAACAAGCCCATCAGGAAATATTTATCAGGATGTGGCGCAGGATGCCAGATCTATACTCCCGTTTTCATGAGGCTTTAAATCTTAAGGGGAAAACAAGCAGTGGTCAGATTTACCGTGAGCTGGCAGAAGGCCATGCCGGCAAGGCTGATTTTATTCAGAAGTTCGACAAGCTTGCTTTTGTAGGTTTCAATGCGCTTAGTAAAACAGAATCAGTCATATTTAAACGCTGGCAGAATGAAGACCGGACACTTTTCTACTTTGACACCGATGCCTATTACATGCAGGATGATTTGCAGGAAGCAGGTCTGTTTTTACGAAAAAATACACGTAAGTCAGGGCTTGTTAACGCTTTGGGTTCAGATAAGCCGCTGATAGCAACAAATGGTAAGACCATTAAGGTTTATAAGGCTGAAGGTCATATCTCTCAGGCTAAACTATTGGCAGGATCTCTAGCTGCTGACTACCCACTTTTGAGAGCAACTGATCAAATGGGAAAAATTGCCATAGTATTGGGCGATGAAAGTTTACTATTCCCTATTTTGCAAACTATTCCATCATTATTTCCTGATGGTTCAGGAGATGATCTGCCCGTAAATGTGACCATGGGCTTCCCGCTGATGTCTTCTGGTATTTTCGGGTTTGCTGATATCTACCTCAATGTTCAGCAGACTTATACAGATAAGCCTGACAACCTTGTTCATTACAGTAAAGTTGCCGCTTTTCTTTCACATCCCTTAACGGGGTTTGATGAAAACAGCCGCATCAGCCTGATGCAGCAAATTCTTCAAAATGCTCAGGCAGAAGTTACTGCAACTGAATTAATAGCTGCAGGTGAACTAGCCACCTGGTTTTTCAAGCCTGTTTTAGTTTCAACTGATGCAATTAGTCAGCTTTACCATTGTTTCGAATATATTCTATACCGACAGCTTGATTTGGGCCAGCTTCAAAAAACCGATAGTGAACTTTTATCCCGGGTATTAAAAGAGCTAAATCAGCTTAGTGATGCCCTTGAGGCATATACAAGTCAGCTCTCAGTTTCTTTTGTCCTGGCTTTAATGCGTAAAGTTTTGCAAAGTATATCGGTACCACTTCAGGGCGAACCTTTGCAGGGTATCCAGATCATGGGCTTGCTTGAAAGCCGGGCTCTTGACTTTGATCATGTTTATATTCTGGGTGTAAGTGAAGGCCATTTACCTAAAACCAGCCGTACACCAAGTTTTATTCCTGATAGTATCCGCAGGGCATATGATCTGCCTGTGCCTGAAAATCAGGATGCTATTTCTGCCTATATGTTTTACCGCTTGCTTCAGCGTTCAAAACAGGTTAGTCTCATTTATAATGGACAAACTGACTTAAACAATTCAGGAGAACCAAGTCGTTTCCTGAGACAGCTTGAGTTCGAATCTCCCTATAACTTTATATATATTCAGCAAAATCAGGAAATTGGCCTGCAATCTAACATCAGATTTGAGGTGGCTAAAGAAGGTCAGGTGCTTGAAAAGCTTAACCGATATCTTCAACAGGATAATCCCACTCCAATCAGCTTTTCTGCTACTGCATTAACCACCTATATGAACTGCCCCATGCAGTTTTTCTTTAAATACGTGGCCAGGCTTAAAGAGGCTCCAAAAATTGAAGAGAACATAGAGGCTAGAACCATTGGTACTATTGTACATGCTGTTCTTGAACAATTTTACGGTGAACTGATGGCCACCGATCCATTGATCACCCAGGACCGGATCAAAGAAAAACGCAGTACCATTGATCAGATCTGCCGGCAGGCGCTTAATCGGGAAACAGCAATAAAATCAAAGAATGCTGGTGTCAGATCAGGCCCAATGACATCTCAATTGCAGGCAGTTAAAGATGATATCTCAGGACATGATGAAGACCTGTCAGGAGAGGCTAATTCACTCTCCGCTGTTCAGGGCATACATGAAGTGCTGCTTGCAATTACGGGTAGGTATGTGAGAAAAACGCTTGATCATGATGAGCAGATCAGTCCTTTTCACCTGATTGAGCTTGAAAATAAAAAGGATTATCATACTTCATTTTTAATTGATATCGGGGGTAAGCCAGCCTCCGTTCATTTCAAAGCGATTATTGACCGGGTTGATGAACTTAGAGGTCTTACCCGGATTGTAGATTATAAGACGGGGTCAGATGTACTGAAATTTAATTCTGTAGAAGAACTATTTCAAACCGATGGCCATAAAACAAATAAGGCGATGATACAAACGCTTTTTTATACATATATCTATGAACAGGTGCGGGGTATAAAAAGTGTAGTCCCGAATCTTTATCTGGTAAAAATTTTAGGAAACCAACACCAGAAAGAGGCTACAAAAACAGTTTTTAATCAGGGCTCAAACTATCAACTTGAAGCTGGATTGTTAGAGACTGTAAAAACAGAATTTATAGAAGCATTAAAACGTAAGATTGAAGAAATTTTTGATTCAGAAATACCATTTATTCAAACTGAGGTTGAAGATAATTGCAAATTCTGCCCATATCTTTCAATTTGTGGTAAATAATTTTTTATTTTTTGTCATTCTGTAAAATAATACCCAAGGTAACAGTATGCCAACATATGATATTTACAATATGAAAGTCACCAAGACTTAGCAAATTAATTATGATTATGATGACCCCTTTTTTACATCTTATCAACCAGAAATTTGATTAAAGTGATTTCGGTGGTATTTTTGCTGATGTGCGCAATCATTATTCTTGAACTTTTGAGGCAGGCTCGAAACCATTTATTTTTCTTAGAGGAGATGCTTAACTGAGACTATCCTCTTTATTTTTTTTTGCAGAACCGGATGTTTGGAAACCTTATTCCTTTTTTTAAAATAATGTTAGACTATTGCTCAGTAATACAATTTACCAATAAATCTTATTCATTTGGGGACCCAAATCCTAAGCTCAATATGTCAATCATAAATAATTTTGCTTTTGATAGCTATGCTACCTTGTTATAACAGTTCGACAGGGTTCATAATATCCATTTATACAATCAAACGAAAGAATTGAGGGACTGTCTGTTTCAGACAGCCCCTTTTGGGTGGAGGAAAATCTTACCTTTAATTATATAGAACTAATTTCATGAAAAAAAGCGTAATAGCTGTTTGTTATATATTGATTGCTTTTCAAGCATCGGCACAGAAAATTTATATTCACTGCGGTAAACTAATCGATGGCAAAACAGCGGTTCCAAGAACTGAAGTAACTATTTTAATTGATGGCAGGCATATTATCGGCATTCAAAATGGGTATGTAAAAGGTGGCACAAACGATCAGGTGATAGACCTGAAGAATAAAACAGTGCTTCCTGGCTTAATAGATTGCCATGTGCATCTTGAAAGTCAGTATGGCCGCTCAGCGCAAATGGATGGGTTTACCCAAACTGATGCTGATATAGCTTTTCATTCAGCGGTATATGCCAGAACCACCTTAATGGCAGGCTTTACAACTGTTAGAGATTGTGGTGGTTCAGGGGTAAATATATCACTGAGAAAGGCCATTGAACGCGGACTCACACCAGGACCTGATATGTTAACGGCTGGTAGAGCTATTTCTGCATCTGGTGGTCATATGGATAATTCAAATGGTCTGCGTGATGAAATTTATGGTAAACCATTAGGTCCCGTTGATGGTATTGCTGATGGCAAAGATGAGCTGATTAAAGCAGTACGCCTGCAGTTTAAAAGAGGTTCAGATTTTATAAAGATTGCCTCAACCGGTGGGGTTCTTGATTTAAGCAAAGATGGTTCGGGTGCCCAGTTTTCAATTGAAGAAATCAAGGCCGTCGTTGAAACTGCAAAAGACTATGGAATGGCCGTTGCCTGTCATGCACATGGTGCTGAGGGTATCAAAAGAGCAATTCTGGGTGGTGTAACTTCTATCGAGCATGGTACATTCATGAATGAAGAAGATATGGCTCTTATGAAAAAATACGGTACATATTATGTGCCAACAATCATAGCAGGCAAGTCAGTCGCTGACTCAGCAAAAATTATGGGTTTCTTTCCGAAGGTAATTGCTGATAAAGCCATGCAGGTTGGACCACAGATTCAGACTACATTTGGTAAAGCGTATAAGGCAGGTGTGAAAATTGCCTTTGGTACCGACGCGGGTGTTTATGCCCATGGTAAGAATGCAAAAGAATTTCAATACATGGTTGAAGCAGGTATGCCGGCTATGGAGGCCATTAAATCAGCTACCGTCAGTGCTGCAGACCTGCTGGGTGTGAGCAAAGAAAAGGGATCTATTGAAGCCGGTAAACAGGCTGATATTATTGCGGTAGAAGGTGATCCTTCCCAGGATATTTCTATCTTGATGCAGGTTGGTTTCGTAATGAAGGCCGGCAAAGTTTACAAACAGTAATTTTCTCTACAATCTATATTTGTTAAAATGATATTCAAAAAATTAATCCTTTTAAGTTCATTATTCTTTATCCTGACAGTTAATTGTCAGGCTCAGTCTGATTCTGTAAAAGTTATCAGGGCAGGGCGAATGATTGACGTGCTCAACGGTAAGGTATTACTTAACCAATTAATTTTAATCGATCATGATACAATCAGCGCCGTGGGTGCTGATATCAAAATACCAAAAGGAGCAGTGGTAATTGATTTGAGTAATTCAACAGTTTTACCCGGTCTGATTGATTGCCATACACACCTTACAAGTCAGCATGGTGATAACTATTACGAAGATATTTTCAGAAAATCTCCTATAGATTATGCGATGGTAGCACATATTTACGCCCGTCGAACTTTACTGGCTGGTTTTACCACCTGCCGTGATCTGGGTTCTACCGCATTCATGGATGTTGCCATGAAAAATGCCATTAATCATGGTGATATTCCTGGTCCACGTATTGTGGCTGCTACTTTTTTTATAGGTAGTACGGGTAGTCACGGTGATTTGAACGGTTTCTCCCCTTATATAGAATGGGCAAATTCAAAACAGATGAGTGGGGTGGCAAATGGGGTTGACGGTGTACGTGCCCAGGTTAGGTATAACGTCAAGTATGGTGCAGATGTGATCAAGTTTGGTGCCAGTGCAGGTGTGCTCAGTGAAGAAGAAAGTGTGGGTGCACCACAGTTTAGCCAGCAGGAAATGAATGCTATTGTTGAAGAGGCTCATTTATGGGGTAAGAAGGTTGCTGCTCATGCTCATGGCACTGAAGCGATTAAGATGGCCGTAAAAGCTGGTGTTTCATCGATTGAGCACGGTAGTTTCCTTGATGATGAGGCTATTCAAATGATGCGCTCACATGGTACTTACCTGGTTTCTGATATTTATGATGATGATTATATTCTGAGTGATTATGCCAAACATGGTACCCCAGAGAAAATTATTAATAAAGAGAAACTGGTTGGTAAAATTCAACGCCTGAGTTTTCAAAAGGCTGTAAAGGCAGGCGTAAAAATCGCTTTTGGTACTGATGCAGGGGTTTATCCTCATGGAAACAATGGCAAGCAATTTAAATATATGGTAAAATTTGGTCTTACCCCAATGCAGGCTATTCAGTCTGCAACCAGCAGTGCAGCTGATCTGATTGGTTTAAAGAATAAGGTTGGCTCAATTTCAGTTGGTAAATTTGCTGATATTGTAGCTGTAACTGCTGATCCATTAGCAGATATAACCCGTCTCGAAAACATACAATTTATAATGAAGGGTGGTGAAGTCTATAAGAATGGAACGATTGTACATAAAGATTAAGAGTTCATAGCATAAGCAACAATATTGACGGCAAACTTTGTATTGTCTTCAGCCATAAACCGTTTATTTCTAAAATCATAATCCCATTCACAGCCATAATCTTTATTACTATATAATACGCCAATGCGTCCATTGATTTCAATGGCCTGCAGGTAGTCATGGACAAGGTCGTCACCCCAGCCATTTAGCTCAAATGAAGTTGTTGGCGGGCCTTTGTCGAAATTAAAGAACGAATGATAGATGGCATGGTTTGCAGGGATTTTTCTAATCGCACCTGCACCAAAAAGTGCGTGCATCTGGCTTTCAAAAGATTTGGCAAAAAGGCCATCTATATCGTGGTTGCAATCATCTACGAAGATGAAGCCACCATTCAGCACATATCTTTTAAAATTTTCAGCTTCTTTTCTGCTGAATTCTACAAGTTTATGACCGCTGAGATAACAAAACGGTGCATTAAAAAGATCATTGCTTTCAAGGTCTATAACCTGTTCTTTGGTTTCGACTTGAATACGGGTATATTCTATTAATGAATTTAATAAATTAGCAGGCATACGTTGATCTGTATCCCAGTCACCAGAATGGTAACGTAAACGAGTAAATGAAAAGGCCTTTTTTAGAACCATAATAAGTACAATTGGGTTTAGGTAGCATGATAAATTTAAAACTAAGTAATTGGATCCAATAGAGTCAAAAGTAAACTCGGTAATAGCTAAAATACCGCTATTAAAAAAAGAAATACAGAAGGTTATTATTGGGCAGGAAGAAGTGATAGACGAAATTATCATTGCTTTTCTGGCAGGAGGGCATTGTTTGCTTGAAGGTGTACCCGGGCTTGCAAAAACCTTACTCGTAAAAACGATTGCAAAAGCGTTAAAACTGAGTTTTAGCCGCATTCAATTTACCCCAGATTTAATGCCGACAGATATTATCGGTACCGAAATACTCGAGGAAGATCATGTTACAGGCAAACGGTTTTTTCAGTTTAATAAAGGCCCTTTATTTGCAAACATTGTTCTTGCAGACGAAATTAACCGTACACCACCTAAAACCCAGGCAGCCCTACTTGAGGCAATGCAGGAATTTGCTGTAACTTATGCTGGTAAAACATATCCTCTTGGTGACCCGTTTTTTATTTTGGCTACCCAGAACCCAATTGAGCAGGCAGGTACATACCCATTGCCAGAAGCACAGTTAGACAGGTTTTTACTCTATATAAAAATACGTTATCCTACAGCTGATGAAGAATTTAAGGTTCTTGCCAGTACAACTGGTACAGAACGCCCCGTACCTGCAGCTGTGATTGATGGTGAAGATATTGTTTATCTACAAAGTCTGGTACGGGAAGTTTTTATCAGTGATGCCATGATTAATTATGTAAATCAAGTCATCAGGGCTACCCGACCAGACGATAGCCTAGTAACCTTTGTGAAGGAATATGTTCGTTGGGGGGCTGGCCCACGCGCCGGTCAAGCCCTTATCTTAACGGCTAAAGCCAGGGCATTATTTCACGGACGGTTTTCAGTAACCCTTGATGATCTGCAAAGATTAGCTTATCCCGTACTCAGACACCGCATCTTACTTAATTTTAAAGCTGACGCTGACCAGATTAATGGAGATATGGTAACTGCTGAATTATTGAAACAAATTGTAAGGCCGTCTAAAAGTATGCATGAGTAATCTGGTAGATCCTAAAATTATAGCGGGGATCAAAGACCTACCGCTTCTGGCAAAAACCATGGTCGATGGATTTATGGCCGGTGCAAATAAAAGTTTACTGAAGGGCGAGGGTATTGAATTCAGCCAGTACCGGAGTTACCAACCTGGTGATGACCTGCGTCAGCTTGACTGGAAGATGTTTGCCCGTTCAGACCGGTACTTTATACGTGAATCACAAATTGAGGCGAGTATTCGTGTTCGTTTCATTTTAGACGCAAGTGCCTCTATGAACCATCGTGATGGTGATAAAAAGGGTTTGAATGGTATTCGTAAAATTGATTTTGCCAAGTATTTAATTGCTTCACTTGCCTATCTGGGCTACCTGCAGGGTGATGCCGTCGGGCTTACAGTCTTGCATCAAACCAAACCTATACGTATTGAACCAGCACAAAGCTTCCAGCACCTGAACAATATCTGGCATCAGCTTGAAGGTGTTGAGCCAGATGACTTATTTTCTGGTGATCAGGTTAAGTCTCCTAACATAGCAGGAAATCAACAAAAAGAGTTAACTATTTTTTTGACAGATTTCTATCAGCTTGATCGGGAAATTTCGACCTATATTGAAGCCTGTAAACGCAGGAGAAATGAAGTACTTGTCTTTCATCTGATGGCAAATAATGAACTCCAATTTGATTTCCCAGACCATTCAACTTTGCAGGATCTGGAAAGCAGAACTAAGGTTCAGCTTGATAAGAAGAGCATGCAACAACACTATTTTGATCACTTATCACTGTTCCTGGCATCTACAAGGTTATCGATGTTAGAACGTCAAGTTGCTTACCACCTTTTTACACTTGACCAGCCTATCGGTATTGCCCTGAGAAATTTTTTGCAGCTGCGTAAAAGAATCCAGGTATGATCGGCTTTTTTAACCCGTATTGGTTGTATGGCTTATTCGCCTTAATCATTCCAATTCTGATACATTTCTGGAATAAAAAACCAGCCGAAAACATTGAAATCGGCAGCATTTTTTTACTAGGGGCGGCCGAAAGATCAAGTCTGAAAAGAGGCATGTTTAACCAGCTCTGGTTACTGTTATTACGTTGTCTCGTAATTTCCGTTTTTGCCTTGCTGTTTGTCAGACTTTATGTCAATAGGATTACTCAGTCAGAAACCCCAGAAAAGTGGGTTCTGATACAGTCTCCGGTAAATGCTTATTATAATGGCAATAGGCACAATATAGACTCACTGATTAAACAGGGGTATACCGCCCATGCTTTTTCTTCTGGTTTTGCCGAAATAAATCTTGAAAAAGTTCTGGTTCCTGGGTTGTTAAAATCAAAGAAGTTAGAACATGAACAAGGTCAGTTCTGGTTATTACTCAGCAAGATTGATACCCTGAAACACCGTCCGGTTGAAGTACATCTCTATTCAGATAATCAGCTGGGTTCTTTTTCGGGTCTTAGGCCAACTATCAGGTATAAGCTTCACTGGCATATTACCCAACCCACTGATTCATCATTCAGGCAGCTAAGATCAGCATATAAAACTTTTTCTGGAAAGACAGAGTGTACAATGGTATTCACATCTCCACGATCTACGAGATTTCAAACGGCTGAATCTGTAACCTACTTACCTTCAGAAACTAACCCAATAGTAAGTAAAATGCCTGATCGTATACCTTCATCATTACAGGCAAAAACAGCTGATTTACTACCATTAAATCCAGATTCACTTAGCTACCGTATCGCTATTTACTATGATCCTGATAAGATCAATGATGCTGCTTACGCAGCGGCTGCTTTTAGGGCCGCGAGAGAATTTACGAAGCGTAAACTGATTATTTCTCTTATAAAACTTGATCCTGATAAAAAAGGAATTCATCCTGCACAAACTCATGCTACTGGTATTCTTTGGTTGAGTTATCTGAGTTTGCCCCTTCGCCTATCAGTAGATAAGACAGTTGAAAATATAGATTTGCGCTTCCTGATCAAATATGAGAAATCAGAAGAGCTACTCTCAAACACAGGACAATTCAGACAGATATCAGCATCAATAGCGGATACCGTTTCTAACAGCCAGCAAATCTTTCAACCCTTAATAACAGGAAATATTGAGCTGAGAAAACTTTACATTTCAAAAAATAGTGGTGAAACCCGTTGGGTAGATAATGCTGGCAATCAGGTATTAAGTCTTGACCCGATATTACAGCCGGTCGCTGATAATAAATTGTCTTCTGAATCAAAACCTAGATTATATGCGCCGTTGAGAATTTACCGCTTTTACAGCCGTTTTGATTCAAGGTGGAATTCATTGGTATGGTCAGCGGATTTTCCGCAATTTCTGGTTCAGTTATTATCAAATATATATCCGCATAATAACTTCATTGACAAAAGGGCAATTAGCCTGGATCAACTGTTGCCAGTTACTGCAGTCATACCAGAAGTCGCCCATAATCAACTACTACCAGGATATAAATTCGACCTTTTCCCTTTTCTTTTCGCTTTACTTATCATTTTGTTCATAGCTGAAAGGTGGTTATCGTATGTTTAATTTAATTAGCTCAGATGAACACCTGGTTGTTATAGAAAAAATTGAAGTGGGAAATTTCAAGTTGAAAAGGCTAAGAAATTTAAATCGCTGTCTCTATTTATCAGTTTACCTGCTGCTTTATATTGAACTGGCATGGATACTGAACTACCTGTTATCAAACTCATCCACAGTTATTTTTCCAGGTTTGTCGTTTGACAGACTCCTTAAT